>Ga0268262_10001161_pt1 | contig 33472 bp, 36 predicted proteins | sample TergutNc150P3_FD_190354 | JGI IMG/M metagenome (GOLD analysis project Ga0268262, IMG submission 190354) | Nasutitermes corniger P3 segment gut microbial community from laboratory colony in Florida, USA - Nc150 P3 (SPAdes) (version 2) | ecosystem: Host-associated > Arthropoda: Insects >...
TATATAAAGCAATAGAAAACTATTTTATCAAGAATGCTTGTGATTATATAATAGTAAAAACATTAAGTGAAATAAATAAGGACAAAAATTATGCAAAAACCAGAGATTTTTATAAAAAAATGGGATTCAATGAATTAATCACATTAACAGAAATGTGGGATGAAAATAATCCATGCCTGATAATGATAAAAAATGTTAAAAGCCAAAAATTATAAAGTAATTTTATGTTTATATATTATAGGAAAATATGAAAAATAATATGTTTAAAAATGTAGCTATTGAAACAGATAGGTTAATTTTAAGGAATTTTACCTATGAGGACAAAAATGAATTCTATTCAATAACAAGAGACACAAAACTATATGAGACCCTTCCGGAAGATCATATGTATTCTATGAACGAAATATCGGAAATTATTGATTGGTTTATAAGTCAATATGATAATAATTCATTGAAAAATATTCCCAAATTCACATTAGCAATTATTCTTAAAGAAGGCAATAAACTTATTGGAAATATTGGAATAGGGCATTATTCTAATGATAAGTCTAAAATGGAAATATTTTATTTCATAAATTCAGAATATTGGAATAAAGGGTATGTATCAGAAGCAGTTGACGTATTCTTAAAATATGTTAAGGAAAATGACTTTGCTACTTCATTAATTGGGGCAGTTGTTCCGAATAATATAGCGTCTATAAAAATATTATTAAAGAACGGATTTGAAAAAATTAATTGTAAAGATAGTCATAATAGAAATATATATGAATTTAGAATAAATAGAGTCTGTCTATAATGCGGACACATTATAGACAGACTACCTTAAAAATCGTATTTTCGTAGCCTTTAGGCGAGAAAATACAATGTCTGTCCGCAAAGTAACCGACTTTGTGGACAGACACTAAATAATGAAAAAATATGTTAGTAACAAATTTTTTATGTTTTCTGATATAATACAAAGTAATAATTCAAGGAGACATTTTGGAACATAATAAAATTGACAATGGTACTGCGTTTGATTTTGGTAAAACTTCATTTGATTACTCAAAATATAGGGATATTTATCCTAATTCAATGTATCAAAAACTTTATGATATTGGAATTGGGCGCAAAAACCAGAAAATCCTTGATTTTGGTACCGGAACAGGCGTATTTCCAAGAGCAATGTATAAATATGGCGCAAAATTTACCGGAATAGACATTTCCGAAGAACAAATAGAATACGCAAAAAAATTAAGTGAGAATATGGAAATTCAATATAAAGTATGTTCTGCCGAATTTACAGAATTAAATTCAAATGAATTTGACATAATAACGTCGATACAAAGTTTTATATATTTTGACAGAGAAAAAGTTGTTCCTGAAATAAAACGGCTTTTGAAAAAGAACGGAAAAATTGTTGTAGTATGGATGGCATGGCTGCCTTATGAATGTAAAATAGCCGAAGAAACAGAAAAACTTGTGTTAAAATATAATCCAAAATGGACTGGAGCGGGATATAAAAGGTCAAATAATGACTCTTTAAATATTGCGCCTGATACATTTGAAATAGAATCGGAAATAAATTATACCGAAAATCTTGAATTTAATTATGAAACATGGGCTGGAAGAATAAGGGCTTGTCGAGGAGTATCCGCATCTTTACCGGAAAATACTGTACAGGAATTCAATGATGAACATTTAAAATTATTGACAAAACTGACAAAAGAACCGTTTGAAATAATACATGAAATAAGAATATGTGTATTACGAATAAAAGAATGATTAAATATATATAGAAACGGTACTAACGCTATAAAATTATTTAAAAATATTACATTCAAGCGCTTAAGCGCTCAAGCGCTCAAAGGGCGTATTTTGCGATTAATTTTTCCTCTGTTTGGGTAGTCTTTTCAATGAACTTTATTACTATCTTCTGTCTTATCACACATTACAAGCAATTTTTTTGTAAGTTTTGTGGATAAGGAGGAGTTTATGAAGATAAAATTCAAACTGAGCATTGTTGTAATCGCAATTATGGCTGTCGTGGTATCAGGAATTGCCGCATTACTGCTGCTGAGGGCTTCCCAAATAAGTTTAAATCTAAGCCTGCGAAGCCAGGAGCATTTAGCCAATAGCCGCGCCGAATTCTGGAAAGGACGGGAGGACGGCTATATTCGGGCGTTAACTACGCTGGCAAATATAATGGGGGACTTTGAAACGGTTAAGCCGGAAGAACGGCGTGACAGGTATGACGCAATGCTGAAATCATCCCTGGAAGCTGAACATCAGATGGTTGTCCTGTATACGATCTGGAAACCAAACGCTCTTGACGGCATGGATGAACAGTATATAGGCAGGGCAGGTTCAAGCCCGACAGGACAATACGCGATGGCATGGAGCAAAGAAACCGGCAGCACCGTAAAACGGGTCAGCAACGATATTGAAAACGCAATGGAGCATATTACAGGCCCCAACGCGTTCAAAGACCGCATTAATGAACCGACGCTGCGGAAAATAAACGGAGTTGACAAGTATGCAATAAGAATGCTTGTTCCGATTACCAACCACAATAAAAACAACGAGGAAGTAGTAGGCGCTCTTGGATGTTTATTGGCTATTGATGTAATGCAAACGACTGTGGAGAAAACCATAAAAACAAACGATGAAATTGACATTGTAATGATATATTCAAACGCGGGTACAATCCTCGCGCACTATAAACCCGAGCGGATTGGCAGGAATATGTTTGATGTTGATGCGGAATTGGGAGATTCCAGAAAAGATATATTCGAGTCAATGAAAAACGGGAATACTTACAAGGGCCGGATACATGATCCCGCGCTTAATGATAATTTAAGGTTTGTTGTAAAGCCTTTTCAAATAGGCAACTCGGATTTCAGCATGTCGGTGCTGATAGGCGTCTCTGAATCCAATATTTTAAAAGGAATCAAAGCTATAACCAGATTTACCGTTATTCTGGCTGTAACAGCCATACTTGCGACAGCGGCGATTATCTTTGTCGTTCTTGGATACATTACAAAACCAATCATTACCGTAACAAATACTTTAAAGGACATTTCACAAGGTGAAGGAGACCTGACGCGCACCATTCCGGAAAAAGGAAACGACGAGATTTCTGATATGTCCCGTTACTTTAATCTGACGCTGGCAAAGATTAAGAAACTGATCATTTCCATAAAAGAACACGCGGAAGTGTTGTCCGATACGGGAAATGAGCTTGCCGGTAACATGACTGAAACAGCCGCCGCAATGAACGAAATTACCGCTAATATTGAAAGCATTAAAAGCAGAGTGATTAATCAGAGCGCGTCTGTTACCCAAACAAGCGCCACTATGGAACAGCTCACAAGCAATATCGGCAAGTTAAACGAATATGTGGAACAGCAGTCCGCAAATGTATCCCAATCGTCCTGCGCCGTTGAGGAAATGCTTGCCAATATTAAATCAGTAACCAAGACGCTTGTAAAAAATGGTGACAGCGTGAACGAATTGTCTTCGGCTTCCGAACTTGGCCGCATAAGCCTGCGGGAAGCGGCGGAGGACATTCAGGAAATTGCGCGCGATTCTCAGGGGCTTCTTGAAATAAACAAAGTAATGAAAGATATCGCAAGCCAGACCAATCTGCTTTCCATGAACGCCGCGATTGAAGCGGCTCACGCGGGAATAGAGGGCAGGGGCTTTGCCGTTGTCGCCGATGAAATACGCAAACTGGCGGAAAGCGCGGGTCAGCAGTCCAAGACTATTAACGCGATACTCAAGAAAATTAAAAGTTCAATTGACAACCTCAATGCATCCACCGGCAATACGCTCGACAGATTTGAAGTTATTGATACAGATGTAAAAACCGTATCGGAGCAGGAGGAAGTCATACGCAACGCAATGGAAGAACAGAACGAAGGCAGCAAAAATATTTTGGATGCTGTAGGCCATTTAAATGAAATAACCAGACAGGTTATGGATGAATCGGCGCAAATGTTTAACGGCAGCCGTGAAGTTATACAGGAGAGCAGAAATCTTGATCAGGTTACCCATGAGATTACAGGGGGAATTAACGAGATGGCGTCAGGAGCGCAGCAGATCAACACGGCGGTAAACAGGATCAACGAGATTAGCGTTAAAAACAGGGAGAATATTGCTCAATTGGTTCGGGAAGTTTCGTTGTTTAAGGTTGCTTAATCAAAGCCTGTCCGCAAAGCCGTTCGCTTTGCGGACAAGCCTTGCCTTTTAAAGCATATTTTCCATAAATTCCTGTCAATATTATTATCTTTAATAAAAACGATGAATATAAATAAAATACTCCAAAATGCCTCGTTTTGACATATTTTTGACATATTTTTTTGGTCATTTTAAAGCAGTAAAATATTGTTTTGTGTAAGATGAGATAATAAATAATTAATAAAGTTGCAGGAAAAATGTATGAAATTGTTCAACTCACTTAGGTTTCGGTTTATTGTGTTCTTCTCAGTTTTTATTATTGCTTTAAGCGCAATAACATCCATATTGGGAATAAAACAGATGTCAGACGCGGTAACAGAAACATTTGCCGTACAGGGTATTTATATCGTGGAAAAAGCGGTGTCTATTGTAGACGGGAATTCATTTGAAGCTCTTGCAAAATCACTTGATTTAAACGACCCTTTTTATGAAGAAACCAGGGTAAAACTGCTGGAAATAAAAAGGTTTTCCGGATGCCTTTTTTTGTATACTATGGCTCCGGCAAACGGGAGTATCTGGAAGTTTATTATTGACGGCAGCGCAGAACCGGACGACGCTGAAAATTTTTCCAATATGGGAGATACGGAAGATACCGTTCATTACGACAACGCGTTTAGAAAAGCATTGTCAACAGGGAAAACACAGGTCGGTCATCTGGTATACCAGGACGGCTGGGGTTGGCTGATTTCAGTGTTTACTCCGATTAAAAATTCCGCCGGAAATATTGTCGGAATAATCGCCTGCGATTTTGACGGAAGCCATCTTCACGCGTCAATTGACGAAAAAAAAGTCAGACAGCTGATTATCGGCGCCGCTTTCTTTTTGTTCGGCCTTACGCTTATCATATTTTTTCTAAGGCAGATTTTTGTGCCGCTCAAAAGAATCAACTCCATCCTGAAAGAAATTTCAATGGGCGAGGGCGATCTCACGGCAAGGATCGCGGCCGGCAGGGATAACGAAATCGGCGAACTTGCGGTTTACTTTAATACGACACTGGATAAAATACGGAATCTTATTGTCGCCATTAAAGGAGAAGCCGCAAAACTGCGCAATATCGGCGGGAATCTTGCCTCAAATATGCAGCAGACGGCAGCGGCTATGCATCAAATTACCGCCAATATCGAAGACGTTAAAAAGAAGGTAACAAGCCAGTCAGACTCGGTTTCCAAAACCGGAGCCGCTATGGAGCAGGTAACGGCCAATATAGACAAGCTCGGTAAAAATGTGGAAGTCCAGACGGAAAACGTTTCGCAGTCTTCTTCGGCGATAGAAAAAATGATTGCCAGCATAGACAACGTTACCCATACATTGGGACGGAACGCGGAAAGCGTTCAGGAGCTCATCAAGGTTTCAGACGACGGCCGAAGCAGCCTGCAAAAAGTTACGCAGGACATTAAGGAAATTGCCGAGGAATCGGAAGGGCTCTTGGAAATCAATTCGGTAATGGAAAATATTTCCAGCCAGACCAACTTGCTTTCAATGAACGCAGCAATTGAAGCCGCCCACGCCGGAGAAGCGGGGAAAGGTTTCGCCGTAGTCGCCGGAGAAATACGCAAGCTCGCGGAAAGCGCCGCGCAGCAGTCAAAGACTATTTCCGAAGTGCTCAAAAAAATAAAAGCGTCGATTGACACCATCACAGGTTCGACCAACGCGGCGCTTGAAAAATTTAAGGTTGTTGACGAGCAGGTGCGCGCCGTTTCTGAACAGGAAAACAACATCCACCACGCGATGGAAGAACAGGGACACGGCAGCCGGCAGATTATTGAAGCGATGGGCAGGCTGAATGAAATGACGCAAATGGTCAAAAGCAGTTCAATAGAAATGCTTAAAGGCAGCAAAGAAGTCATTACGGAAAGCAGAAATCTGGAAGCGGTAACCGTTAAAATTTCGGACAGCATGAATGAAATGGCGGGCGGCGCGGGGCAGATAGACTCTGCCGTTATTCAGGTGGAAAAGATAAGCGAAACAAACAAGGACTACATTGACACCCTGTTCAACGAAGTTTCCAGGTTTAAGGTTGAGTAACTTTATTTTTTATAACAGCTGCCGTCATGCACAGCGGGCTTATTTTTAACTGTTCCGGCGGCGGCGTATTTGCCTTACGCAATGTTTCTGTTGAATTTTAGCCGGTGCGACATATTTTCCACCAAAGTTCTGTCAAGGTTATTGTCGTATTTTAAAATAATTTCAAATAACGCCGTCGGTATGACAATCACGGAAACGTCTGTTATCGCCCTGGCTGTCGCGGCGTGTTCTTCCGATACCAGATATCCGATCCCTCCGAAAAACGAATCGGATTTTATAACGCCTGAAAAACTGTCGTTATCACGCAAAGATGAAATTACTATCTCTACTTCGCCTTCAAGAAGATAAAAAATCCTGCCTACAATATCAATGGTATCCCCGTGGGAGAAAATGATTTCTTCTTTTTTATAATAGCGAAAATATTTACTAAGATTATTTCGGGAAGGATGAAAAAATTTGTATACTAAAACGGAATAACGTAAATTATTTAAAACCCCTTTGTATTTTTTCTTTTCCGAGGCTTTTATTTTATACAGTCTAAGCCTGGAAAACAAAAGCGCTTCATAATGATCCGTAACAAAGGCAAGCTGGGCACCGATAAAGAAAAAAGTAAAAAAGAAATAAACGTTTATCAATATAATTATCAGGTTTCCCAAAGTACCGTAGAGAAAATTATATCTGGCTTTATTTAAGATAAATCCCAGCAACAGAACAGTGAAGAAATAGGCAAGAGTGCAAAAAAGCGCCCCCTGAAAAGCGGAAGACTTTCGCGGGGAATTTGAAGGCAGGAACAGGTAAACGCAATACGAAGCCGCTCCCAATAAAGAAATGTAGGAAATTCTGCTGCCGATATGCGACGTAATAAAATGAAAAAACGATCTTCTTGCCGAAAAATCAAACATTCCGTAAAAACGCAGCGCGGTACGGGAACTGACAATAATTACAACCGCAAATATTATTACCGACACTTCAATGGCCAAAGTTACCAGTGTGTTCTTTACTGTGGTGCTTTTTTTAACTGTCGGGAATATTATTTTTAACCCTCTTTGAATCGCTAGAGCCAGAATTCTGCCCGCCCAGACAATGCTTAAAACGGAAATAATTCCCGGAACGCTAGGGCTGGAAAATGTAAAAAACCCGCTGGTAAACCATTTTTCATCAAAAGCATTGCCTAAAAACGGGATGGTGTTTATAAAAGCGATGATTGCCGCAGGCGAAGGTTCAAGAGTGTAAAAAAGCAAAAATGCCGCCAGTAAAAGCATCGGGGCCATGGAAAGCAGAAATCCGTAAGCGCAGGCAGCCGCGTGGTTTGCAAGACCGTTCTCGCCATACATCTGTAAAGTGATATATATCCTGTACATTAAAGTTTTAAAAGTAAATTTCAATTTTTGATACGCTCTTTTCATGATCATTTGCCTGGTTCACAAAATATACTATATCGGTGGTATTATTAACAGGGGAATATTATATACCTTATGTTATTCTATTAAGAAAAACCGCTTTTAAACCGATAATACATAGAGGGGAGTAATGGCATATAAAAACGCGTCATCAACATATAAAGAAACCACAATAAAGACTGCCGGACAGGGACAGCTTATAGTCATGCTGTATGATGAAGCGGTAAAGCAGCTGACCAAAGCGGTTGAACTTATAAAACTGGACGTTTCCGGCAAAAAAGACCCCGGCAGAATTGAACAAATCAACAAAGCGGTTATGAAAACCGAAGAAATATTGACAGAATTGATGGTTTCCCTGGATTTTGAACAGGGCGGGGAAATTTCCAAAAATCTATTTTCATTGTACAGATGGTTTAACAGGGAGCTTTTAGAGGCAAATATTTCAAAAGACATAGAAAGAATAACAACGGTAAGGAATATGCTTTCCGAATTGAAGATCACATGGAGTCAAATAGCAAGCCAATATTCTGCCGAAACGCCTAGCCGTGAAACAGTAGGGCTGAACATAGCCGGTTAACGGAAAAGTGAGGAAACATGGCTGTTTTTATTGATGATGTAAATACTGCGGCTCCTGTAAGAGAAGAAATAGATTCAAAGGAACTTGCCCAGCGGGTAGCGATTTTAAAACGGTTTAAAACGCTGTTAACGCAGCAGAGAGACCGTTTCCGCTCCTATCTGGAACTACTTGACAAACAGCAGAGTGTAATTGAATCGGGCAGCGCGGAAGAACTTCTGGCTTATGTTGAAGTTGAGGAAAAAGTTGTCGCTGACATTTTTTCCATTCAAAAGGTTATCGATCCTCTCGAAGAAATGTACTCCGCGGTCATTTCAGGAGGACAGAAACCCAAAGCTTCTTCAAAACTTAAAGATTCGTCCGGCAGCCATGACGAAGTGCCTAGCCTAAAAGAGTCTCTTGAAAAACTCCAAAGCGAAGCCGCAATCCGTTCGGCAAAAAACAGGGAACTTCTTTCCAAACGTATGCTCGAACTCCGCACAGAAATTAAGGCCCTGCGCAACAATCCCTATTCGGCAAACAGAAGACAGTCCGGCTACGGCAGCGTAAATACCGCTTCATTGATTGATATAAAGGGATAATCTAAAAGACAATTAAAGTTGCTTTATGGGCAATACCGGATTTGAACCAGTGACTTCTACCGTGTGAAGGTAGCACTCTCCCGCTGAGTTAATTGCCCGAAAAACCGGATTATTCCGTTTTTAGCGCGCTGTCAAAAGCAGTATCTGACGGTGAAAAGTTGATGTTCCTTACAAACGCGCACGCTTCCTTTGCGCCGTACTCCCTGTTCATGCCGGAATCTTCCCATTCAACGGAAAGCGGCCCTTTATAGTTAATCGCGTTAAGTTCGCGGATAATGCTTTCAAAATCAACGTCGCCGTGTCCGAGAGAACGGAAATTCCAGCCGCGTTTTACATCCCCGAATGTCAAAAATGAACCGAGTATTCCCGCTTTGCCGTCAAGCGTTACAGAGGCATCCTTCATGTGGACGTGTAAAATCTGTTTGGCAAAATCCCGTAAAAAAATTTGGGGCGAAACTCCCTGCCAGATTAAATGTGAGGGATCAAAATTAAAACCGAGCGTTTTACGGTTTTTAAATTCTTTTAAGAGCCTTTCGGCAGTATAGTAGTCAAACGCTATTTCCGTAGGGTGTACTTCAAGGGCGAATTTTACTCCCTGTTTGTCGAATTCGTCAAAAATCGGCGTCCAGAGCTTTACAATCTGCTTGTAAGCGTCATCTATCATCTGTTCAGTGGTTTGCGGGAATGAGTACCAATATGCCCAGATAGAGCTTCCCATAAAACCGGTAACAACCTTTACTCCCAGGTTTTTTGCGGCGCTTGCCGCGTATTTCATCTGCTGAACCGCCCATTTGCGAATCTCGTCAGGTTTTCCGGCAAGATCAGAGGGTGCAAAACCGTTCAGCCGAGGCTCCCAGTTATCGCCGACACACTGGCCGATAAGGTGAGTTCCTATAGCCCATACCTTGAGGTTATGGTTTTTCAGTATATTTTTGCGTTCTTCTGCATATTTGGCGTCATTTGCGGCTTTTTTTAAATCAAGATGATCTCCCCAACAGGCGATTTCAATACCGTCATAGCCAAAAGACTTTACTTTTTCACAGAATTTTTCAAAAGGTAAATCCGCCCACTGTCCCGAAAAAATAGTTACCGGTCTTGACATCCAATCCTCCTAATAATCAGCCCAATTGCCTCTTACAGGGCAAATTTACACAGAATACCATTGCAAATAATAGAATAATAACAAAGAAAATGCAAGTATAATAAAGAACTTATGAGATTTTTTAAGTATTGTATTTCATATTTGCCGGTTATATTGACCGCCGTTTTCCTGCTGTCTGTCTGCTTTCTCTTTTCAGGCTGTTACACCATCAAACAGGGCGTTACCATGCTCGGCTATATCAGCCGTTCCGTTCCTCTGGAAAAAACTGATGACGCCGGCTTTATACAGTTGGTAACGGATATTCGCTCCTTTGCGATAGATGAACTTGGCCTTGCGATGAGCAGGAATTACACAACCTATGTTGACCTCGACCGCGATTACCTTGCGGCGGTAGTTTCCGCCTCCCGGCGGGATTCATTTAACCGGCATGAGTGGTTTTTTCCGGTTGTCGGCAGAATGCCCTACAAAGGTTTTTTTGATATTGAAGACGCAAGAAAAGAGCGGGCAAAACTGGAAAAAAAAGACATTGACGTATGGATTCGCGGCGTTGACGGCTTCAGCACCCTTGGCTGGTTTAAAGACCCGCTTTATTCATATATGCGTAATTATTCCCCCGCAAGGCTTGCCGATCTTATAATTCATGAACTGGTTCATTCAACTGTGTTTATAAAAGGACAGATAAAGTTCAACGAAGAGCTTGCGGAATTTATCGGGAGCGAAGGTTCAAGGCTGTATATGGAAACGCGTTACGGGACATCTTCCGATGAATACCGGAAAATGCTGGCGTCGGAAAAAGACAGCCGCAATTATGTCGCTTTCATTCAGGGGTTGATTTCGGAACTGAACGCCCTTTATTCAAGGGATATCGCAAGAGAAGAAAAACTGGCGGAGAAGGAACGGATTATTAACGCCGCAAAGGAGCGGTTTAACGGCGAATACGAAAATCTTTTTTCAAGCGACAACTACAGGGGATTTTCCAATCTGCAAATTAACAACGCCTATCTGGAGCTTTACAGGCTGTACTACACGGAAGACAATTTTTTCTCCGATTTATTTGAAAAATCGGGGCGTAATCTTGCGGCATTTGTCGCAGCCGCAAAAACCATAAAAAAAGGAAATAACCCGAGAGAGCAGCTTAAAAAAGCGCTTAGTATTGATTAGGGATAGTACAGTTCCTTATAAACGGACGCGGCAGCCATGACTTTTCTGCCGTATTCTCTCGTTTCATAAATCGTTACGGTTTCAAGAAAAAGATCGACAGGCAAAAGGCTTGCGGCCCTCCAGCGGCGGACCCTGTTCATTCCGCCGTTATACGCTAAAAGCGAAAGAAGTTCATCTTCAAACCGACCTGTAAGGTAACTGAGATAATACGCGCCTATGTGAATATTCTGCTCGGGATTTTTCATGTCAAGGCCGTTTTCAAAAGCGGTATAATCGGGGCCTCCGGCGCGCCGGATGCGGCCCGCCATTTCCAAAGCGGTGTCCGGCATAAGCTGGGTTAACCCTATGGCTCCGGCGTGGGAAACAACGTCGCTTTGAAAAGCGCTTTCCGTGCGGATAAGCGCAAAAAGCATCTGCGGCGCAATGCCCGTCTGCGCGGCGTATTTTTCTACCAGATCGTTGAATGGTCTTGGAAAAAGCAATTCCAAATCCTTCCTGTTTAACATATATCCTTCCCTGTCTATATACCGCGCCGCAAGCCGCACGGCCTGTGTGTACATACCCGCCTGTTCAAGGGCATAAGTCGCGGCTCGCAATTCCTCGACAGAAAGCTCCTGTTCCATCCGCGTAATATACTCAAAAGCGTATTCAACCTCGTTATGGGAAAAGAAACCAAGTATGAATTGCAGCGCGGGCGAAGGATTATTTTTTGCCGCCGTCTCCGGTTCGGGGGGAAGAACAAGAACCGGCTTTCCAAGAACAGCCGCGCTTAATGAACGGTAATAGAGAAGCGAAGTTACGTCATTGTCAAGTTCGTTATACGCAGTCTGCACAAAAAATGAAACTTCCGCAGTTCCGCGCTGAGACGCTCCTGCCGCTAAAGCCTTCTCATCGTTTGAAAGCAGTCCTTCCTCAATTCCTCGGGCTATAACCCACGCGTACCCCGCCCTTATCGAAGCGCCGCTGTCCCGCAGGACGTTAAAAACGCCGATTATCCTTTTCCAGTCTTTTGCGGAAACAAGCGTCTGCAAAAATCTTTCCAGAATATCGTTATAATAGTTACTGTTATTCCACATGGGAATGTATTTTTCAAGCAGTTTGATAAAATTATCGCGTGTTTCCGTTAATGACATATCCAGTATATACCAGATAGACGCGTCCGATTGTTCGCTGCGGGGAACCAGAACCATTGCCTGCTCAAAAAGAGAAATCGCCCTGTCTCTCAGCCCGTTGCGCCGCGCAATCCGCGCCGCCATAAACAAAAGCCTGAACCGCACATCTTCCGGCGCGTTTGACAGGTTTTTAATATCAGCCGTATTGTTGAAATTATTTTCCCACTGTAAAAAAACAGAAAGCCCTTCCGCGCCGGAAGACGTATATTGAAAAGCCCTTCCCAGATCATTGATTAAGACCGGATTTTTTATAAAAATTTGCGGCATCTGCGAAGGCCAATTGCCGTCCTCACGGAATACTCCGAAAAATTGCAGCGCCTCATTGTAACGTAAAACTGAAATTGATGAATGTCCTTCAATTGCGGCCAACTCTTTTTCATCAAAAAAAATCCCTTTCTTTTCACATTCCCGCAGAATAAAAAATCTTGCGTCCTGCGCCGCCGCCTGATCAAATTTCAGCAAAAATTCAATAACCTTGTCTTTTTCTACAGTATTTCCGGCAATCTCAAACGCTTGCGCCCAAAAGCCGGACGCTTCAGCGCGGACGCGCCTTGCGGTTCTTGCCTGAATCTGCGTTCCTCTGACCTCAAAATTCGCAAGCTCTTCGGCGGCAGCATGCCTTATAAATTCATTTGAGCTTCCAAGCGCCTTTTCAAACAGCCTGACAGCTTCCGTTTTTTTTTCAGTGTCTTTTTTCAGCTGCAAAGCCCTGTAATAATCGCTTTGAGCGTCAGGATTTGCGCATAACGTTACGAAGAAAGAAAACAGAAAAAATAATATGAATGATTTTCCAAACATACGGAAGAAACTGCGTTTATTCAATTTTTCGGCGGAATACGGATTGTTCTTCCGGAAATAATATAGTTTGGATTGCGGATATTGTTATACCTTGCGATTCTCGGGTATAACCAGGGGTTACTGTAAAAAGCGCCGGAAATATCCCACAATGTATCACCCCAGCGGACTATGTAATTTACGCCTTCTCTTGGAATGGTTGCCGGTACTTTGTAGCTATAAACAGGAGCGGACGGATTTTTTCTTGCAACTTGAGTCTGCGCCGGAGTTTGGACTACAGGCGCGGGCTCCGCTATTTTTACGGGAGGAGGAGCGGGCTCTTTAACAGGCGCAGGTTCGGCTGTTACAACGGGCGCAGGCTCTTTTGCCGGTGCGGGCTCCGCCAATTTGACAGGAACAGGTTCTTCCTTTGCAGGCGTTTCAGTCGATTTTTTGACAGTTACGCGATGCGCGTTTGATTTTTTCGGTATCATCTGTTTTACGGAGTTTCCCAATCTGTTAACAGGATCAACCACTTTCTCCTGTATAACCTGACCTGCGACAGGCCATCTTGATTGAACCGTTTTTAATCCGTCAAAGAAAAACAACCATGTCCCAAGAAGCGAAAGTATGACAATCAGGAAAATCAGGATAAAAAGCCATACTCTGGCTTTGCGTTTCTCCCTCTTTCTGATTTTTTCCGCGTGAACATAGAGGCTTGAGGGAGGTTCTTCGTTGGATTCAAGTTCAAAGTCGGGTATTTCTATGTCTCTGGAAGTTTCATCAACCGATTTTAATGAAACAGTAAGCATATAATGCTCGCTTTTGGAGCTTGTATCAAGATCGATGGCTTCCGCGACAATCTCGCCGTTGGCTTTTGAGGAAATAACCATCTCAATGGAAGGTTCTCCCTTTGGTTTCGGCCTGATATTTTCAACAACAAGGCTGCCGATATACTGCGCGTCAGCCATGGCGCTTGCGCCGCTTCTGTATAGGTCGATCTGAACGCTGGGCTGATTGTTGTGAACTGTGGTAAGGATCATCCTTTTTTTAACTAAAGAGTTCTCCTCTATCAGTGGATAGAATTCCCCGTTAGCGATTTTTATTCCTATACTTGACGTCATCGGAACGTCTCCTTTTTTAACAGGGTTGCCTATTGTTCCCATAAATAATATGCCCTTTTTAAAATTTAAGCGCGGAATTTGCCTTTGTCAAGTGTAAGCCGTCATTTACATCAACTTATAGCAGTTTTTATGTTAAAAACGGGCGTTTGCCATATAAATACGGGCAAAACCAGTTTCAAAAAACATAAAAATAACCGATAATTAAAGATATGATTCCCATTTTATTAGGTGTTGTTGGTATTGTTGTTGTAGTTGGCGTAATTTTCTTATTATCGGGACGGGGAAAAAACGCTTCACTTAGCGGCGGTAAATTATCCAGAGATAAAGAAGCCGCAATAAAGGAAGCTAACAAGCGGCTTGCGCAGAACCCCAATGATCCGGAAGCATTGTTCATTTTAGCCACTTCATACTTTGACCAGGGAAGCTGGGACAAAGCCATGAAAGCCTTTGAAACATTGATTGAAAATACCTCGCTGCACAAGAGCGATGAACATAAATTTGATATTTATATGCAATACGGCATTGCCGCGCGCAAACTCAATTTGCTGGATCAGGCTTACAAAGGCCTTTCAACTGCAAGAACTGTCAGACAGGATAATTTTGAAGTAAATTATGAGCTTGGCGCGCTTGAATTTGAGAGAAAAAATTATGAAAAAGCGGTTAATCTGTTGCAGCAGGCACGTACGCAGGACCCGGACAACCCTGCGGCTCTGCGGTATTTGGGGCACGCCCTTTTCAGGCTGAAAAAGCCGAAAGAAGCGATGAGCTTTATCCGTAAAGCCATTGATCTTGCGCCGGATGACAAAGAATCGCTTTATACGCTGGGTGAATGTTATCAGGAAGCCAATCAGACAGAACAGGCTCTGCGTATTTTTAACCATTTACGGGCGGACCCTCTAATGGGGGCAAACGCATGCCTTATTGCGGGTACGATCCACCTTGACACCAGACAGTACGAGGCGGCGATTCAAGATTTTGAAATCGGACTTAGACACCAAAACATAAAGGCCGACATTCTTGTAGAATTGCGCTACCGTCTTGCCACTACTTACATAAAATTAAACGATATAGGCAAGGCAATACCGCATTTAAAGCAGATACAATCCGAGAACCCGTCATATAAAGACGTCAATGTAATGCTGTCAAAATACATTGAATTAAACGCCAACCGCAACCTGCAAATTTTCCTTATGGGAAACTCGGCGGATTTTGTGGCCCTTTGCAGAAAAATTGTAATAACATATTATCCGAAAGCCAAAGTAAAAATTACCAATATTGCCGTTAACAAGAGCGAATGGGCGGACATTCTGGCAGAAATTGATACGTCTAAATGGTCGGATATAATTATGTTCCGGTTTATCAGGTCCCAAGGCTCCATAGGAGAACTTATTGTAAGGGATTTCCATTCACACCTGAAAGAAGTCAAAGCCGGCAAGGGAATTTGTATCTCCGTAGGCCAATTCACGGAAGAGGCAAAAAGATACACCGAAGCGCGGCTTATCGACCTGATGGAAAAAGAAAAATTGCAGGCAATCTTAAACACGGTTGACGCAAAAGTCGCAGCAATTAAAAAGTAAACACCGCATAACATTCCGGCGCGTCCATGCCACCGATTTCAGCCATTAACTTGTCGATAATCCCGAAGCCGGAGAGAAAGGGCGATATGGCTTGCCACCGTTACAGGGTATCCGCCGGTATAAGTTGGCGGCTGGATTTCTTTGCCGTGTGAAATATCAGATTCCAGACAGCCTTCAAGGGCTTCTTTATATATAATTTAACATTTTTATTTACAATAAACAGCGTTTGTACTAGACGTATGTTAAGATGTAAAATAAAAATTCACTTAAAAAATTAAATAATGACAATAAATGTACATTTATTAATTGGATAATTATGTATTATAGACATTATAGTTTCTTAAAAACATTTGGAGGAAAAAATGGCACGCAGAATCCCTACAAGAATTTATATAACCGAAGACGAGATGCCCAAATACTGGTACAACTTGCGGGCGGACATGAAAAACAAACCCGATCCAATTCTTCATCCGGGAACTTTAAAGCCCGTAACTTCCGCGGATATGGAAGCGATTTTTTGTAAAGAACCTGTCAGGCAGGAACTTGACGATACAACGCAGTTAATTCCAATCCCGGAAGGCATACTGGATTTTTATCACGCTTACCGCCCTTCGCCGCTTATCAGGGCGTATTATCTTGAAAAGGAACTGGATACTCCCGCGGAGATTTATTACAAATTCGAGGGAACAAACACTTCAGGTTCGCATAAACTTAACAGCGCGGGGGCTCAGGCTTTCTACGCGAAAGAAGAAGGGCTTACGTCTCTTACAACCGAAACGGGAGCGGGGCAATGGGGAACGGCGATGGCTATGGCGTGCGCTTTTTACAATTTGGCTTTGACAGTTTACATGGTAAAAATCTCGTCTGAACAGAAACCTTACCGTAAAGCGCTGATGGAGGTTTACGGGGGAAAAGTTATCCCGTCTCCTTCCAATACAACCGACAGCGGGAAAAAAATACTCGAAAACGATCCGAATACGGGCGGCTCGCTCGGCTGCGCGATTTCCGAAGCTATAGAAACCGCCGTAAAGACCGACAAGTGCCGCTATGTTTTGGGCAGCGTCCTTAACCATGTGCTTCTGCATCAGTCGATAATCGGTCTTGAAACAAAAACGGCTTTTGACAAATACGGAATAAAACCCGACATTATAATCGGCTGCGCGGGCGGCGGTTCCAACTTGGGCGGACTGATTGCCCCGTTTATGGGAGAAAAACTCGCCGGAAAATCCAACGCCCGCTTTATCGCCGTGGAGCCCGCCTCCTGCCCCTCTTTCACGCGCGGACGCTATGCTTACGATTTCGGCGACACGGCAAAAACAACTCCGCTTATCAAAATGATGACGCTTGGTTCGGGTTTTATCCCCTCCGCAAACCACGCCGGAGGCCTTCGCTACCACGGCATGAACTCGACGCTTTCAAAACTCTATCAGGACGGTTACCTTGAAGCCCGTTCTGAAATACAAAGCGCAGTCTTTGACGCGGCGGTTCGTTTTATGAAAGTGGAAGGAATTCTCCCCGCTCCTGAATCCTCACACGCAATAAAAGCCGCGATTGACGAAGCGCTTGAGTGCAAGAGAACGGGCGAAAAGAAAGTGATCCTGCTGGGATTAACCGGAACAGGCTACTTCGACATGACGGCGTATCAGGCTTACAACAACAAAACCATGAACGATTATGTTCCGACAGACGCCGATCTTGAAAGAGGTTTCGCCTCCATTCCGCCTGTGCATTAAAACGGTATCGCGCTGTTAACCGCCCCGACCGCTTTTGCGGCCGGACGGCAGCCGTTACTTGGACATTACATTTATGACAAGCAATAAAGGCAAATGGTCGCTAAGACCCGTGCCTGTCCGTACATTGTAGGAAACAGGTATTCCGCTTGCGTTGGAAAAATACGGATTATTAACGATTATTACCTTTTCATACTCAAGGCCGGAATTGTCAAAAAACTGCCCCGACACCAAAAAATGATCGATGGTTTCCCAATCGTGTTTGTAAAAATAAGAACCGTTTTCCAGATCGGAAATCCAGGGAGAAAACAGAACGACAGTTCCCTGCGGAAAATTGACGGGAGAAGGCGGCTTGTTCCTGCTTAATACGATAAAGTCTTTTTGCAGGTCGGCAATTCTCTCACTGTCTTCTCCCAGACAGCCGGCCAATTGAGCGGAATACAGATCGTCGGGGAGCAGGGCGCAGATAACGCTTGCCTGCCTCCTGTAAAATTCATCGTGGTTTTCATTAAGGTCGCCCGTAACAATAACCCCCGTGTCAGGCTCATTTTCCCATAATTCACGAATCCGCCTCAGGATAACCCTTGCAGAAGCCCTGCGGATATTTTCTGTAACATCATCTCCGCCGAGTTTCGATTTCCAGTGGCACGCAAAAATTACAAACGCGCCTTCGTCAGACTGTATTCTTGTTTCAAGCACCGGACGTGGCGTAGTATCGCTTCCTATGGTTATGGAATGAACTTTGCTGTCGGATAACGGGAAGCGGCTTAAAACGCCGAGCCCCAAAGCCGCGCCGCGGTTGTTTGCAAAATGACTCCACGAATAACCGCCTGACATTGAGCTTGCGAGGTCTTCAAGGATTGCAAGAGATTCAATTTCCTGAAGAACAATAATATCCGGCTTTGGTTCTACAGAATCGATTGCAGCGGAAATTACGTTTATTCTGCCTAAATATTTTTCTGCAGACCAGCCCGCGGCTTCCCTGAATTCATCGTATTCATAGCCGTTGTCTTTTCCGTCAAACAGGTTATTTACATTCCATGTCATTATTTTTATTGAACGGCCTGTTTCCTCATCTTCATCATCTTCCGTTTCCTGTCCGGAAAATTTACAGCCGCCTAAAACAATAAAAACCGCCGCGAACAGGGAAAAAACAGCGCAAGCCAAAAGCCGCCGTCCGGCAAACATTTTTTTCATAACATCCTCCAAAAAAATGATTTACTATATATGGCGCGGGGATAACGCGGCGCTTTACCGAAAAGTGAGAATTTTTAAATAAATAAAGTTGAACCGGTCTTTGAGGAAGACAAGTTAACTTTGAAATAAGACGAGCTGCTCTGCAACTGCGGATTTTGGGAAGTCGGTGTTAGGCGGGCTGTTGCGCCTTTTTATCTCTTTCACTTTCGAGTAACCAGAATCTGACGGCTGTGCCGTTTCCTTTCATGGAGATGTATTCTTTATAAAAGGGCTGTCGGAGTTCGCGAGGTATGGAAGAGTCAAATATTCGGTCTGCAAGGAACATAAGCCTGTCATTTTTTTTCTGTCTTTCTTCTGCTTGTACTTGCCTAACGGCGATAAACACGGCGATGACTAATCCTAATATGCCTGTTATTGTTCCGATTAAACCTAACATACTTTCCATATCTGCCTCCCGTTTGTAAGTGTTGTTTAAACTATAACATATCGAGGGGTGGTTGACAAATGATTTCGTTTCCGTAGGGTACAGACGTTTATTCGGTTATTTCGCCTTCTACGCTGTCTTTGAACTTTGCGCTGCCTTTAAATGTTTCGTCTGCGATTTTGCGTTTGCCGCCTGTCATGCAAGGTTTACGGTCTATGCCGATGCGGCGATGCGCTCCCGTACCATTTCGCTGATAATTTCCATTTGGGTTGTATGTTCGGCAGCGGCTTTTGCCATGAAGTATTGGGCGGATAATGCGTCAACAGCAATCATCTGGGTTTTACGTTCTGCAAAAAGTCCTGGTTTCCCTTTCACGGGCATTATTGTGTTATCCGTGTAATATTTGTCCAGAGCTTCCGCTTCTTCATCGGTCATTCTTGCCATAATAGTCTCCTTGTGTGTTCTTCCGCCAGTGAATAATACGCTTTACGACATTTCATTGCATGAAAGATATTTATTGTTTGCGCATCAATCTTATTATATATGATTTCGAGTAAATTCGCATGAGTGTCAAAACCAAGTAAAAGGTGTTTATCCTCATCATCTTCCATTATTTCATTATATACGAATCGTTCAATTGCGGTTCGTATATCTTCTTCGCTAATGTAGGGGGCAATTGCTTTTTTAGCTTTTGAATTCGCCTTCTTCGGTTTCTTTAAATTCGGCGGCGTCCTTGAAGGTCTGGTCTATTACTTTGCGTCCGCCGTTTTCTTTGGTTCTGCTTTTTTTTGCTGCCATTCTTTTACTCCTTTAAATCTTGGTAACAAAGGCATCAAAGATTATTAATTTCTGATGCCTGTTGCCGTTTTACCGCGCCGTGCAACTCCGTCCCTACCGCTTTGTGTAAGTGTCGTTGAGCCTTCCACCGTTGTTGGGTTTGTTGCCGGTAATGGTGATGTTTTGTCCGTTTTCGGTAATGGTGATTTTCATACCGTCACTGCGCGTCCACTCTCCGTTAAGCGAAAAGCCGCCTACCTTTGTCCATACAGTGCCTCCAGCAGAGCGTGTGTAAGTGCCTGCGCCGCCTGCTTGGAACTTGGCATCTAAATCACCGTCGAATGACATACTGCCTCTATCAAATGTAATATTACTACCCTGGAAAGTAACACTGGTAAGGTTTGTGCAGCTCCTGAATGCGCCTCTATTTATTGTAGTTACGCTTGCGGGGATTATAATACTTGTTAAACCTGTAGCCTGTAAGAACGCATTAGTTCCTATTAAAGTAGCACTGTTGGGAATAATGACGCTGGTAATATTGGGGTTCTGAGTGGCTATACCGTAAACCCTAGTTACGGGTTTGCCGTTGTAGGTATCGGGAATGACAATATCGCCGGTTCTTTTTGTCTTGTCATCTGCCGGGTGGACCTGATAGCCGCCGTCGGCATCGTTCCCCCTATTTTCTTGAAAGTGTAGCTTATCCAGCGTAGGCGCTTGCGCGAAGACTGCGCTTGCCCCGATAATTGCGAGTAACACAAAACTTATCAATGTTTTCTTTTTCATTTTTTCTCTCCTGAATATCTTCTATAAAAAACTTTATTATCCGGCAACGCCGGAGTTTTCAAACTTGGTTTGTTCAAATCAATTAACCGTTAACTTGCGGTTTGCTCCGTTTCATGTTACATTTGCCTTATGAGCATTACGCAAACTGTAGAAATACCCGCCAACCATAAGCTGACCATTGACGTTCCGCCCGAAGTTCCGGCGGGACGGGCTGAAATACGCTTTTTTCCGGCTTCGGCCGGCAAAGAGAGAATGTCAGAAGAGCGTGAAATCGAACTCTTCCGCCTCCATGCAGACGAGCTTAACGCCGAAGCGGAAGACGTGCTGTCATACCAAATGCAGGAAGTTAATACTGCCCTCCGTATCGCTCTGGCAATCGATTAATTCCCTATTATTCATTCCCCATTCCCTCTCTTTATACCGCATTGAGATCGGCTGTTTGTTGTCAAAACTCTTTGCTTACGACTGCGAAACTGTTAAACCGAACCGTTGCGCCTCCGTTTTTAAAATTCACCTCGGCAGTCCTGAACATGGGATTGTTTTTGTCTGTCGGGTTTTTATCGTTGTAGTTGTTGTTGATGAGGATGACTTTGTATTTACCGTCTCCCGCGAACGGTTCGCCGGAGAACATTCCCGACAGCTTGAAAACATTTCCGGTGTCGGCAGAATTGTCACCGCCCGCTTCAAATGTCAAAACGGCAAAACCCGTGCTTATTAACGTTGATAAATCCTTGTCGGCGCTTACCACTACCGCCGACAGTTCCTGTTTCGGAAGTCCGGTGATTGTCAGGGTTCCCGGTTCGCTTTTGCCGCCGCCGGAACTGCCGCCGTCTTCACTTGCGCCTGCCGGCCCGCTTGTTTTATTTCCGCAGGACGCGGCTGTCAGCGTAAAGACGATTGCCGCCGCTATGACGATTGCACATAATAGTTTAATGATTTTCTTTTTCATTGCTTCTCCTGTTTATGCTTTCGGATCAGGTCCGTATTTGTTTTCGCCCGCCGTTCCTTCCTTAACCCAGAACACTATCATGATGATGAGTCCCGCGATGGGTATGAACGCAAGCAGTACGAATAAACCCGGGCGGCCGATATCGTGGAGCCGCCTCACTCTAACCGCAAGCGAGGGCACGAAAACGGCAAGAACAAAAACCCCGCCGACAAAAGGAATCCAGTTCACTACCAGTCCTGTAATAAAACAGGCAAGGAAAAATATCCAGAACTCCCGCCGTCTGGCACGTCCGGTGAATACGGCGTATTTTTTAAAACAGGCGATACAATATTCTTTGACAACATCCAAAGTAATCTCTTTTGTGATGTCCTTTTTTGCTTCATCGCTCATAAAAAATCCGTCCTCCTTTACGCGGTCTTTTCCCGCCGTCAAAATATAAAAGCCTGTATGTTACACGGCGTTTTTTCCTAAAGCGCACAAACAGCGCCGCTTACGGCGCGGAAAATGAGTAGAAAAACCGACAGATTGGAAATAAATACCAAAAAGAGAGGGAACTAACGCTATTAGATTGTTGACACGGTTACTTAGAGAATGTGTATAATTGACTGTTGACTGTTGACTGTTGACTGTTGACTGTTGACTGTTGACTGTTGACTGTTGACTGGATCACGGTTTAAAAACGCCGCAGGCGTTTTTAAACTTGCTGTTTGCGAATCTTGATTAAAATGGGCGGAATTTCGGCTCATTGTTAATAATACAATACATTTTATCAAAGAAAGTTACAAGCAGCGGGGAAAGTACAGAGCATTACAGGGGTTTGTTTTTATGTCTTTATATACTATATTTTTCCTATAAGCGGTAAAATTGGAAACCTATAGGAACAACAATTGGCGGTCTTTTACTTGATTTGGGTAAATTGTCATTTGGCGGTTTATTATTAGGTTCTATCTTGAGAGGCAGTTTAGACCCATTTAATACCTTCTTGTTGGGTGGTGGTCTTGCGATAGGATTTTTTTTGAGCGGTATTATTGTAATTGCTATAAATAGGGAGTAATTTATGGAAATGTTAATTCTTTTTGCGATTGTAGGTGTCCCTCTCTTTGTGTTTGGGCTTTTTTGTGCATATAAAGGGAATAAAGAGGAACATAAAGAACAACAAACTAATTTACCGGTACAAAGTCACTAAAGGCGCGCTGGACGAAGAACTAACCCGTACCGCTGTGAAAGTCGATTTTAATAAACTTGATATTTTCATCAGGCGGCGCTAATTACTCAATTTGAGAAGTGCACGCGGGGCAGCGTGTCGCCTTGATGTCTATTTCGCTGAAGCAATAAGCGCACTTTTTTGTTGTCGGAGTTTTTGTTTTTTCCTGACCGATAGTCAGGATTCGGTTCATTATACGGACAAGCAGAAAAACCACAAATGCCATAATAAGGAAATTTATTAAATAAATCATGTTGCGTCTTATGTTTGTTTTTCTCTTAATTTTATGTTATTTTATAAGAGTGAGAATCTTTAAATATAAATGGTTTCATAGGTTTACAAACAAAGAAGGTATAACAGACAATGAATTGAGAGAAATTGTTAAACAGCTTGAAAGAGGACAATTCTATAGAAATTGAACAGGGGGAAGAAGATGAAATACAAAAGTGAGATTCTTAAAGTTCTCCATGAGAACGCAGTAGAAATGTATAAAATCGGAGGAATTACAGAAGCCAGTATGCGTGAATACGATGAAATGTGCTTTGCAAACCCTAAAACGAAAAACAAATCTTCCTCCGTTTATACCGACGATAATTCCATTAATCTTGAACAAATAAAACACGCATCTGCTTAATTTCTTTTGCGGGATAAAATGCCAGCCGGTATTACACCGGCGAGTTTTCTAAAAATCGGCATTAAACTCCATAATGTGCAATTCCGTGGTTAATTCTTATCAATTTGAGAAGTGCACGCGGGACAGCGTGTCGCCTTGATGTCTATTTCGCTGAAGCAATAGGCGCACTTTTTTGTTGTCGGAGTTTTTGTTTTTTCCTGTCCGATAGTCAGGATTCGGTTCATTATCCGGACAAGCAAAAAAACCACAAATGCCATAATAAGGAAATTTATTATGTTTGTAATGAAAGCTCCGTATTTTAGAGTTATGCCCAACACTTCCAGTTTCAGCGAATCAAAATTTTGCCGCGTCAGTAATCCGATAATCGGCGACAGAATATTTTCTGTAAGGGAATTAACCACGCCCTGAAAAGAAGCTCCGATAATTACGCCGACCGCCAAATTCAGTACGTTGCCTTTAAGGGCGAAATCTTTAAATTCTTTTAAAAACTTTTTCATTTTTGATTCTCCTTCTTCAATGCCGTCAAAACAAAAATAATATTTTTGCCCTTAAAATGGTTGTGGAAAATTAAAATCAAACGATCAATTTTTTGTTTATTCATCAATTTAAAAATGTGAATGATATGGGCATTTATCCGCAGAGTATGTAAAGTAACACGGAGCTTAAGCGGAGGTTTAAACCGGTGTATAGGCTTGTTGACTTTTTGGAACTTGATTAATACAATAAAAATAAAAAGGGGGTAATATGAAAAAACCGCTTTTAGCCGTATGTATTACTTTGCTGCTTATTTCCTGCGGAGGATCATCCGGCTCAAATTCAGGAACGAATACCGCAAAATATAAAATAATCTATAATGACAACGGATGTACATCCGGATTTGCGCCTGTTGACAATAACGAATATACATCCGGTTCACCGGCTACTGTTCTTGATAAAAACACATTGGAAAAAACAGGGTATACATTTGACGGCTGGAATACAAAAGCAGACGCTTCCGGTGATAAATATAACAGCGGAGATACAATAGAAATAAAAAATACGAATATTTTTCTTTATGCTGTTTGGAAGTCGGAGAATTGAAATTTGACGCATAAAGTTTTATTTTTAATATTACAAAGAGGTAAATAAATGATTATTGATAAAATTGAGAACATCGACCGTTATGAGAAACTGATAAAAAACAGCGGGAAAATCGACGCGTTTTTCAAAAATAAATCCCTCGATTCAATCGCGCAGATTAAAGAGAAATTCTCTATAGAAGGAACGGAATACTCTTTTTCACCCATTGAAATAGGGAACGGAGCCCCGGAAGAGAAAAAATGGGAAATTCACCACAGGCATATTGACATCCATATTGTTTTAAAAGGAAAGGAATATTTCGAATGGCTTCCCGCGGAATCCCTGAAAAATTCTTTGGAGTATAAGGCTGAAAAAGATGTTGAATTTTTTTCCGATATTATAAAAGGTTCTACCGTAACGATTGAGCCGGGTTATTTTTGCATCTGTCTGCCTCAGGACGCTCACAAGCCAAGCGTGAGCGGCGAAGGCGCGGGCGGTATAAAAGCCGTCATTAAAACGGATGCGTAAAGGGTTTAAACTTTTATATACGCATCCCGCGCGGTAAAGAAGTTAAAACGCGCCTTATCTGATTGCCCGCTATTTTTTCTTTATAACGTCAAAACCGACATAAGGTATGAGCGCTTTGGGAATCCGCACCGAACCGTCCGCCTGCTGGAAATTTTCAAGAATGGCGATGATGGCGCGGGAAACGGCTATTGCGGTCCCGTTCAGCATATGGACAAATTTATTTTTACCGTCGTCGTCTTTAAAACGGATATTGAGCCTGCGCGCCTGATAATCGGTGCAGTTTGACGTTGAAGTTACTTCGCCCCATTCACCCCCGTTATGCGAAGGCACGCTCGCCCTTCCCGGCATCCAGGCTTCCAAATCCCATTTACGGTAAGCCGGAGCGCCAAGATCGCCCGTGCAGGTATCCACTACACGGAAAGGTATGTCAAGGCTTTTAAAAATTTCTTCTTCTATAAGGCGCAGTTCTTCATGAAAGCCGTTCGATTCTTCGGGCAGGCAGAAAATAAACATTTCCACTTTTGTAAACTGATGCACGCGGTACAGCCCTTTTGAAAACTGGCCGGCGGCTCCCGCCTCGCGGCGGAAACAGTGTGAAAGACCCGCCATGCGAAGCGGGAGTTTTTCTTTAGGAAGAATCATATTCGAGTAATAACCGCCCAGTGTAATTTCCGCAGTTCCTACAAGGCAGGCGTCTTCCCCTTCCAGAGTGTATACATTGGACTCAGCTCCGCGCGGATTAAAACCGATACCTTCAAGAATTTCTTCCCGCGCGACATCGGGAGTAATAAACGGGGTAAATCCTTTTTTCTGCAAAATCTCAAGCGCATAACGAACAAGGCCGAGTTCAAGAAAAACTCCCTCGTTCTTCAAATAGTAAAATTTGGTTCCCGACACTTTTGTGCCTGAATCAAAGTCGATAATATCAAGTTCCTGCCCGAGCTTTACATGATCCACAGCGTCAAAATCAAATACGGTAGGCTCTCCTACCCTTTTAATTTCAAGGTTGTCCTTGTCTTCCTTGCCGACCGGCGCGTCAGGATGCGCCATGTTCGGGATTTTCCGCGCCTCCGTTAAAAGATCGTTTTCAGTCTGCGCAAGCTCGGTTTCCAAAGAGGCAATCTCGTCTTTAAGTTTTTTCCCTTCTTCAATCAGGGCGTTTCTCGCTTCCTGATCCAGCTTGCCCTTCATCGCGGCGGCATTGGCATTGCGTTTCTGCTGCAAAGCCTGAAGATCAGTGGTAAGTTCGGTTCTCTTTGCGTAAAGACGCGCTACTTCCTGCGCGTCCGCCTTCATAAAACGGTCGGCGATATTTGCCGTTACCGCGTGCAAATTTTCCGCTATAAATTTATAATCCAACATAAGAAAATTGTAGCGAAAAAACAGCAAATGTACTACTATGTAACAATGAAAGTTTTATTAATCTGCGACGATTACTGGCATCCGGGCCAGGTTTCTATAGACGGAATTGCGCCGCTTTCGCAGCATGGATTTCAATTTGATACAATTACAAACGCAAACGATTTTTCACCTTCCATGCTTTCCCAATACCCTGCCGTTTTAATGGACAAGTGCGATGAAGTTTCACAGGCTGACAGGCAGCCGTGGAAAACGGAAGAGGTACAGCAGGCGTTTATCAATTATGTTGAAGGCGGCGGCGGTTTTCTGGCTGTTCACAGCGCGACAGTCTGCGGAAAAGACACTAAACCTCTTGAACAGATGATCGGCTGCAAATTCATAAGCCATCCGAACGCATGTCCTGTAACAGTCCAGCCTGTAAAAAACCACCCTGTAACAGAGGGCGTAGGCATGTTCTGCGAAACGGACGAACATTACAGAATCGAAATAACCGCAAAAGACGCCGATATTATTGCCGCCTCTTATTCGCCGCCTCAGGGAGAGGAAAGCAAGTATCAGGAAGACCCGTATCACAACACACAGGCCGCAATCTGCGCGGCGGGATATGTACGGACGCAGGGCAAAGGGCGGGTCTGCGTTCTCACGCCGGGACACTGTTTGCCTGTCTGGCTTAACCCCCAATTTCAACTGCTGCTTTCAAACGCCCTTCTTTGGATAGCCGGAAAAAAATAGGGCCATGATCCTGTGTATAGGGGAAGCTGTAATTGATCTGTTTCAAACTCATGCCGAGGGCTTCGCGGATGCTTTTTTGCCTTTACCCGGAGGCTGCGCTTACAACACGTCAATCGCGATAAGCAGACTCGGCGTACCGGCCGCCTTTTTCGGACGGATTTCCAACAGTTTTTTCGGCGATTTACAAATCAAACGCCTGCGGGAAAACAACGTTAAAACTGATCTTGTCATTCGCTGCGAACAAAACACAATATTGGCGTTTATTAAAGTTGAAGAAGTAAAAGAGCCGCAGTACGCATTTTACGAAGAAGGAACGGCTGACAAACTGCTTTTACCAGAGCATCTGCCCCAACTGCCCCCTGATACAAAGTGCGTCGTTTTCGGCTCAATCTCAATGGCAATGGAACCGATAGGCGCTACAATTGAAAATTTTATACTGAAAGAAGCGCGGCAAAAAGTTACAGCCTTTGATCCGAATATCCGTCCTTTTATAATAAAAGACAGGCAGGCGTATTTAAACAGGTTTGAAAGGCTTGCCGCAGCTTCTACCATTGTAAAAATTTCACTTGAGGATTTTGGATTTATCCAATCCAATCCCCAGCCGGAAAAAGCGCTTGAAAAATTGACCGCCTTAGGAACACGCCTTGCGATAGTCACGCTGGGGCCGGACGGCTCCGCCGCAATGCTGCGCCGTGATGACGGAAGCGTAATAAAAACGGGCGCGGGCGGAGTAAAAGTCGCCAATCCGGTTGACACAGTAGGAGCGGGAGATACCTTTATGGGCGCTTTTCTTGCCTGCCTTGAAATAAAAGGTAAATTGACACATAACGGCATCGCGGGTTTAAGCGAAGATGAATTGAATTCCGCTCTTGTTTTTGCAAATAAAGCCGCAGCCATTGTCTGCTCCCGCCGCGGCGCGCAGCCGCCAAGCCTGCAGGAGATTGATTAGATATTTCGTATTTTCGGCAGGAAGTTTAAATAGCCCTATTTTGTTTCGGAAACAGTTTTTACCGATAACACGCTCGGACCGCGTTCCAAAGCGACAAGGCCGGTGCGCGCAAGTTCCAGAATGCCGTAAGGGTTAAGCAGCAGTAAAAGACCGTTGATTTTTTCCGTATTGCCGGTAGCTTCGATTGTAATTGTGGACTGCGAAACATCGACTACGCGCGCGCGGAAAATGCCCGTAATCCCAAGAACGGCAGGACGGCTTTTTTCGTCAGCGCCGACTTTAATCAGAATAATCTCGCGGCGAAGGCATGAGGCGTTGTCAAGTTCCCGCACCGCGATGACATCGACCAGTTTTTCAAGCTGTTTGACAATCTGTTCGAGAATTCGTTCTTCTCCGGTAACCGCTATTGTCATTCTGGAAATCGAAGAATCCTCAGTTTCGCCGACAGTCAGGCTGTCGATGTTAAAACCTCTGCGGCTGAAAAGGCCGGACACCCTGCTTAAAGTTCCCGATCTGTTTTCCACAAGCACGGAGATAACGTGCTGTTTAACTGTATTTTTCGATTTACTCATATTTTCTTTCTGATAACGGCATTTGCCACCTGGCTGTTAATGTCGGCAAGATTCGAGCGTACTCTTTTCCCTTTTTCAATAGCGTCATTATACCTGCCCCTTGCCTGATCAACTTCCGCCTGATCGGTAACATTATTGGCGTTTTTTATCCCTTCGTCCAGCGCGTCATAATCCAGATTTTTTAATGAATAACGGGCCTCATTGACATTTCTGCTTGTTTCTTCTATCTCCGGCCTTAAACCTGACAATAAGGAAGCGGCGTCTTCCTTTGCCTTTGCCGCTCTTTTATTCCCCTCATCTACCGCTTCTTTCGCCAATGTTACAGCCTCGTCGGCATAGTTTTTCGCGGCTTCATATCGTTTGGAATTATAGGCGTTATTCATATTATCTATAGCTCTTTTGGCGCGATCAAGGACATCTTTGGCATATTCGCGCGCGTTATCATTTTCTCCCGCTTTAAGAACGGCTTCTTCGGCTCTTTGTTTCTCAACAAGAGGAGGTTTTGCGCATCCCGCCGTGATTATTAATAAACCGCATAAAATAAAAATATTTTTTAATTTCATAAAAACTCCTTATTTCTGTATCTACCAAGTATTTTAACGTATTTAAAGGGCATTTTCCAATTGTACATGAAAAAATTGTCAAAAAACAGGTATTTACGCGGAAATCAACGGAATTCGCCATTCCTTGTCGATAATATTTATAACTATTACTTTTAAACCGGAGGAAAAATGAAAAAAGCGTTTTTATTATTCGCCATTACCATATTGCTTGTTTTTAGCTGTACATCAACAGGATCGGGAACATACAGGCTGACTTTTGATCCCGCGATCAATGATCCGTTCATACAAAGCGCGTGGCTGTCCTATGCGGCGCCAATCAGAGGCGATATGTTTCAATTTTATCAAAAAAACCCAAATGGCGTATACATTATTCCCTATAATGTGGAAATGGAAGCAAGAAACAGCCTGATGGATTTTTATTTGCGTATGCAAAAAGATTATAAAATATTTGACCAATACATAGAAGATATTATTAAAATTCGGGAATCCTCCAAATTAAACGAATATGTTTTCTTCTCTTTTAACAAGGGGAATTGGATTAACGACATGAATTACGACAAAACAAGTTACACACGGTGGATGAATGAAAATATGCCTGGACATATCCCTTTAACGCTGGCGCACGTACAAAGAATTGAATGAAGAAGAACCGTTTCCTCCTCATCCGCGTATAAATCTAATTTATTAGACAATTCCTTAAAAAAAACAAAAAAACCTCCGATTTCGGTAAAGCAAAACCGCGAGTCCGCACCCATATAAGGGAAAATTCTTTTTTGGAGGCAGTATTTTGAAAGTTAAAGAAAATTTAAAAAGCTGAGGTAAACCGGCAGTGTTCACTGAACACCGGTCAACAATTAACCTCGGTATGGCTCTGCGTATTTATTAAAATACGCGGAGTTGTTCGGAGATCGACCGATCCCCGGACAAAATTGTTATTTTTCCGCCCTTGAGGGCGGTCATATTAATGCGGCAAAAAACGCCGCAAAAAGGATTATTTATGAAAAACAAGGTGAAATTAACCGGAATTATCGCATTAATAGCGGTAATTTGTCTTTTTATTGCTGGCTGCGGAAAGATTAGCTCAGACCTTGAAGGTACATGGGTAAAAGACGGCGATTCGGGTTGGACGCTAAAAATCGCGTCAGATGAATTTTCTTATGTCGCAGGAGACGGAATGGCGTCAGTGAAAGCGGCGGACAATGTTACAAAAAGCGGCAATAAATTGAGACTTAAGAAAGGCAGTAATGATGTAGGAGAAATAACCTATAAACTTGACGGATCAAAACTGGAATTATCGGATGGCAAGGATGCGGTAAAAATTGCTAACGGCAAATATACTAAAAAATAGCCGTAATTAAGCATAACCTTATATAAACCGGTGTTTTACAACGCCGGTTTTTTATGCCCAAATCCGGTTTACAGCGGAGAAGCCCTTGATCAATCTCTAAACATATTGAAAATATAATATATGAAAGTGGTTAACATCATTAAGGGCGTGCTTTTTATTTATGAAAGCGTCAGGATTGTTTTTCTAGTATTAAGCCTGACGTATGTTCTGCCTGTAACAAACGCCGTTTCATGGCTTGCTTATGCCGTTCCGGGAGCGCTGTTTCCGCTGATGGCAATGTTTATATGGATCGATATTACCCGTTATAACTCTTACCTGCCTCTTTATACGGCCGGCAAATGTATCGGAATTTTTTCATTGATGCTCTTTTCCGTCATTATATTAAGCGATTACGCTAAAATGGACAGGGATTCCGGCATTTTTTTAGGCGCCGGGCTTGTTTTCCTGATCGGCGATTTATTCGCCTTGGCCGGGATTCTTTATATCTCAAATAATTTTAACAAAATGACGAAATTGAATAAGCCGGTACTTATTGAAATTGAAACGCCGGATACGGAGGATAAACAATGAGAGTGATTCCAATTGCAAGCGGAAAAGGCGGCGTGGGAAAATCTCTGGTTTCAGCGAATTTGGGAATTGCTTTTGCGCAGAACGGCAAGCGGGTCGTTCTCGCGGACCTTGACCTTGGAGCCTCGAATCTCCATCTGGTTCTGGGCCACCATTCGCCGCAGATGGGTATCGGGACATTTTTAAACAATACAAGGTCAAATTTTAACGATGTGATTGCGGAGACCGATGTACGGGGGCTGCGTTTTATTCCCGGCGATAACGAAATTCCGGGCACCGCTAACCTGTCGCCTTTTCAGCGAAAAACCCTTGTTAAAAAATTGCTTTCCCTTAAAGAGGATGCGGACATTCTCATCCTTGATCTGGGCGCGGGAACGCATCAGTCAATCCTTGATTTATTTCTGCTTTCGTATCAGGGCATTGTTGTTTCGGCTCCGGCGGTAACCGCCGTGCTTAACGCGTATGTGTTTTTAAAAAACACCGTATTCCGCCTTATGTACAATTCTTTTGACAAAGGTTCTCCCGCGCGCGTTCATCTGGAAAAAGTACGCAAAGACGGTTCCGGCGGGCATCAAAAATTGTACATACCGAAAATGATGCCGGAAATAAAAAAAATAGATCACGCCTCTTATGAAAAATTTAAAAAACGCCTTGATATGCTTCATCCCCGGCTTATAATGAACATGGTTGACGAGCCTAAAAACGCGGATGTCGCAATGAAAATACGGCGTTCCTGCGAAGAATATCTTGACCTGAAAATCGAACACATGGGAATAATTTACCGCGATATAATTCAGGACACGGCTCTTGCCTCAAGGCTTCCTGTTACCCTGTATAAACCGCAGTCGGTTCTTTCACAGGCAATCTACCGTATTGCCGACAAAATTTTACAAAGCCCGGAAGACGCCTATTCGCCTGATGAAAAACAGATTGACGAAAGTTTTCAGGAAGCGGAATTGGAGGCGGAAATTGATTTTGACACCAAGATGGAATACATTGAAGACCTGCTTCATTCCGGCGCAATGAGCCACGGCGATTTGATTGAAACTGTCAAATCCCAGCAAATGGAAATTTCCAAGTTGAGGAAAGAAAATAATTTTATTAAGCTGAAACTAACCCACGCTTTACAGCAGGGATACAAGGTGTAACAATGCTGCTGTCCGTTCCTTTTCCATCATGGCTTAATCCTGAAATAATTCCCGGTCTGCCTGTACGCTGGTACGGGCTTATGTATATTTTCGCGTTCGGCACTGCTTATCTTATGTACCGCAGGCAGGTAAAAGAACGGAACTTTCCGATGTCGGATGACGATTTGTCAAGTCTGTTCTTTTGCGGGATTATGTTTCTTCTTATTGGAGCAAGACTCTTCTCCACCATTATTTACTATCCTGACAGTACATATCTTTTAAAACCCTGGCTGATTTTCTGGCCTTTCCAGAACGGAACATTTACCGGCCTTCAGGGAATGAGTTATCACGGCGGCGTTTTCGGCGGGCTGGTATCGGTAATTATCTGGTCAAAGGTTAAAAAGTTCAGTTTCAGGGAAATCGGCGATATGTTCTCGGCAAGCATTCCGCTTGGTTTTACCTTCGGCCGAATCGGGAATTTTATCAACGCGGAACTTTACGGCAGGGTTACCGCAGGGCCTTTAGGCATGGTTTTTCCGTACGCGACTCCGTTACCTGCAAGCGAAACATGGGTGCGGGAAATCGCGGAAAAAACAAACACCGTCATAACGGGCGCTTATGTTAACCTGCCCCGCCACCCTTCCCAGCTTTACGAAGCGCTTTTTGAAGGCGTTGTACTGTGGGCTATTATATGGTTCTTCAGAAACCGCAAGCCTTTCAAAGGTTTTTTAATAGGGCTCTACTTTCTAGGCTACGGGTTTTTCCGGTTCCTTATCGAATATTTCCGCGAACCGGACGAACATCTGGGCTACAGGATAGAGTTCATAAAAAGTTCTTTGCCCGCCGCTTACAGCCATCCGCCGTTAAGTTTTTCTACAGGGCAGATTCTTTGCTTTTTTATGATACTGTTCGGGATTGTCTGGATCATTGTCGCTTCACGGCTTCCCGGAAGAGAAGTTATCCGCGTATACACAGCTGACAAAGAAAAAAAGCAAATCAAACGTGAAGAAACTTCCTCGCAGCGAAACAAACGGCGGAAACAGCGAAAGAAACTGAAATAGAAATTTTTACAGGCTTTCATATCCTCATAATTCCGCTTGAATGCAATCAATATAAAAATTTAAAGAATCCCATACGTAGTGCCTCACGTAAAAATCAAACCGAAAAAGGTTGATGCCTCACGATAGAAAATCTAACCATAGGAACCGAAGCGCAACGGCTTCATGTTAGGTTTAGAAACAAACTCAGGAACAGGTTCAGCA
>Ga0268262_10001162_pt1 | contig 33464 bp, 50 predicted proteins | sample TergutNc150P3_FD_190354 | JGI IMG/M metagenome (GOLD analysis project Ga0268262, IMG submission 190354) | Nasutitermes corniger P3 segment gut microbial community from laboratory colony in Florida, USA - Nc150 P3 (SPAdes) (version 2) | ecosystem: Host-associated > Arthropoda: Insects >...
GTTGGGGACATAGAGCAATGTAACCGTACAAGTAACTGTACCGAATATGATGTTAAACGTACCATTTATTTAAAAGAAAAAAATACAAAAAAAAGAAAAGAAAATTTACAAAAAAACTTAAACTACTCAGCGGACTTTTTGCGAGTTTGGAGCTTTTACCCACGCACAGAAGGCACAAGCAAAATCAAGGCTTTTGAGGCTTGGGAAAATTCCGATTTGCCCGATGTGAATTTTTTGCTTGCCGTTCTGTTTTTTGAAAAAGATAAAGAGCAATGGCAGGAAGAAAAAAGAATCCCGCATTTATCCACTTGGATAAACCAGCGGCGTTGGGAGAGCTACAACGAGGCAAAAGTAAGGTCGAGCATAAAATACCGCGAGCTATGCGGAACTAAACAGGCTTGTGCTGCTCCAGCAAAAATAGACGAAGAAAAAGAAGCACGTGAAAAAATCTTAAAAAAGGTTCAAAGGTATAAAGAAATAATCAACAACAAAAAAGTAAAATTGCCAACTGAAAATGAGTGGGCAAAAATGAATAGCGAGGAGAGAATTACACTTGCTAAAAAATACGAGGGATATACCTTTGACGAGGTTAGTTCAGCTGTATTTTACAAGGATTTAGACCAGGAGGCAATATGATATACTCTGGAGATCCGACAAAAGTTGAATGGCAATGGACAAGCGATGACCAGCCCGAAGAAGATGAACAGGAACAAAAGGAGGAATTATGAACAAAACAAAGATAGAGTGGCTCAATGGTGGATATACTTGGAACCCCGTCACGGGTTGCCTGCATAACTGCGAGTATTGCTATGCTCGCAAATTTGCGAAGCGGTTTGGTAGTGGTTTATCTAAAGACGATGGAGCTAGTTTAGTTTGCTTGGAAGAACGGCAAAAAATCAAAGGAAAATATATTTCTTTGCCTTACGATTTTAACCCCACATTCCACAAATACCGCCTAGACGAACCGCAGAAATGCAAAAAGCCGCAGAACATATTCGTTTGCTCAATGGCTGATTTATTCGGCGACTGGGTTCCAGACAAGTGGATTAAAGCGGTGTTTGATGCTTGCGAAAAAGCACCGCAACACAGGTATTTGTTTTTAACGAAAAACCCTAATAGGTATAAAGATTTACACCGCAAAGAAATTCTCTCGGATAAATTTTGGTTTGGCATTACAATTACTAAACCGCTTCACTTAGAGATGTTGCCTTTTATCATAGGGGAATATAATTTCTTTCTAAGCTATGAGCCTATTGAAGAACCGATTAGGGATTTTCCAATAAACTTCAAATGGCTTATACTCGGCGCGGAAACTGGAAACCGAAAAAATAAAGTTATCCCAAAACTTGAATGGTTAGAAAGCATAGTAAAATTTTGTGAAAATAGAAATATTCCAATCTTTATGAAAGATTCCTTAAAGGGAATTTGGGGCAAAGAGCTAATTCAGCAATATCCTTGGGAGGTGGAAAATGCAAAGCCAAACTGAAACTGAATATGAAAGAATGGAGCGTTTAAGAAATAAGGCGTTTAATGCAAGATACTTTCGTTTGCAACAGCGTTTGAAAAAGGCTGAAAGCTACAATGCCGCTGTAGCCGCGAAAGAGCAAGCTAGGAAAGATGAATACAACAGGAGGCATGGCAAATGAAATACCGCCCCATCTTATTCACCACCGATATGGTTCGTGCTATCCTTGACGGTCGCAAAACGCAGACCCGCCGCATCAAATACAAGTGCGATGTGGGCGATGTGCTGTGGGTTAGGGAGACGTTCGCTCTCACAAACTACGGAAGACCTGTGTATAAAGCTGATTTCAGAGATAAGAACGGCGATTATTGGAGTTCAATAGCAAATGACCCAGATGATGTAACATGGCGTTCCCCCTACCACATGACCCGCGAAGCCTGCCGCCTGTATTTGCAAGTGGAAGCGGTGAGAGAGGAGAGGCTTAATGATATTCCTCCACCAGATTTGCTAAAGGAGGGAACTCCATACACTAGCGAAGACCCAAACGATGTAAGGCTGGAATTCATCCAAATATGGGACAGCATCAACGCCAAGCGTGGCTACGGCTGGGATAGCAACCCTGTTGTGAAAGTGATTGAGTTCAGAGTGCTGAAAGATTTTTGCGGGGAGGCTGTAATATGAGTAAGCTAAAAAGCCGCAAGGCTACTTTTAACACAATAATATCAACAAGCGATTTTGCACTTGGAGAAGCTATGTATTGGTTACGCGACCATTGGAATGACTTCCGAGCAAACTTTGGGGGTATAGGGTATAGAGCAGAAGTGTCTTTAAAATTTATACCATACGGAGGCAACGAATGATATACATTGACATTGACGGCGTGTGCGTGGATTTCGTGGGCACGGCGAAGGAGTTCGGGGTAGAGCTGGAACATAATGAGTTCGGCGTGTGGAAGTGGGGCGAGCCTATAACCCCCGCAGAGTTCTACGCTGTGGCAGAACCGCAAGAATGGCTAGATTTGCTTTTAGAATGGATTAACGAGGCTGATTGCTTTGGTTTAAATTTCCTAACTATAGATAATTCAGAAGTAAAGCGAAAATGGATTGAAGATAATATAGAAAATCCGTTGGGCTATCCGTACATATCTGTTTATGAAGCCCCCGACAAGTCCGTTCACTGCGAGCACCCAACGGATTTGCTTATTGACGACAACGCCGCAGAGTGCGAGCGGTGGCGCGACAAGGGCGGTATTGCCTATTGGTTCAATTTGGCAGAAGATGACCCGTTTGGGAAGTTCTTAAAATGGTGGAGGCTGAAATGAGATACCTCTGTAATTTCTCCGGCGGCGCGAGTAGCATACTTGCTACAAAAATAGCACTTGAAAATTTCGGTGTTGAAAATTGCGATATTGTTTTTTGCGAAACAAATTCGCATCTGCCATTTATGAATGAAATAATAATCAAAGCAAGAGATTATTTTAACTGCCATATTACGATTTTAAATAGCGGGAAAAAATTAGAGGATTTAGTTCTTAAATATGGGCATTATCAAAATACCAAATTATGCAACTACTGCACGAGAATTTTAAAACAAGATTTGCTATTAAAATACTGCAAGGAAGTCTATCACGATAATGATTATATAGATGTGCTTGGCTATGACTATTCAAAAAAAGAAATTAAGAGAGCTGCCAAGTTTATACTATTCAAGGGGCGCGGTTGCTTTCCGTTGATAGAATTAAAAATAGATAAAATACAAACGCTTGACATATTGGCAAAAAATGGCTTGGATTTAAAAGAGCATTACAGGCACGACACTCATAATAATTGCGTTCCTTGCATAAAGGCGGGTAAAGCACATTGGAATTATGTAAAAAAGCATCACCCCGATATATTTAATAAATGGCTTGAAATTGAAAAACAACTGCAAAAAGAAGGTAAGGCAAATTGTTTAGATACATATTTAACGGATAATAAAGAACCCAAAAGGCACGAGGTTAATTGCACAGGATTTTTTTGTTCCGTAAATGATTTTGGGAATATGATAGAAAAGCCTTATGAGTTTTTAAAAGAAAATTACTTTCAAGGAATAAAATGGTGGAGGCTGGGAAAATGATAGATGATAAAACCTGCGATAATTGCGGAGAAATAGTAATTTTAAATACTTGCCCAGTGTGCCAACTAAGCCTGTGCAGTAATTGCTATGAATCAAAAGGTCACTATGAAGAATGTATAGAAGGAAATTCTGAAGAATATGAGGTGGAGGATGAAAATGCAGAGTAGAGTAATTGATAAACTCGTTAGGGTGGCTTTCCTAAAGATTGCAGGTTCAAATCCTGCCTCTGCAATTTTAGCGTGGTGGAGGATTTAATTTATGGTAATTCTTGAAACCTCTGAAATGCTTATGAATGAAGCCAGCATACAAAAGGCTAAAAAACATAAATTTAAAGTAATGTATTTTAAAAAATACTATCAAAATAATAAAGAAAAATTGAAAAAGTATTCTAAAAATTATTATGCAAAAAATAGAAATAAAATTAATGCAAAACGGAGGAAACAATATGCTTAAAGCAACCCTAACCCGCAAATGGCTGCAAGCGAAGCAAACGCTCGGCACATTCAAGCTACATCAAGCCGACAAGCTGCTGTTTGAGTGCTACACCTGCGAAGACCCTGTTAGAGGCAACGGAGACCCTGCAACGGTAGCGGAGTGGAAAGTAAAAGGCGACACCGCTATTCCATATGGCACATACAAAGTCAAAAAGACTTACAGCCCAAAGGCTTCCCAAAGGGCAGGAACGGCGGTGTATATGTGGGAACTGCAAAACGTGGCGGGCTTCGCTGGCATACGCATACACGCAGGGAACACCGCCAAAGACACAGAGGGCTGCATATTGCTCGGCAGGCACATAAACGGCAACTACACAGGTGTGGCTCAGTCCAAAGCGGCTATAGCGGAGTTTGAGGCTATATTGGCGAATATGGGGAATCCAGAGTTTGAATTGGAGGTGGTATGAGGCAAATAGAATTTAGAGGCAAACTTGCCCATATTGAAAAATGGGTAAAAGGAATTTTAATAATATCCAACAAGGGTAATCCTTATATATACCCGCAAAACGTAATTGAAGAAGATGGACATCATGTAGTCCTTGACACTGATGAGGCATTTTGGGTTGTTCCTGAAACCGTAGAGCAATTCACGGGCTTGACCGACAAAAACGGAGTTAAAATCTTTGAGGGGGATATTGTAAAATTCCAGCACAACGGGATATGGGAAATATTTTCAGTTATTTGGGAAGGAGTAGGATTTAGTTACAAGCCGATAGAAAAAATATACACAGTCTCAATGATATTTAGCGATAATGAAGAGGCTCCAGAAGTCATCGGAAATATCCACGACAACCCAGAGCTATTGAAACCGGAGGGAACGTGAGGCAAAAGGCAATATGGCGAACCGCTTTGGAGAACTGCATGGACGAAACATTCTCCAAGAAAAGGCAGATAAAGAACCTGCAAGAGCTTGCGATAATTCTAGGCGCAGAAAGAGGCATGGATAAACAAAGCGAGCTTTGCGGGTTTATTCAAGGGCTTAGATGCCACATAGTCAATCGGGAGGCAGTATGAATTTGGATTGGGTAAAAGAAATAAGTGTTAATTGGGATGGGATTTCTGGAGTGCTTCTTGGAATTATATTAGGTGTAATTATTAGAGATGTTCTTGGAGGTTCAAAATGAAAGACATTGAACACCGCTCGCAGGTAGCTTTTGTCAACTGGTGCAGGCTGAACAATATCCTTGTTTTCGCTATCGCAAATGGCGGGGCAAGGAATTTAATCACGGCTAAACGCCTGAAAGATGAAGGAGTTCTGGCAGGTATGCCCGATTTATGCCTTCCAAAGTATAACCTCTACATTGAAATGAAATCTCCCAAAGGCTATGTAACAGACACGCAAAAGTATATTCACGTGAAGTTGCGGAAAGCTGGCTGCCGCGTTGAAGTGTGCTACAGCGCAGAGGAGGCTATCAAGCTGGTGGAGGGGTTCAGGCTATGACAAAAGTAGAATTGTATCACGACCATTTCCAAAACTTCAAGAAATATGGCATACCTAAGGCGCAACTCATTATCGCCGATATTCCGTATAATCTAGGCAACAACGCTTATGCCTCTAACCCGCAATGGTATAAAGACGGCGACAACAAGAACGGCGAGAGCGACAAGGCGAACAAATCATTCTTTGACACGGACAAGGATTTTCGCGTTGCGGAGTATATGCACTTCTGCACACAGATGATGAAGCCAGAGCCAAAAGAGAAGGGAAAAGCACCCGCCATGATTATATTCTGTGCCTTTGAGCAGATACCAATGATAATTGAATATGGAGCAAAGCACGGCTATTGCAAGAGCTTCCCGCTCATATTCATAAAGGGTTATAGTAGCCAAGTTTTGAAAGCCAATATGAAGATAGTGGGAGCTACCGAATATGCTATGGTATTGTATAGGGATAAGCTCCCAAAGTTCAACAACAACGGCAAAATGATATTCAACTGGTTTGAGTGGCAAAGAGATGATAACGTTCCAAAACTGCACCCAACTCAAAAGCCTGTCAATGTTTTAAAGAAGCTGATAAAGATTTTCACCGATGCGGGCGATGTGGTTATAGACCCCGTTGCTGGAAGCGGTGCAACATTAAGAGCCTGTGCTGAATGTGGCAGGCGCGGCTATGGATTTGAGATAAAGAAAAATTTCTACAACGATGCGAAAAAGTATATGCTTAAAAATGTTTCTGTAGATGTGGAGGATAGATATGAGCAAATGCAGCTGTTTGGGTGAGGATTTATGCTAACAGAGCCGCCAGAGCTAGATAAGCTGCGCATGGAAGCCTGCTGCACGGATGACGAGACCAATTTCCTGTTCTGCTACAGAGCATACCGCAGAAAGGGCGGCACACGCAAGCTGGTGTTTTATCCCAAGCGGAAAATAAAGGCTACATACAACAAGGTGTTCCGCATTGAGCAAAACGGCAAGAAAAAATACACGTTCTACAGAAACCAGCTTTCCAAAGAGTTCGTGGCGGACTGCATTATGCTCAGGGACAAGGGTATGCGTTTTGACGATATTGCCCTTGCTTTGGAAAAGAATCATGGAATGACCAAAGAGAGCAGTGTCAAGTATGCTTGCACTTTGGGCTAATTTCTACGTTACCCCCATAACCCAACGGAGACCGCCCTATGAAACGCCTTGCCCTATGCCTTGCCCTCATTGCCTGCTCTACGGACAAAGAGACTAAAGATGAGGATAACTCTAGTTCAAGCAAAGAAACTATGTCATCGTCTAGTGTATTTACTCAAGTTTATTGCGAGGATTTTGTTGAAGGCACAACGAGAGAGCATTACGGTAAAGAGAAGGCTCAATTCTGCGATGATAGAGATGGAAAAAAATATGTTTATGTTAGAATAGGCAGCCAAACTTGGCTGGCAGAAAATTTGAATTTCAATGCAAGCGGAAGCAAGTGCTACAATGATAGTGTAGCCTACTGCGACAAGTACGGCAGATTGTATAATTGGGAAACAGCTAAGGTAGTATGTCCAGATGGTTGGCATTTGCCTAGCTTGGAAGAGTTCACTACTCTAAGGGATTTTGCAGGTGGAGTAAATGCAGAGGTTGGGCGCGATATGAAAGCTACTAGCGGTTGGGAAGATTGGGAAGACCCTTATACGCACGAAATAAAATCAGGCAATGGCATAGATAAGTATGGATTTACCGCCTTGCCAAGTGGATATTACAAAGATGAATCATTTTTGCATTTAGGAACAGAGGCTCGCTGGCAGCTATCAGAAAAAATACTTTTAGACCACATAGGCTGGCTTGAAGGAATATTTTATATTTCCAACAATATAATGAAATTATATGATTTCGGAGACATTAATAATAAGTCTCTTTACAATGTCCGCTGCGTAAAAAATTAAATTTAGTCAATAATAAAACTTAAATTTAAAGTAGTAATTAGTGATACGCCGCTATCAAAGTTACTATAATTATGTATTTGAAGGTTATTTGAATCGTCAAATTCAATGTATATATTAGCAGTACCAGTTATTTTTTCGCTGAAATATATACTATATAAATCAAAATTACTTACACTCCAGTTATTTGGTAATTGCAAATCAACTGTATTTACAGAAGTACCGCTGGGATTAAAAATTTTAGCTGATAAAATAACTAATTTCCCATATCGCACAAATGAAGGGGTTAAGGAGAAATTACCCTGTGTAATTTCATTTAGTCTAATAGTCTCTACGGACATATCCTCAATTAAATCTAGCACGTCTTGACCCAGATTGGGAACGGTTACCGCGCCGTTGCCTATCTTTGCTGATGTGACCGCGCCGTTGCCTATCTTTGCTGATGTGACCGCGCCGTTTTGTATAGTCCGCTCAGAGACGGAATTATCCGCCAGCTTACGCTCGGTAACAACTCGGTCATTTATGGTGTCCTCATCCACAGAGTTGGATGCTAGATACAGCCTTCCCCAATAGCCCGCTGCGTTGGGGGCATCGGGGGCTACACCGCTGAACCCGTTTGCATTGCTCTGTATAGCCTGATAGAGCCTGCCATTGTATTTGACTATGGAACGGGGGTAGTAAATTTCGTTTGGGCTATACTCAGCCACGCCCTCTTGATAGCCGTATTTAATCCACTTTGTGAATAGGTAAAAGAGGCTGTTGAACTCCTCCATAGTCGGGAGCTGCTGCCCGTCTTCAACTATATTGCTCAATCCCTTGTCATAGGCAATGTTGCCTATTGTCTCTATTAGCTCTGCCGTTGGCGGCATTGGTGCAGTAGAGGCAACTTGCGGGTTATGCCTCGCGAACGAACCCACAACGCCAAACTCCTGCGCTGTATTAGAGCTTCCCGCGAACACTTTTACATTCTCTCTGTTTATCTTTGCCATAATCAACCTCCTTAAATTTCTCCTTCTGGCCATTCCTGTTTCGGAATTACCACATAATCAACGCCAACACCATCGGGCTTCAAAATCTGGTTCGTGGCTATGAGCATCATGAATGTCTGCTCATATACCACGTGTATATTGTAGATTAGAGTTGGCGGATTGAACCTCTCGCTTATGTAGCTGCCTGTGTAGTAATTGTCCAAAATTTCCTGTATGGTATGGCAGTCCGCATCGCCCGTCAAGTATGCCGCTCTCATACGTATTATGCCACGCAAATCCATTTCGCTCACGTTTGCCAATACAGAGCGACCCGTCTGCCTGTCCGCATACTTCAAAAAGAACCCATATTTTTTGGTATCGTAAGACTGGAATCCCTCTTGAAATTCTTTGGCTATGTTCTCCCACCAATTCTCATTAGGTATGTTTTCCCTGCCCCAATAGGGGATAGTGGCGAAATACTTTTTGTCCCTGAAATCTATGCCCGTATAATCACCGGAAATGCCAAACAATTCGGCTATGGCAAGCAGGGCTGCACCGCTCGCATCTTTAAGAGAACGCCACTTGCCCATATCCCTGAAATTCACAAATGCGTTTCTGGCAAATGATTTTATCGTTTCACGTGCCTTCGGCTTGCTTATATACTGCAATATAAGCTGGTTGGCATAGTATTCGGCAACCTCTTCTGGATTGTTGAAATCTATGTCAGAAAACATAATATGTCCCTACCATTCCGGTCAATGAGGCTTGGTTGTCAATATGGTTTCCACGTTCAGCAAAGAGTTCGGGCATCGCATCAAGCACGAAACGCTCAATATCGCTCACGAACACAGTCTCGCCTATGCGGAATTTGATTGTCTGCAATAGAGCGAGTATATCGCCCTCGTTTGCCTCTCCGCCGCTCGCTTTATACTTAAACTTCAAGCTGTATCTGTTTCTCGGTATGATGTATTGTTTAGCCAAATCAAACCCTATAGCTATCATTCCGTCTCCAAAGAGCTTGCTCTGCTCTGGGGGATTATCACTTGAATAGAATGACCTTATACCTGGTGGCTTCAATCTGTATATAGCATCAAGAACCTTATCATAATCAAAGCTACCCGGCATTACAACGGCATATATGCTATTGGGGGGTATGATGTCAAATGAATAGTTGGTTGTCTCATACACCTTGCAGTCCGCCACGCCGTCTATCTGCTCTATGCCTATGGCTATGCGTGAAGATGAGCCGCTTCTGTTCGCAACCCTGTCACGCCACCGCCTTCGGAAATCCGTATCGCTCTCGTAATCGGAGCCGTTGCTTATGGTGCTTGCGTAAGAGGCGGTTATCCCGATTACGGGCGTGGTAACGCTAACGGGGTCTCCTTGTGCGAACTGCATAGCCCCATTGTCCGCAGCGGTGAATGCGTACAAGCCCTGTTCCGTTATTGCTTTGTCGTTGGTGAAATTCGTTCCTTGCATACTCACAACATAAGTGCCTTCTTCTATGTCGTGAGTTCCGTCAAAATCCAGCCTGAGAAGAATAGAGGCAGGGGAGCCGCTTATCCTTCTAAGGCTAATCAAATCCATGTTCCAGTCAAGGTAATTTCCCTCCGCCAATGACGGGAACAGAGATGCGAACAGGTTTTTGATACCCTCGTTTATATCCGTTATAGCCTGTGCCTCTATGCCTATCTCCTGTCCGTCTGGCGTGTTCGGCTCTAATTCTATATCCTCGCCGTATATCCTTCTTCGGTCTCTCTGCAAGCTGGCTATGACCTCTGCCTGCGTTGGTGCTTGCACTCCAGATTTTGTGATTACTGTGCTCATAAGGTTCTCCTATATAACGTTGAATCCCATAACACCGCCTGTTCGCAGAGCGGCTATCGTTGTCGGTGTGCCTATGTTGCTGCCGCTGAGAAGCGTGGCGTTGTATTGAGTCCAGTTCCTTGCGTTGTTGTTGGTGACCAAGTTGTAGTTGTTTCCGGTGGGAATATCAAATACATAAGTATTCGTCACGTTTGCCGTTTTGCCTGCAAACGTGTTCCCCGTCACCGTGTTGTTGTTGCTGGAGCTATAAATAGATATGCCATAGCAATTACCCGTGCTGGTGGCGGTATTGCTGCACGTGTTCCCCGTCACCGTGTTGTTGCTGCCAGAGTTGATTTGTATGCCATAGCAATTACCCGTGCTGGTATTGCTGCACGTGTTCCCCGTCACCGTGTTGTTGCTGCCAGAGTTGATTTGTATGCCAACGCAAGCACCCGTGCTGGTGGCGGTATTGCTGCACGTGTTCCCCGTCACCGTGTTGTTGCTAGAGCTATAAATAGATATGCCATAGCAATTACCCGCTCCGGTGTTTTGAAAATCTACTTTTAAATTCTTCACCTCGCATGAATCGCAGGCATTAAGGCAAATGACCGATGCCTGCAGTATTTCGCTCAGATTAACCGATGTGGTTGTATCATTCGGCGATGTTCTGACAATCTTTGTGCCTACGCCCATTCCTTCAATAACCAAGCCCGTCTTGTTGTTTATCTCCAAGCACGTGCTTATCGGGTATGTGCCTTCAAGAACCACTATTTTGCCGCCGCTGGCGGGAATGCGGCTGACCGCAGTGTTGAAATAGGTAAGGCAGTCGGCGGTGTTGGCTGGTATATTTATGTCGGCTCTAGGGTTGTCAATGCCTATGACCGTTGTGGCTGTGACTGCATTGAGCCTGTTGTTGGCCAAGAACCAATCCATGTTCGTTTTGTTCTGCCCAACCGCCGCAACCAATTCGTCCCACCCATTCACCTGCCCAACGCCCTCAACATAATAGCCCACAGTTCCTGCTATAACAGAGTGCTTCACTATGCCGTCTGTCTGCGAAGTGGCAAACCCTATGGCACTCCTGCCTAGATAGCTCCATACACCTTCGCTAGAGTATATGTATTCAACATTAAAATCAACATTAACAAGCCTGTCGTTTGCATTCGGCTCTTCGCCCATTGCACTCGTGAAAGCCGCTGTAATGTCGCTTTGCGAGGGGTCTTCTGCCATGCCAGCAACAACCGCCGTTTTTGGCATACCCTGCATAGAGTTGTAAATCTCGGTTATGTCCGCCTGCATCTGCACAAAAGCGTTGTACATAACCGTATCTATGCCGCCCGCCTGCGTGTCGCTCGCCAGAGGCATCTCCTTCACTACCGTTTCTTTGTGCCCCGTCTTTATGTTCGTCATTTCTATCCTGACGAAAATGTTGCTGTCTGTTGCCTCTATCTCTGTGCGTGTCTGAACGTCTTTGTCAAGCTGCGTTGCAAGCTGTCCTATGAGAGTTTCCAGCTTGCCTTGCAAACCGGATAAATCCTCTGTTATGAGTTCTATAGCCTCGCCATTGCTATTCACCCCGTCCATAGCTTCCTTGACTATGGAAATTTTGAGCTTGAAATTGCCCGTTTCCGTAGCCAATGGCAGAGCCGCATCTTGCTCGGCGGCTTCTTCCAAATCCACTTCCGGTAAATCCCATATCGTTGCATTATTGCCTATCATAAATCCTCCTTATTCGTTGTCCTGCAATACTATGAATGTTCCGTCTTGCGCTATGAACCGCCTGCCGTCTTGCGTTAGCAAATGCCTTGCAGAGCCTAAAAATACCGCCGTCAATGTAACTATGCTGGCTGGCATAATAAAATACGCTAGGCTATTGTATTCGTTGGAGCCGTAAGTGAATGCGACCGCTGGCGAGCTTTCCCAATGGCTGAACACGTAGCCTTCGGGCGGTTCGTCTGCCTTTATCGTAACCACAGAGCCTGCTCTTGCCGCTACCGTCTTTGCAAACCCGTCTATGACGTTTATCAGGAACATAGGGGGCGAGGGGGGAGGGGGTGGCTCTCCATCGGCGGTAAGCTCAAACGGCATCAGATTATTGTCGTATATATGCAGTACGTCTATATTCGGCTTCCAAGCCCTGTTTCCCAGCTTTTCAATAGAGATTTGCTCCGTTGCCAGAACATCCCTGTTTCTCATTATTATATTGCGAATCTGTGTCAATATGAGGCTTTCCCTCTTGTCCGCCAAATGCCAATCTATGCCCCTATCAAGAGCGAAGAAGCAATCCCCAGTCCATTCTTTGAGCTGCGTTTTAAGGCGCAATTTAAGCCCTTCAAGACCGCCTATATATGAGCCTCTTCCAGAGCCGAATGTCCAATCGCCATTTTCGTCAAGCCGTCTAATCATTATGGACTATGCCCCCTATCTTGGAGGTTGCTATGTCTATTTTGTCTGTTGCTGGTGGCAATGGATTAATCCACGTTATAGGCGCGCCGTTACCGGCTGCTGTAGCTGTTGTTAGAGACGTTTTTAAATTGGTTTGCCAAGTTTTTATACTTTCAGTGTATTCGGTTAAAATTTTATCCAACTGCTCAAAGCTGACAAAATGATTTTTCCCCTGCGGTCTCTTGCCAAACGGAAACAAGCCGCTCAATGCCACTCCGTTGTTAAGAGTGTGCTTTCTCGCATCTATATCTTTAAATGTGTTGTTCTGCGTTTTGAAACGTGTCAAGTCATCGTCATTGAAAACAACAAGGCAATGAGAATCTTTGTAATCCTCAAAGTCTATGAACGCATTTGCACCAGCAAGGCAGAACAACAAGCAATTAAGTTTAGTTCCGTCAAAGAGTTCAACGGTAGCTGTGTTGTCGTCATTGACCGACAAAATCTTTCCAGCTTTGGCGCAGTTGATTTTGCCTATGGATTCATTCACGAAATTGACAATCTCGTTTTCAGGATTATGGAAAATATCGTCATTCATTGGAAAACCTAGCCCCCACTGGAATAAGAGTGAAATCTGTTTCCATATCGCCTGCCGGAAACTCTCCCTTATGGTTTATCCCTGCCACTTCCCATTGACCCATTTCGCCATATTCCTTGCTTTCAACCTCCACTATATTGCCTAGTCTAGGCTCTGGGAAAAACATCGCATTTATATTCAATACATTCTGCTCACGCTTAGGGGTTTTGCCGAGCCAATCGCGGTCTATCCTGTATATGATTTTGTCTTTCAAACCGCCAGCCACAAGAGTATTGTTATCTATGAACCAATTATTGGGATATATCCAGCCCAAACTTTTATCAAACGTTTCTTTTATTGTTATCGGAACGGGATTTTTCGCGGACTCTGTATTCAGTTCCACGCCCAATTTCCATTTCTTACACTCCCTTTCCAATATGCTTTTCATATCCGAATTTTTTTCATAGTGCCCGCTAATAGAGGCGTATCTTTTTGCAAAATATCCATCGGAGCAGTTGAATTTCGTTACCCACTCGCCGCCATTTTGCTCGCTATTGCACTCTACTACATCGCCCTTGAATATAACGCACTCAACCCCGCCCTCTCTCTGCACAGAGAAAACAACGGAGCAATAGTCGTTCATTCCATAGTCCGTTTTTTCCTTGTCATCATAATCTATGGGCTTCATTTTCTCAAAAGCCCTGCGGGTGTTTTCGTGAAGGTTATACACAGTGAAATCGGCTTGGTTTGGCGTAGTCTGTGTTGTGCGGGTTATGTCAAAGCTAACCGATAGAGGCTCTACTATCTCGGCGGTTGCGCCCGTCTTTTCCCTGTATAGGCTCATTTTGTATTTCCAATCAAGCATTTTCAATCACCTCAAACCAGAATTTGCCGCTGGAAAAATCGTCTAGCATAAACAGAACATCAAAATCACCGCCGCAAACCAAATCAAAGCCTAGTCTCCTTTTGAACAGTTCCAACACAGAGCCACGCACAACACGCAGGCTATGAGCCATAATGCCGCTCTTGTTGTCAAAATCAAGCTCCCACCGCATGACTAAAGGGAGGTATCTTAGAGTGAATGAAACGCCATTCAGCATGAAGCTCTGCTCTCTTGTCGCTACTATGCCTTGAACGTAGTTCATAAAATATCCCCTCTTGCTCTATCCCAATCTCCTCCAGCCCTTTGCAGAGCCGTACGATTATCTGGCTTTGCACCTAGAGTAGCCTGTCCGCTCTCAATCTTCGGAGCAAGACCAATATCAGCCCTGCACATATTCTGTGCAAAATTCGCCCTTTCAAGGTTGGCGGTTTTTATTTTCACAAAACGGACTTCTTTAAGAGACAATGATATTAAAAGAACTTGGTCTATTTTGTCCTCGTGGTTTATTGTGAAACTTGTTATCATAGCATTGTCTATGTTTTCTTTGAATGTAACCACCCTCAAAAGTTTTTTCTCCACAACCATTCTTTTTAAATCGCCTTTCAACCTTTCAAGCCTATCATTTCCATTTATTTCCTTGTTTATTTTTGTAATAAAATTATCAACGGCGTGGGTTGCAACCTGCACTGTATTCAGAACCTTAGAGACGAATTTTGTCTGCTCTTTTATCAAGCCGCCAACAACGCTGCCCTGAATCATAGAGAGCCTGTTCTGGGCTTTGTCCAAATCTTCGTACAAAAAATCAAGCATTGTATCGCCGGAAACAAGATAGCCTATTTTTCCGTTTAGGCTAATCTCGGCAGGTTCTTCCGCTGCCGCCTGTGCCACCGCAAAACCGCTCTCGTTCCATTTGCTGGATACGGTTAGAGTTCTCGTTAAGGAAAAATCGTTTTCAACGTCAAATTTAAATCTTAGGCTCGGTTCATCTCTAGCGGATAAGAAGCAGGGTTTTATATCCATAATCCTACCTCATAGCATTTCCTAAGCGGTTTGCGTTTATAACGCCTTCCTCTGCGGCTTTCTTTATTTGTGAGGGAGAGTTTGCCGAACCATTTATATTGACTGTAATGTTGCTCGTGTTGTTGGTTGTGGAGTTTGGAAAACGTTTTTCGGGCTTATTTATCATTTTATTTAACTCGTCAAAATCCGAAGTATCCACTTTTTCAAATTCTATCTTTCCATTCACCAACTCGCCTATCTTTTGGAAAATCTTGAACTTGCCGAAAAATTCGGTTATCTTCTTGTCTATATCCACAAGCCATTGCCAGAGTTCAGGCAATCGCTCAAAAATAAGTGTCCAGCCCTCCGCCGTTTTGGTTATTATCCACTCCACTATATCCGCTAAATACTCAAAGAAGCCTTTTAAAAAATTTACCACTCCTTTCATTTTTTCTATCGCTTCTTTGAACTCCGGCTTGCTCTCAAAATAGCCATCCACACTATCGTCAAATATGGCGAAAATCTCCTCTATAATAATGAACAGAGTTTTTATCGGTTTTAAAATAGTATTGACAATTCTCATTATTGCCGGAAGGCTGCTCTTTATAGCTGTGTTTATGAAATTCATAGCCATTTTAACTATGCTCGCCACGCTCGCGAACACAGGCTGAAGAGCCTTCCAAATCTGCTTCACGAACCCGAACACATTTTTGAATATGCTGAAAACCGAGTTCATTATCGGGCTTGCTATCTTCCAAATCTCCAGAATGTCATTTTTGAACCCCTCTATAATCCCCTGAAACTCCTTGCTGTTGAGAAATTCCCTCACGCCCGTTATTATAGGCTCTATGGCAGTCGCAAGCCTTGCAATTTGCTTGTTTGCCACATTGCTCATATCAGAGAACATGCGGCTTATGTTCGCCAAAGCATCCACTTCTTGCTTGCTCAGTATAACGCTCAAGCCCTGCCGCTTTTGAAGCTCCTCAACCGATTTACCCGTTCTTTGAGCCATTTTGGAAAGGTGCTGCGCATTTGCCGCCGCCGCCCCTATATTGCCTGCTATCTTGTTTGCAATGCCAGCAACGGCAGAGAACGCCTGTATAGCGAACAATCCTTTCACTCCGCTCGCTATGCCATTCACCTTTTTGGAAATATCCTCAAACTTGCTTTTGACATCTTTGAGAGCATCGCCCAAGCTGGCTTGGTCTGGGTTGAACTTGACCGTTGCAAACAAGTCGGCTACATTGAGACTTTCGCTCATCTTAGCCCCCTATTTATGCCTTCAAGTATGCCAACGATAAAATCCATTTTTTCCTTTTTCTGCGAAATGGCAACGTCAATGGCTTTCAGCACCATATTAGCAGGTGCTTTCATAACCAATTCGGGGTTGCCGCCCCAATATCCGCAAGAGGCTAGGAACACAGCAACCTCTAACCCAAAGTCTTGCTCTTGTTCATTTGTATCAGTTTCTCTATTAGAGCTATCCAGTTTTTTGGGAGCAAACTTTTTAACCCATCTATAAAAGGGGTTAGGTTATACTCCAATATAGACCAGCAAGCAGGGTAGTAATCACCCCAATTTTCCCTTTTGTTGAAATATGCAGGGATTAAATTCTCCAGCTTGCCGTCTTTGCCCTTTATGCCAGACCTATCAGCGAACCCAAAAAACATATTCCTAAAGTCAGCATTTTCAAGGTAATAGGGAATTTCCTTCACGCCTGAAATAACAGCCTCAAACGATTCTCCCTTTACGGTTAGAGATTTGAGCGTGTTGCAGATATATGCTCTAAGCTCGCAAACCTGCTCCCATGTAATCTCGCCCACAACCAGCTTATTGCCGCTCGGCAGAGTTATTTCTTTTGCCATTTTGCCTCCTTATGCAAAGTTCCTTACTGCCGTTACGTCAAAAGTCCATACAGATACGCCGCTCTCGGCATCGCCGCCTGTGTCCGTTGTGAAATTCGGCTTGTTTATGAAGCTGCCTTCCGTAAGCAAATAATTCTCCGTTGTAGATGACCCTGTGCCATCGCCAAGCATCATAGATATAGAGCCTGCAAACAATACGAATGTTTCGGGGCTTCTATCATAATCGCTCAATATTCCATTCAGAAACAAATCATCGGGCGACCCTTTTATCAAGCGCACTGTTAGAGTAGCCTGCTTTGAGTTGCTGTTGTATGATATTACGCTACCGCCACGCCCTATTTCCCTTGTGCTTATCTGGTTGCCGAACTCAAGCCCTAAGAAATTGCCGTTGGCAAAATCAGAGAATACTCTTGGCTCTGCTGACCCAAAGAACAACGCGCCTTTACCAAGCAATGAATTTGCCATTTTATACCTCCGCGAATAAGACTACGTCAAATGAATGTAATGCCCCTGCAAACTTGACCGCCACCTGCAAAGCCGGCGCGACACGCTTGCTCCTGTCCGCCTGCGACTGCCGTGCTATTGGCAAAGAGTATATCCAATACCCAAGCTGCCTAATGCTTGCCTTGTGCTTTTCTGCATTCCCATAAGTTTCCGAGCCATTCCACTCGCCAGGTGCAAGAACGCCAGCCCTCACAAACTTTTCAAGAACCTGCCTTAAATTGCTCTTAACGAAATTCATGCCTTCTTCCGTCTGCTTTATTTTTGTAGGTGCCGTTCCTAGAGTATTGAACAAATCCACCTGTATGGATAATTCAAGGGCTAACAGGTTCATAACGTCATCGCAGAACTTGTTTGCGCCGTTTGAGATTACTTTGGAAACACCGAAATTGGCATAGAAATCCGTTCCTGCCGTTTGCAGAGTTCCGTAGAAGGTCTGGTCTATATCGTCTTTATCCACGCCGCTCAAACTTTTTAGGTTCATGGTCAAAGCTGAATTTTCAGCGTTGTAATTGACGGACATAGCCCTGCTCGCATAAGCCGCCATGAACGTCAAGGCATCTTCGGGAGAGCCTCCGTGAAACAGGCAGCGTGTATGCGTGAAGCCGCCGTCTGCTATGGCTTGGAAATTGTCCGTTACGCGGTCTCTTATGTTGGTAGCCGTGAATGATAGTTTTTTAAGCCCCTGCATAAGCTGGGCTACTTCTTTGAAGCGTGATTCAGAGTATCTCTCATCAACTATCTCGTCAAACATAACGCCGAAGAAATACACCTTCTCCATAGCGCGGAGTATAGCCTCTTTGAACTGCTCCTCGCCATTGTCCGCGCCTGTGGCAGATTGCCCGACCGCGCCAAGCAAAACCGCCAAATCGCCAACAGTAGGATTTGGGGTTGCTATTATATTGAGCGACCTATTGCCCCCCACGCCAACAGTTGAAAACCTTATATTTGCAGAAGCAAGAGAGCCGCTCAAATCAGCCTGCACGCCTATGGCATTGAGGAGTTTGTTGAAACTCGCCTCAAAATTTCTCAAAGTAGATGCGTCCAAAGCGTTTTCTTTAAATACTTGTATTGTTTTTGTTTCGCCATTCACGCTGAATGACATAACAAGCTCCGTGGGCAAATCCGATAAATTCCTTGACGACAAATTAATGACCGCAGGGGCTGCATCGGCATTGCCAAGCAGAGGTATGACTATAAGATAGCCGCCCCCGCTCGTTATATTGGGTGATTGCGAAAATACCGCATTAGCCCTTTTTGCAACGCTGGAGCCTGCCCCGAAATCCTTTGCCACTCCTTCGGGGCTTAGGTAAACCCTGTAATCGCCGAAATTAGGCACAACAGGGTTGCTGTGCGTTATCAGGGCAAGCGCGCTAGTGTTCGCATTGGCAAGGCTCGCGCCTGCTTCCAGCACCGTTATCCTTACTATGTTTGATATGTCAAGCATACTATTTTACCTCACTGCTCAAAAGTTAAATCCTTCAATGTTCCTTCCTCAAATTCCAGCCTGCTCGGCTCGCTCTTGCCTATAGATGTAAGGGCAAACTCAATATCATATCTCCGTATTATCGTAGAGCCGTCTCGTTCATGACGTGGATTAATTTTCCTGTTGCAGAAAACGCCCATTCCGTTTGCGAAAAACTTTTGCTGGTTAATCGTTCTATCACCAAGAAATACGAGTTTTTCCGCCACGCTTATGGGGTCTAAATCCCTGCCATACACGTGCAGAGTTATATGGAATGTTCTTGCATATTCGTCTTGTGCATCTCCGCCTTCCGGTTTGTCCGTGAAATGTCTTAGTTCGTATTTCTCTTCGCTAATGATAACAAAGGGCTTGCCGTCATTTGGCTCTTGCCAATTCTGGCCATCAATAACTATATGTTCTTCAAGCTCCGGCATGAACTCTTCCATAACCTTGATGAACTTTTCGGACAATTCCAAGAGCGCGCTCATTTGCCCCCCTGCGCTACCAGATACCTGCCGTCTTGAGATAGCAGGACATTATCCGGCACATTGCTTCCAGGAATGGAAATTTCAGGCGGCACATTGCTATCTTTAGCTCTCTCCTGCAATATATACCGCATGAATTTGCTTCTTGTATTATCTCTAATGCCTATAACTTTAAAGTATTTGTCTTCGCCTTGATAAAAGATTTTCACCAAATCGCCCTGCCTTAGAGATGTTTTTGTCTCTGCAACGAGCAGCCTCCATATGGCAAAATGCCTTTCGCTCTCCGGCAATATCTTCAAATCGTCATTGTCGCCCATTTGCAAATTGCCGTTTATAGCCATAGTCAAGAATGTTTCTTTGGAGATTCCGTGCTTAGTCTTTTTTGAGGATATGAAAACCTGCACAGGTTCAGTCCAGCCTCTAAGAGCAGGGGATAAATCGGGAATCATTTATTTATCCTCCCAGCGGAAATCCATATAATCCTCCGCGCCAGCATAATCGCCCTTGTTCTCGCTGTCATAAGCGTAGCCGCCCCCTATGCGCAATGCCCTATACATAATGCCAGCCCTGAACTCCCCAAGCTCGCCGGACAATACCACCATTTGCCGCAAGAGTTCATCGGCAAGTTTGCGGCTTAATATGCCATATTGGAACTTGCTTTGCGTGTATGCGAAATCATGGCATAATAGGGCAAGGTTGTATTTGTTGTTCTTGGTGAATTTTGGAATGATAAAATCTATGAGGTGGCTTCCGCTGCGCATGTTGGTAGGGAAGCCTGCATACATATTGTACGTGAGTTTTCCCTCATTGGTGCAAACGCTAACAGAGACTTGCGCCTTGAGCCTGTATAAATCTTGCCCAGCAAACTCGGTTATTATATTGGAGCCTATGAAATCAAGAACTTTTAGCATCTCTGCCTCTATCTTCTTTGCCTCTCATGTAACTCTCTATCCTTATCATAGTTTCATTTTGCAATCTAAGACGTTCATCCATTTTTTCCAGCTTGCCAAAAACCAGCCTTTCCCAGTCATCGTGTTTTTCAATATGCTTATCAACTTTGTTATCCAATGATTTTATTTTTTCATTTTGCAATTCAAATTTAGAGTCTCTTTCATCTTTCAAATGCTTGATTTGGTCATCTCTTTCCTTTTTTCTATGCTCTGTGGCTTCATTTTGCAATGCTACAATCTTTTCGTTTTTATGCTCTATCATTTTTTGCAAAATGAAAAAAAGCAAAATTCCAGTTCCGCTGCTTATTCCTAGCTGTGGCAAAATATCTAGCATTACACGCCCTCTACCTTGAATGTTATGCTTTGTGAGAGCAAGCCTGTGTCCCTTAAAAGTTTGCTGCTGCTATCTAAGGGTTGTCCGCTTGGGCGCATTTTGTAGTTTTCGCTGAACCCTTCCCAAGAGCCGTGCCCTTCCGTTGTTATCTCATCTTGGCAAGCCGCAACCAGCTTAACGCCTATGTCATTCACGCTTTTTGCGTTCTTTGCAATATCCGGCAAATCACGCTTTATTGGCTCCAAAAGAAAAGACCGCTTCGGTATATTCCTTCTAGGGCTTCCGAACTCATGAATGGCAGCAACAGCAGCAACAGGCAAGCCGTCTTCTGTCTCGCCTTTTTTAGGCGGATATTTTACATTAAATACACCTACTTTAATCCGCATACTGGCAAATTTCTCGCCAAGAGCCTTATTTATGTGTATGCCTTCTCTCATGGGGTAGTCCCCCCCCTGACTAGGCTCGGCTTATTCGCAAGCGCGGCAGGATAGACCATAGAGGCATACCTAACTCCAAATCCGGTAGTCGTGAATTGAGACAAAAATGAATCTTTCAGGAAAGTAGCCATTTGGTAGCTAACGCTCAAACCGTCTGCGGACTGGCTAGAGACCGCGAACTCCGGCGCGCCTCCGCTCTTGCGAAGGTTCATAGCCGTCAAAAGAAAATGGGCGGTCAAGAAATTGAACGCCGTAATAGCCTCTTTTTCATTCGGGAATAGGTTTGAGGGGAATATGATTAGAGCTTCTTGCTGCGCTCTCTCTATGTCCTTGTCACGCACAGAAGGCGGCTGCTCGCCATAAACGAACTCGCCGCCGTCAAAGAAATCTTTGAACTCATCTATTTTTGGAGGCTGAAACATTTTTTTTATTGCCCCCTTTGGTTGTTTTGGTTTTTGCTGCCTGCTCTGCGGCTTCCGCATCGCCCTCAATGAGAGATTCCTCTTCGGCTTCATCTTCTTCGGCTTTGCCTGTATCAACCTTAACTATGATGCCTGGATACATCTTCATTAACTTTTTAGCAACTTCTTCGCTTTCAACAACAAGAGTTCCGCCTGCTTTGAGGGTTTTTGTTTTCTTGCCGTCATTGAAAGTCATGTCGCCCGTTGCTTTGCTTTGCAATATCATTTATGCCTCCGCTGTGTCAAGGTAAAGAATGTTCTCAGGTCTGCCGCAGATTATACCCGCTAACTGACCGCTCGCAGCCATAGAGAATGTTTCTGGGCTTGTTTCCACTATATTGGAATTTGTCAATTCCTGCGGGATAACAAAACGCAATGATTCCCTCTCTTTTTTATAGAGAGCATAGCGGTTTAATTCTATTCCGGTGATTTCCTTCATAATACTAGCTTCGCTGTATTTGCTAAACAAAATTTTGAAGCTAGGATTCTGGGTCATAGTTTTGAACATATCCTCTAAGTATTCAACTATGGATTTTTGAATGACATTAACATTATTCAAATCGGGAGAAGCCACCAAAGTATTTCCCCAGCCGAGATAATCGGCAAGAGGAACAACGAACCTATCGGGCATAGTAGCGATTTTTGAATTTTTCGCATAAGCGTCCAAAATTTTCGCTATGAAATTGTGCATTTCGGTTGCCGATAAATTCTTTATTGCTTTGCCGTCTGGTATAAGAGTATTGTTAGAATTTACATTCGGTATATTGAGCAAGCCGAAAATCTCTATATTGCCTTCCTTGAATCCGCAGAAAATAGCATCTTGTTTATCCAAATCCCAGCTTTTCTTTACGGCATCTACTCTCTCGGCAAGAGTGTCAAAAGATATAATTCCGCGTTTTGCCTGCTCAAGCTCGTATTTAGACCACAATATATATTCAAGCCACGGATAGTTATTTATAGAGATAGTATCTCTGGAAACTTCCACGTGCGGGGCTTTTGCAAACCCGGGGGAGCCGCTTCTGAATCCTGCGCCTCTTCTAGAGTGCGAGCGGGTGCGCCCTTGAATAATCCTATCCATATAAGCACCAGTAAAATCAAAATCCACGAAATCCGGTATATTGGGAACTTCGTAGTTATTCTGCTTGAGTATAGGCTCTATAACCTGCGTTAATGTGTTTATTTCCTGCAAAAATCCGGTTGCGTTTGGCATATTATAGCACTCCTATGATTGAAACCCTTGTAAATTCACCCGCATCGGCATCGTCAAGTGCAATGCCTATATTCCCAAATTCCGCACCACGCTCTATAGCATCAGTAGTTTGCATATATACTATAGAGCCTCTGCAAGCAACCTCTACCATATCGCCATCTACAAAAGTGTCTTTTTTCTGATTTACCAAAACAACGCCCAGCACATCGCCATCACTAGCCGCTTTATTTACAAGAGGCGTTAGGCTTTTTCCTGTTGCGAAATAAACCGCATCGCCAGCCTTGAGCGTTTGCCCATTACTTGTTGCCTTGAACATCACATTAAGGACATTCGGCTGGTTGCCATTGACGAGAGCAAGCTGCCCGTTCAACACTTCCGGCGCAAATCTGTTTAATTCTGTAAATGCCATATTTTTAACCTCCTAAGAAAATTTGTTTGGTCATTCGTTCATTGAAAGCGTTTCTGCTCTCATTGGGTAGCCTTGAATTATTGATTGTTGGAGCAGAGTTAGCCGCTGTTGCCGCCTTCTTCATTTTGTTCACGCCATTTACTGCGCTCTTGGACTTGGAATTTGTCGCCGCTGGCGGTTCTTCCTCTTCCTCGTCTTCCTCATCGCCCTCGTTTTCTGCGGGGGGTGGGGGAGGGGGTTCTTCCGCTGGAGCTGGTTCTTCTTCCTTAGAGCTGCCAAATACTGTTTCTATTATCTCTTTGACTGTGACGCTTTTGCCGTCAATATCCAAACTCTCATTCTCGTCTATGATTCTTTTCGCATTGTCCGCTACAATTTTCTTGTATTTCTCTACAAGCTCATTTATAGGCATTTCGCCGTCTGGGGTAATAACAACTTTGTCTAAAACGGATTCGCCCTCTGTGCTGTTTGTGGCAGTAGTCTCGCCTTCTGTAGAGCTATTCTCGGCTTGCGTAGCCTCATCTTTTTTATCTTCCTCTGTGCCGCTCTCATTATTGGCGGTCTTTTTCTTGGTAGCCATTCTGCCTCCAGAGTTTATAGCTTTCAATTCTAATTTAGGTTTATCAACGCTATTTGGGGTGTTCGTGTTGTAAAAATCAAACACTCCGCACGAGTATCTTGGGCTATCAACTATAGCCAAATGGGTAAAATTCGCTTTGAGAACTTCCATGCTATATTCAAGCTGATTATATATTCCCCCCTCCCCCTGCTCCTCAACCGTATAGCCGCAAGATGGGAAGTGGTCGCCGCTACTTACCATGCCTTCTGCCTGTTCGTCAAGGAGGAAAAAGTCCGCAACATAAGCACCGAGATACTCGTCAAATTTAACATCGCATACATAGCCAACGACTTGATTTCCTTCGCCATGCCCTATCTGTACGGGCTTGCCTATGAATGAGCCTACTGAATTGTCTATAGCCGTTTTTTGGAACAGCCACACGCCATCGCCTTTATCCTCGTAAGAGCATAGTCCGGGTATAAGAAAAATCGCAAAGTGTTTTTTGGGCTGCATTGAGGCAAATATACCTTATATGCCCGTGAATCGGTTTTTGGGTTGCATTGCTATTTTTAGCAAAATGGGTGGGGGGAGGGGGTATTTCCAGACAAAGAGGCTCAAAACCTGCATTTTTGAGCTAAAAATAGCGTTTTGGTAAAAAAATAGGGCTTTTTTATGGGGGGTATGCCTATAAACCCTTATTTTATCAGGGTTCGTAGCCCAATGACTTTTTCCTGACTTTTTCTTGACTTTCTCCACGAGGAGACAAAGAATTTTACTCTGAAAGCTCGTTTTGCCTCTCCAAATACTCTTCTTCCGTTATGAACTTGGCAAAACAGCGGCAATTAAAATCCATACCAGGGTTGCCCCTTCGCCCTGTTCGCAAATCAACCACGGGCGGGTTGTATGTATCTTGCAAAGAGCCATGCAAATCCCTGTGGTCGTCTCTTGTGCGGTTATCCATAACCGCAACCCATTCATAGTAGCGGTATCCAGCCGCGTTCATCTGCTCCGTTTTGAGAGTGCTTACAAACATTGAAAGCTCCTGCCTAGCCCAGAACCGTGCCCGCTCCTTGCTTATCTCGTATTGCTCGGTGAAATACTCCACCATAGACTTTTTGCTCAAATCGCCATTGACAAAACGCTCATGCACCCACGAGCGTATCTCCTGTGCCTGTTTCTCTGTGAAGCCTGCGAAATTCTTTTTGTAGTTCTCGTTTATCCTATCCTGCAAAGAGCTTGCAATATCATCGTTCCATTCTATGCTTATTCCCAGATTCGTCTTTGTTGTTTGGAAGTCGTTTTTGGCTATCTGCGTGAATTGGTCTATCTCGCTTTGAGGTATGAATATATCGCCCTGCTGGACTGTTTCCATTATCTGGCTTATCCTAGCATCTGCAAGAGCTTTGAGCGTGACGGCGTTGTTCTTGTTGTCCATGACCGCCGCTTGCAAGCGTTTGGCATATCTGCTGAATGTTTCGGGCTTTGCCACGAAATACCCGTTCTTGAACCGCCATCCGTTTTCAAGGAGAAAATCCCTTGCCTTGCTTTCCGAAGGGGGCACTTCCAGCCTTTCACCCATACCATAAGCCTTTATAGAGCCGTCTCTTATCTTGGAGGCAATGAGGCTCTCAAAATCGGGCTTGCCGTTGTGAGCGGTTGGAAGCCCAAACGCTTCCAGCAGGGGAGTGAGCATATTAGCTGTTTTTGTGTTTCTGGACTCTTGTTTTTAAGTTGGCTACCTTTTCGCCGTTGTTTTTGAAAATCCTATTTCCGCTTGCCGCAAATGATTTTACCGCTTTTCTACCTACTCCGCTTCCTAACCCCGGCAGAGATTCGGTTCTGATATTGTTTGCGGTTAATTTGTTGGATTTGAGCATAAATGCCTCCTTGTTGATTTACTCATAATCTATATATTTTCCCATTCTCATAGGTAGTTAGCTTGTTGCACAATGGACTGAATTTAGCCTCTGGGTTGTTGTATAGCCACGTCAAAAGCTCCCTCAATGTCCTTACCCTCTGCACGTCATAACGCTTGTATAAATTCAAATCCTGCAAGCAGAGATATTCCCTCATTCTCATATCTTTGTCTATGATGTCGGGGCATAGCTTTTCAAACGGCTGCACATAGTCATAAATGGTTATTTCCGCTCCGCTTGGTATTCGTTGCAAATTCTCCATAAACGCTCCGTATAAAATTCCAACCTTGCCTAGCCTTTCCCTGTAATAGCTGTATAGAGTTAGGCTATTGCCGTCTGTGAGTGTGAATCTAGGGTTATCCGCCTCGTATTCATACACCGCATCGGCATAATCCCTGCCGCTCTGCGTGTTTATGCCAGCCTGCGTTAATTCCACTTGCCGCTTCTTCCAAGCCTTGCTGGATATATGGAACGTGCAACTATGTGCCACGTGGAACGTCTTTAAGAGTTCGTCTGCGAAGGCTGGGAACTCCGAGTATGGTATAATCCCATTGTGCAAAGGTGCTACATTAGCCATGACACCCAGACCCGCGCTCTTAATCATTTCCGCAGCTTTTAGCCTCTGCTCCGTTGGCGGTGCGTGCGGCTCAATTAGCTTGCGTTTGCTGTCGTCAAGAGTATTGACTGTAATGGCAAATATGGCGTTTTTCTTTCCCGTTTTGGCATAGGCATTGAGAACCGCCTCTATTTCCTTCAAATTGCCCGTTTTTGTCTGCCAAATCACGCCGTTGGGCATATTTGCGGTTAATTGCGTTATGAGCCTTGTAATAGGCAAATTATGGGGCGAAAATGGGTCTGTGCGGTTGCTGAACAATAGAGGGTAGCCGAGTTTAATCGCTTGCCCTGCAACGCCTGTGGGATTTTTAAGCTGATTCACTATCTCCACCGGATTATTCACCTTGTATTTGCTGGAATTTTCTACGAAGCAATAAAGACAGCCATAATCGCATTTGTTGCCGCTCCACTCAACCATTGCCGGCATATAGAACATATTTTGAAGAAAGAGGTTCACGTTTTTTCTATCTCCCTCAAAGCGTTTTCAATTAGCTCTTGTATGGCGTTTTCATCGCTGAACACGCCCAGAGACTTCTTCACCTGCTGCAATTTGTTGTATTCGCTCTGGTCTTGGGCTATCACAACGGGGAATTTCAAGCCGCAGTCGTCCAAGTTCTTTTCTAGCTCGTCTTGGTTGAAAACGGTTATTTTCTCAAACCTCAAATCCACATCGTCATAAACGAAATCCGGCAAGCCTTCTATAAATTCGTCTAGACCGGCGGGAGAGACTTTGCCATATTGCGAGGTTATTTTGAGCAACAGGTTTTTCGCATCTGCCTTGTTTTTGCACTCCACATAGACAACGGGGAGAGGTGGCATATCCACGCCGTCTATATCCCTAATTTGCTTGCAAGCCTCCAACCTGCCATGACCGTCAAGCACGTAATTAGTTTTTTTGTCCTTCCAGACAAAAAAGGGCGTTGCAAACCCGTGCTTGTTTATAGAGCGTTTGATTTTGTCAATATCCTTCTGGCTTCGTTTCTTCAAACCGCCTTGCAATTCCGTGAGGCTGCCTATGTCTATAGCCGCCTCTGTTTTGCAGGTTATGAGCAGATTTTTCACAGTTCAACATTCCTTTTCTTCAAATACTCGCTCACGCTTGTTATTGCCCCAAGCTGGAATAATTGGGCTGCGTTGGCTATCTTTGTCGTTACTATGTCCTCTTCTTCTTTTTCGTTCTTGGCTTTGAATGGGGGAAATTCTATCGTGAAACTAGGGCAAAATCCAAGCAGGCTATTGGCGCACAGAGCCACGACCTTTTTCAACACCCTAGCCGCTATTTTCCTAGCACCGCTATCCACCATTTGGTAGTATTGCCCGAACTCTTCCTCGCCGCTGGTGAAACCCGCTGGGCTTGTTCCGAACAGTTTAACAACGGGCTGCCTTAGAGCGGCGGCAATGTCTATGCGGTTCTCATGCGAAACCTCGCTTAATCCGCTGAATGTGTTTTGCTTATTCTGGTAATTGTCTTTAATATCCATTACAAGAGCATTTTTATGGTTTTTCATTCTGTTCTGGAACTCAATTCTACGCAATATAGCCGCTTCTCTATTGCCCATAATCGCTTCCAAAAATCCGTCTATTTGATAAACATCTATTTTGCTCTCGTCTAGAATCTCAAAAAGGACATCGCGGGTCTTGGTGTAAATGTTGAGGTCGTTTATCATTTTCTCCACATCGCTCAAGCCCCAGCCGTTTAGAGTTTGCGAAATGATGAAAGGGGCTTTCTTGCCCTTTAGCAAAATCACGTTTTTGGCGTTTATCTCTTCATTTGCGAACCAAAAGGAATCGGCATTATCCACGTCTATGCCTGCTGCGGGGTTAATCCCCGTAGGGTTGAAATTGAGCTGCCACCTATTCACAGGAAAGAGGTCAAAATCCTCTCCCTTTTCAAGCTTAAAAATTCTCTGCGTGGCATTACTGTATTCGCAAGCTATAATAAGCCCCCCGCCCCCGAACAGGCTCTGCCACGTCATCGCCTCTTTTATCTTCTCCACAAGCTCTTTTTCGTCTATCATGTTCATTATCTGCTTAATGTCGTCAGAGCCTAAATGCTCGCTTTTTATCTCAAATCCTTTGCTGAAAGCATCGTTTATGGGGTTTTCTATCGCGGTTGCTATAAGACCGCTGCCTATGTAGATATGTGATAGAGTATGGTAATCGTGCGTAATAAGCCCTTGATGTATGCTTCTTTTGAGTGTTGCGGGGTTTGCCACCTCATTGAATTGCTGCATATACATCATAGGATTATCCAGCATTTGCAGGGCTTTTGTGAATGTGTTTTTTGCCATTAGCTTCGCTTTTGGCTTTATTGCTGGGAACATCTCTAATTGCTTATCCATAGTTTTAATTTAATAAAAAGCGGCTATTTTTGCTTTTTGGGTTGTAAATTCTAATCCTCCATAGCCCACCAAGCCGAGCAGTTGGAGAGTTCCGTCAAGCCAAAAACAAGGGCATCCATTCGGTTCGGGCTTTTGTCCGCTTCCGGCGTGTAGCTGCACATCTCCATTTCCAAGTCGGTGAAAGGCTCTTTGTGCCAAACCAGACCCTGCTCGTAGAGCGAATAGACCGGCTCGGCTCTCAAAATCTTGCTCTTGCTCGCAACCACCTCTATAATCCTGCCAACAGGCAAAAACTGCCTTATGACCGCCTTGCACATATCCCCGCCGTAGTTCCGCTCCACAACAACCGCGCTTGCTTGCAGCTCGTTGTATAGAGCAGCCACTTCCGCAGCCCAATGCGCCGGAGTGCCTTTGCACGTTCTATCGGCAATGACCCAATACAGATTGCCGTATTTCGCAACCGCCACTATGCCTATCTCGTCTTCGCCGCCTCCGGCAGGGTCAACGGCGATGACAATGCGAGCGGGCGCGTTCTTTGGAAGCTCCTTGTATTTAATCTGCTCCCTTTTCCACAGAGAGCCGTTGTCTATGGTGTAATCGCCGTAATAGAACCGCCTACGCTGCGCCTCTGACAAACTTTTCAATGTTTCTAAATAATCCTCTGACAAATTCGGGTTATCTACGGGGTTTATCCGCATCATCGCATAATCTTCGGGCTTTGCTATTGCCTCGCCTTTTGGCGTTACCCCTTCGTGGAAAATCTTGTAGCCCCAATGATGAACGCTTGGGGGGTTATAGTCTATAATCATTTTTCCGGTTAGGCTTGGAGAATTTAGAGACGACTTCAATGTTTCGTGCGCTTCAAATGAAAGCTGGCTCGCCTCGTTTTCGTATATTGTCGCAAATTCTTTGGATAGCAATTTGTCTAGCCTGTCTTTGTCGTCTGTTCCGGCAAGCCAAATGCGGGAGCCGTTTTCAAAATGATAAATCAAATCAACGCTATTGAGGGTAGTTCCGTAGTTCGTGCCGGAGAGATTGAAAAGCTGTTGTATTCCTTGATAGGCTATACTTTCCCTGACATCTTTCAAATGGAATCTTACAATAAGATGGTCTGTGTTCTTGAATTTCAATGCGCGTAGAAACATATACCGCAATGCAATGAGCGTTTTGCCGCTTCGCCTGCCGCCCTCTAAAAGCGTGTATTTATGCTCCTTTATGAGTTTAAGGGCTTCTAGCTGCTTTGGGGTGTGCTGGAACATAGAGCTACTCTATAAGCAAATTTTCTTCCTTGCTCACTTCTACTATCTTTGTGCCAACAGTCGCCTCTATCTCTTGCCTGTCTTTCCAGTTGCATACGTTTTTGCCGAACCAAACCAAGCCGCCTATATTGAGGGTTATTTTTTTCCCATTGACGACTTGCTCTATGCCTAGCATCTGGTTTTTGACTAGAGATGTGTACCAAGCCTCCATTTTAGCTTCGTAAATGCCGTTTGCGTGTTTGAACTCTGGGTAAGCATCTAACCAGTTGTAGTATGTGGTTTTGCTTATTCCTATCTTTGCACAGAACTGAACTTTGGTTAATCCCTTGTCTCCAGCTTCAATAAGAGCATCGCACATTTGAGGGCTGTAAAGCAATGGGTGACCCACGCCGTTGGGCTTTGGAACTGCTTTAGGAATATCAACGCCTGCCGTCAATTTCTTGTGGCTTCTGCTGGCTTTCTGGCTTGCCTTGAGCTTTGGTTTTTGTATCTTCATACTATGCAAAATAATAAATTGGTGTCAAGTAGGTGTCAAGTAGGTGTCAAAATCTGCGTTTTTTGCATAGAAATGAGCTTTTTAAATGAATTCTTGAGGAATAGTGCCTAAATTCGCAATAGGTCAAAAATGGACAAGCTATGCCGAACCCGAACTTGGCGTTGGGCAAATTATTAAACAGGATTTTAGAACCATAAGTTTGCTTTTTCCTGTTTCGGGTGAATGCCGCACATACAATTCAAAAGGCGAGCCTCCATTGAAACGCTATATTTTGAAAATAGGGGAAAAAGCAACATCAACTAAAGGAACCTCTCTTTTTGTTGAAGAAGTTGAAGAAGAAAACGGCCTTTTGCATTACAAAAGCAAAGACAAAAGCATTTCGGAAGACTTGCTCAATTTTAAATCGCAAGGCTCTGATTCTCCTTCTGAAATTTTTGATATGCTGCTAGAAAAAAAGTTTTCTAGCAATTTTGATTTTTGCCTTAGGGAAAGCGCAGCAAAACTGCGTGGAATATGGAAATCTTCAATGGCTAGAGGTTTTTTAAAACCAAGGCTTAGGCTTTTGCCGCATCAGTTGTATTTGGGGTTTAGGGCATCCAGAGCTGTTTCTTTGCCGCGACTTATGCTCTCCGATGAAGTTGGGCTTGGCAAAACCATAGAAAGTGGTTTGATTTGGAATGCGCTTCAAACAGATGGTAAAATAAAGAGAACATTGCTAATTGTTCCCGAACAGCTAAAAAATCAGTGGATAATTGAGTTTGGCAAAAAATTCAACCATTGGTTTTCAAGTATAGATGATGATTATATCTCTGAACATAGAAAATATGCCACTGCCGAGCAAAATGTGTTTTTGCTTCACGATACGGTTATATGTTCCTTAGAATTTTTGCTTGAGAACAAATTTGTTGCTGCTGCTGCTTTGGAGGCTCCTTGGGATTTGCTAATTATAGACGAGGCTCATCGCCTAGTAAAAACTTCTGAGGGCGCAAATGCGGAATATATTCTTGCGGAGCAGTTTTCTCAAAAAATCCCCGGTTTGCTTTTGCTCTCTGGCACGCCCATACAACTCGCTCCCGAAGCGTATTTTTACAGGTTAAAACTTATAGATTCCGCTCGTTTTCAAAACTGGGAGGAATTTGAAAAAAATCAAGACAACTATAAAAGCGTGGCTAATGATTTATCTAAAATTTCTCTTGATTCAGATGAAGAACTCTCTTGGGAAGATTTGCAAAAAAACATTCCAAAAAAATCTCCAATTCGCTCGTGGTTGCCCATAAAAGCAGATTTATCTTTGACTGCGGAGGAATGGATGAGCCGCGTTATAGATGCTCTGGGCACTGGTTCTTCTGTATTTCGCAACACTAGAAAAAGCGTTAAGGGGTTCCCTAAAAGAGTATTGAAAACTTACACGCTTGAACGTGATTCTGAGTTAAAATCTTGGCTCTCTGATTTTGTGGGCGAGCATAAAAAAGACAAAATTTTGCTTATATGTTCCAAATCAAATACTGTTAATTCACTTTTATCGTTTTTGGGTGAAGATGTTGCTGTTGCATTTAAAGAAGAAGAAACATCTTTGGAACGCGATAAAGCGGCAGCGGCATGGATGCGGCCAGATGGCCCAAATGTTTTACTATCTTCAGAAATAGGCTCTGAAGGCAGGAATTTTCAAAGTGCGCGGCATTTGGTGCTTTTTGACTTGCCAGAAGATTCCTCTTTGCTTGAGCAGCGAATTGGGCGTTTAGACCGCATTGGGCAAGGGGCAGAAATTTACATTCACGTTCCTTTTGTAAAAAAGAGTAAAACAGAAATACTTTATTTGTGGTATCATGAGGCACTTGGAATTTTTGAGCATTCCTTGATGGGCGGCGGCGAAATGTATGCCAAATTTGAAACAGAGCTTAAAAGCTATTTGGAAAGCCCAGCAAAAAAGTTCAGTAAATTTTTGAAGGAATTTTTGCCACGTGGCAAAAAAGAAATGCAGTTGCTAAACGAAAAAGCAGAAGCAGGCAGAGACCGCTTGCTTGAGTTCAATTCACAAAACAAAAAAATATCTGGGGAACTGCTTGCAGAAGCGCAAAAAATGGATTCTAATGAAGAGCTTCTCACTTTTGCCTTTGATATGCTATCTGTTTTGGATATTGAAGTTCAAAAGGGAATTTATCCGGGCAGTTTTGTTCTTAAAGGGGCACCTGGGCAGCCCGAACATGCAACCTTGCTCGGGGCAAACCTTGCTAATTCCTCTGACAACGGAGAGGTTTCGGAATTTGACGGTTGTTCCATTACCGTTGCAACCAATAGGGAAAACGCAATTAACTATGAAAACGTAGAATTTTTTCATTGGGAGCATCCAATTATGCAAAGGCTTTTTGACAAAGCCTTGAGTGATGATTTTGGAAATGCAGCTTGTGTTGTTTGCGATTTTGTGCCAAACGGCAAGGTTTTTGCTCAATACAATTTTATTCTTGAATTTTCTGTGAATTCTCACTGGGGAATAAACAATCTAGTGGGCGAGCGTTTATTAAGTGTTGTTCTGGATAATAAAGGAAATGCGCAAAATATTCCAGAGGCTTTGCTGGCAAAGCAATTGCAAAATAGTAAAGCTACAGATGTTCCCTATTCCATTTTGGAATATTTTACAACGGAGGGTTTTGAAACAGCAAAAAATTCTCTTGAACATATTGCAAAAAAAATATCTGAAGAAACGGAAAAAACAGTGATTCCAATTTTGGAGAGCGAGCTTCATCGCACAGAAGAAACCTATATGCTTTTGCGTGATTTTGAACTCAGTCGTATTTTGGATAAAAAGAAAAAAGACATAATTGTCTGCAAAAAGAGTTTGAAAAATCCAAAGCTTAGGCTGAATGGGGTTAGGATTTTAGTTTATGCTTAAGTCTGTGGAATCTTTAGACTTACGTTTTTTTCGCTTTTGGCGAAGGCATTCTTTTTCGGCAAAAATGGATAAGTTTTTGAGGTTTTACACTCGCATGGGTGATGGCTATGTGTGGGCTTTGGTAATAGCATATATATGTGTTTTTTATGGAAAAGTAGTTTTGTTTGGCATTGTGGAACGCGTTATACCAGCAATTTTACTTAGCTTGTTTTTTTACTGGCTTTT
>Ga0268262_10001163_pt1 | contig 33449 bp, 34 predicted proteins | sample TergutNc150P3_FD_190354 | JGI IMG/M metagenome (GOLD analysis project Ga0268262, IMG submission 190354) | Nasutitermes corniger P3 segment gut microbial community from laboratory colony in Florida, USA - Nc150 P3 (SPAdes) (version 2) | ecosystem: Host-associated > Arthropoda: Insects >...
AAGAACTTGTTAAAAGGATTTATCAGTATTTTGATGAGATAAATGAAGTCCCTGTCGTGTTTCATTGGAAGTATAAAATGGATGAAATATCTTCAGTAAAATGCTAGTTTCTATAGTCCTGTTAATTCAAATACGGACTACTAGTTAATCTCGTTTACAGATAAATGCTAAAATCGCAGCGACACTAATTCCTATAGCATAAATATAAAAATATAATGGGACATAACCATTGAATGAATTCAAAGTAAAAAACAGAAATACGGACCACAAGATTATGAGAATCATTGATATGAGGCCTTTGCCCTTATCTGTGAAAAATATTCGGCAAAAAAAGAGTGCTTCTATAACCACCATAACCGTAAAACCAATCACAGCATCCAATTGACCTTCTATTCCTTCACTTTTTACTAAACTTATTGTGCCAACTATTAAGGCGACAATTGCTCCAATTTGAACGATCACCGGACGGGCTCTTTTCAGCCCTTGTGTTGCACGGTGTCTACGTTCAATACGCTCTCGTTCCTTATGGCGTTTCCGGTCAATGCGTTCTAGTTCCGCACGCCGTTCTTGCTCTTTTCGTTTTTCTTCTTCACGGCGTTCGCGTTCTTTTCGCTCTTCTTCTGCGCGTTGTTCAATAGTCTTACGCCATTGGTTTTCATCCGCTCCCAGTCCAAGCAGCAGTTTAACAAGATCATCTCTTTTTGCATCGTGGGCGTTAATGAGAGGGCATGTACCATCATCTGAATATTCATTTACATCCGACCCCAGTTTATGCAGAAGACGAATCAGATTATAAACAGTATCATTAGTGCCGTGTTTTCTGCTTAATTCATTGAAGTTACACACCGCATAGTCAATTGGCGTCCTTTTATCACCGCATCCCTGCCCCGTAATCGGCAAGCCCTGCGCGGCGTATATTTCAAAAAGATCGGATCTTCCAGGACAGGAATCGATTAAATATCGTAATGCGTCCGAACCGTTGCCGCCAAACTCTTTGAATGAAAGAAACGGCAATAAACCCAGCAGAAAGAACTGTTCCGATATGCTGAGATTGTTGAAAGTATCCGTTGATTTGAGATTGTCCCCGTAAATATCGGAAAGCCACACGAGTAGCATAGAATCTTTTTCCGTTACGGCTTTTTTAACAAGGGCTATCTGTGCGCCGTCATTCTCGCGCTTGAGTTCATCCGGGCTTTGATAATGTTTTGCCCCTATGGTAATGCCGCCGTCGCTTTGTAATTTCAAATATACCAATGAAAGCGCCCGGTTGGGGGAGTATTCCTTAAAATATTTGCAGAAAACGTCCGCCGCTTCCTTCCCCTGCGAACCTCCGGTGGCCGCAAGATACAGGTACAGGTTTGCGTTGGGCATTTTCAGGTCTTCCATGTAATAAGCCGATTCAGCCATTATAGCGTCTGCTATGTCTTCGGCGGTTTTGCAGATTTTCCCGCTGCGGCTCTTGTAAGGCCTTTCCGGATCAAGGGCGAGAATCGCGGTATAAAGTCCAGCGTCTTTGTCCGAGGCATATTGCGATGTGATGTTTTGGATTTCATTGTACAGCATTAGATCGCTGGCTTTTTTAAGCCATTCTTTTATAATACCGTCGTAAAGGCAGGTTTTCCCTGGGTCGGGATATTTTTCCATAAGGTCGGCAAGCTCTTTGGGGCTTAGGGCGGATTCCGTATTGCTGAACTTTAACGGATCATAGATCATGCTTGCTTTTTGGAACCCCCTGGATTCAAGTGTAAGGGCTTCCCCGTTAAGCCATTTTTGTACCTGTTCATTACCCCACCGGTCTTTTCGTTGCGGTCTGATAAGACCCCGGATAATTGTTGCGTAATCGCCCGGCATATCGGCAGGCAAATCCGCTTTCTCCTCCGCGATTAAATAATTCCGTGTTGCCGCCTTGATCCCCTTGAACGGTTTTTCGCCCAGCCAGAGTTCAATCATCGTTATCCCCAGGGCGAAATAATCGACGGACGGCGTCGCTATTACCTCTTTTAGGTTTGCCTTGTGCGCCAGTTCGGGCGCGGCGTAAAGGTCGGTAACGCTGGCAATTACTTCGACTTCCTCGCTGCCGCCCTTCATAACGCTTGAAATACCGAAATCGGCAAGGACAATGAATGTTTTGCCCGCGTCCCTGAAATAGATGTTTTCCGGTTTTAAATCCTGATAAATAACCTTGTACCCGCCGTGGAGCTGTTCAAGCCCTTCGACAATCATCTTTACAATGTTTTTTATTCTGCCGGTGTCGTGTATTGCGCCGTTGGCTTTCAAGTACTGGTCAAGGGTTCCGCCCTCGGCATATTCCATAATTTCATAGTCCTGGTCGTTGTAGCAGCCGAAATCTATTATTTTTATAATCCTGTCTTTCGGCTCGTCCCTGATCTTTGTTAGAACTTCTTTCGCAATATCGCTTAACGGCATATTTGGTTTGTAGTGTTTCAAGGCAAAGGGCTTGCCGTCTATATTTATTTTGTAAACAAGCGCTTCGCCGGAACTGCCGCTGATCATGCTATCTATGACGCAGTTCCTGCCGCTTAAAACAACAGCCTGCCCCGAAGCGAACACCGTACCCGCTGTTACCGTGCCGCCTTTATTAGCGCCCATTCTTGCGGTGCCCGCGTCCATGCGGTCGGTGCCGCCGTCCATTCTTGCAGTGCCTTGATTGTCGTCCATTCTCTCGGTACTCATTCTTCTTTCTCCTCTATTTTAATGGTAATGATCGAAATATTATCTTTTTCGCCATTCTCTTTTGCAATCGCTAACAGTTTTTCGGCGGCTTCAACCCCTTCGGTTCGCGGTAGCATAAGCGTATCGGAAATTACATCAGGAGGGACAAGATCATGCAAGCCGTCAGAAGACAGAAGATATATGTCATTATTCAAAAAAGGCTGATCGACTTCTTCAAATTCGATGAACGCGCTATCCCCGCCCCCTAATGCGTTGGTTATTATATTGGAAGGGGCATCAGGGTTTCCTCCCGATTCTCTAAGTGAGTGGTCTATCGTAAGCCTGCGCAGTCCGCCGTCACGCAAGAGATAAATCCGTGAGTCTCCGGCATGGAAACGGAAAACTTTGCCCTGATAAATAAAAAGCCCGGCTATGGTGCTTCCCATTCCTTCGGACATCAAACGATGGGTTTCCTGAGTATATACATCGAATACTTCTTTTAATTCCTGATTGTTTAAGTCATCAGGAATTTTTTCAAGAAGTTCCTTTAAGTTGCTCAGCGCCATTTCGCTGGCCGCTTCTCCCCTGTCCAGTCCGCCTATTCCATCGGCTATTGCTATTACTATATTATTACCGGCGTCAAATTCCTTCTGCTTTGAACCATCCCGGAACATTTCGTCATTAAGCAGGATCATGTCTTCGTTGTTTGGTTTTTTTAAGCCGATGTCGCAAACGCCGTAGACGGAAAGAATTGTTTTCATAATCGCGCCGTCCCTCCTTCGGTTTGATAATATGTTACCTGTAATTCGACATCCGCGATTTTTATTGTTGTACCGCTTGCAATCGGATAGAGCGCATTGGGAACAAGCTGCGTCCCGTTGTAAATAGTGCCGTTCGTGGAACCCATGTCCTGAATATGCCACCCCGCGGCGTTTTTAACGATTTTGCAATGCGTTCCTGATATAAAGTTGAAACGGCTGAATACACCGGCAAAGGCTCCGTTCTTGCGCCCTATTATATCGCCGTCCCCCGCTTCGATCATTATGCCGTGTATTTGAGATGTGAATTTTACTTTGTCGCTGTTTACGGCGCCGCCGCTTGCATTGACGGCGAATCCGCTTACGACACCGCTATTGCTTTGCGGTACCGGCTGTATAACTGTAGGTTGAACTGTTGGCGCGGAAGCGCTACCTGTTGCCGGAACCAATTCCTTCCCGTCAAATATACAGCGTTTTCCCTTTCCGGGACGCCCGCATACTGAGCAGACCAATATTTGCTCCCCGCATTGATCGCAGTAGCGGGAATCATCATCTATTGTTTCTTTGCATGAAGGGCATTGCATATTTTTCTCCGTTTATTTTAAGATACGGTCATATCCAAGTCTTCCGGTTGCATGATTAATATTTCGCGCTTTAGTTCTTCTTCGGGTTTTCGCATGGCAAGCACCCTTACAGATACGTTCTCCCTTGTTTTGTCAAATAATTGCCTTACTGTTCTTGCATTCGCAAACTGGGCGTTCCTTCCCGCATATAAACCATCCAGCCTTTTTTGCAGAGCTTCATCAAAGCCGGGGGCAAATTTTTTCTTTTCTTGCACATCCCTATAAAGATTTCCCGCATCTCGTGTGTATTGTAGTCGTCAAAATTGATATAATCCGAAAACCGCGATTTAAACCCGCTGTTGGACGCCAAAAACTCTTCCATCTCTTTGGTATAACCGACGGCTATTACAACAAATTTGCCCCTGTCGTCTTCCATTCGCTTAAGAAGCGTATCCACCGCTTCCTGCCCGAAACTGTCCTGCGGACACTGTTTCAACGAGTATGCTTCGTCTATAAAAAGGATGCCGCCCATAGCGTTGTCGCACTGCTGCGCCACCAGCTTGGCCGTCTGGCCTACATAGGAGGCCACCAGTTTCCCCCTGTCCGCTTCTATCAAATTGTTGGTGGGAAGCATACCTACGGCCTTGAACACGTCGCCCATTATCCGCGCGACAGTCGTTTTTCCCGTGCCGGGGTTGCCCATAAAAACAAAATGCTTGGCAAGCGTTTCCGTTTCGCCGGTAAGTTTTTGGGCCTGCAAAGAGTTGGTTATTTTTGTTACCGCGTCCTTGACCGATTTAAGCCCCACCAGCGTGTTGAGGTCTTTAAGCGCCTCGTCAATGGAAACCGTTTTATCGGCAGTCGTGCCGGGAATATCGTTTGGGAGAAATGTAAGGGTGTCTTCCTTGGACAAGGAAGCAATATCAGCCGAGGACAAACGTTCCGCCTGATTCTTCCTCGCCTCGTCCAAAAGATTCCTCGCTTCCCTTCCGTTGGCAAAGTCTTTGGTTTTGCGCGCGCACCTGTCCTTGAAGAAAGCGACAACCTTAACCCTTGTTTCCGGCACTACTATAAAGCGCTGTTTTGTAGCAAGGGACTCAAATATCGCCGCGAGTTCTTCCGGGTTGTAATCTTCAAGGTTAAAATATTTTGTAAACCTGCTTTTTAAGCCTTCGTTAGCTGTAAGGAATTTTTCCATCGGGCTTTTGTATCCGGCAACGACAACCATGAACTTGCCCCGGTCGTCTTCCATCCGTTTAAGCAGGGTGTCGATACATTCTTGGCCGAAACTGTCGCTGTCATTTTGTTTTAACGTGTACACTTCGTCAATAAAGAGTATTCCCCCCGCCGCCTGATCGCAGGCGTTGTTGGTAAGAGGCGCGGTCTGGCCAACATAACCCGCGACCAGCTTGCTTCTGTCCACTTCAACGACATGACCGGAATCCAGCAAGCCCAGCCCTTCGAATATTTTTCCAAGAAGCCTTGCCACCGTGGTTTTGCCGGTGCCCGGATTGCCGGTAATGACAAAATGCTGTGCGGGTTTGTCCGTCTTGATGCCTTTTTTTTCCATTTCGGCGATCTGGTTCAACTGCGTGTAAAGGCTTTTGATTTCTTTTTTTAACGCGGCCATACCGATAATAGCGTCAAGCTCCGCCATGATTTCCTGTATGCTTTTCTTTTCTTCAACCTGACCTTGTATATCCTCCGGCAGAATTATTTTATCGGAAGCCTTTCTCAGGTAGTAACGGCCCGTTATTGCCTGGGCTTCTTTAATGGCAAGATAGCCGTTTACGGATTTAATGTTGTTGTCGGGCTTCTTTAGTTCCTTGTAGAGGTAACGGAACCGCTGGAGGAGTTTTTCGGAAAATTCGGGGCTGAAAGTAAAACTTTGTTTTTTCAATTCGTTTTCAGTAATTTTAACATACTGGTCGGGCGTATAATCGGGGATAATAAATATTTTTTCAAAACGGTTGACAATTTGCTTGTTAGCCGATTCGGAGCTTTTTACCATTTCCCGCAGGCCGACAGGAAGGCCCGCCATAAGCACGACAGGGTCGTCCTTGTTGGCGTCCATCGCGTCAATGAAATGGGAAAAAGCCGGCACTGCCTTGCCTTCGGAATCCAGGAGCTTTTGGGCGTTGTCAACAAATAACATTCCGCCCTTTGCTTTTGAAAAAAGGCTGTCAATATCTTTTTTGGACATTCCGTTGAGACTCGCGCCGTCCGCTTTTTCCGGTTTGCCTTTTGTGATCATGCCGAATTTAAAAAACAGATCGGCGATGAGATTGGAGATGAGCGTCTTTGCGGTTCCGGAAGCTCCGATGATGATTGTGTCGTAAGGGTAACGACTGCCTTTATTGCTATGCTTCATCCCTTCAAGGATCGCCTGCAATTCGGATAAATCTTTTTTTATTTCATCAAGCCCTGCAAGTTGTTCAATAGAAAAACCGAGAGAAAAACCAGGAGAAAGACCAAGGCTGGCTGTGGTTTCCGCATTGGTTATCGCGGTACCGCACTGTTTACAAAACTTTGCGGAACTGCGGTTATTGGTATTACATTTCACACATTGCATATTGCGTCCCTTTGTTAAATGCCCTTTGCCCTGCCGATAATTTTTATGCTAATGTTTACAATAATTTTAATACTGCCGATAATTTCAAAATTATTCTTGCCCCCAAGACGAACCGCCGTTGTACAGGGACGTACAACGGCGCGACAATAAAGGTTTTAACAACAATCTTCATCACATAACGCTTTCATGGAAAAACGCAACGCCGAAACGCTTAAATTCGCGTTTTTAGAGGGGGGGGGTAGGCGAGCTACCCCTACAGGTAGGACGAGCTACCTCTCAAGGTAGGACGGGCTACCTTTTAAGTAGGACGTGCTACCCTTCAAGGTAGGACGAGCTACCTTTAGAGCAGGACGAGCTACCTTTAGAATAGGACGAGCTACCTTTTAAGCAGGACGCGCTAGCTTTAGGGCAGGACGCGCTACGTTTAGAGTAGGACGAGCTACCTTTAAGGTAGGACGAGCTACCTTTAAGGTAGGACGAGCTACCTTTTAAGCAGGAAAGGCTACCTTTTTTAGAGGATTTTGACCCAAAAATACCGAATTTGGGGCTTTTTTACCCGATTTACAGTATTTTTGGGTTATAAAAAGTATGCCTGACACCGTTGCGCTACCTCGAAGGTTATAAAAGTGACACCGTTGCGTTACTTTAAATGTTTAATCCTTACATATAAATGCCAAAATTGCAGCAGCAATACTTCCAGTAACATAACCAATATGGCAAAATATTAATGACAGATCGAGGTGACCATCGTAAAACCCCTTATCGAACATATAAACCTCACTGACACCGACAAAGAACCAAATTACTGACAACACTATTATAAGAACCATGGATACAAGACCTTTGCCTAACTCTGTGAAAAATATCCGGCAAAAGAAAACCGCTGTTGCAAGGAAAAAAACAAGACCATAACTTGCTCCCAGTCTCGAGAAATAACCATACTTGGAAAAAAATGCTATAATTGCTCCAATTTGAATGATCATCGCGAGGGTTTTCCCAAATACTATTTTTCTCCTCTCTGCTTCCCTCCGAGCTTTTTCAAGCTGTTCGCGGCGGTTTTTATACTCGCGATATTTATCATCACACTCACCTGCCAATTTTGCCGTGTTTTTATAACTGTTCATTTTACGAAACTGCTCAGATAGATCGTAATATTCTTTTTCGGTTGAAGCGTTGCTCATTCTTCGGATGAGGCTGTCATATAGATTTTGCCGTTCCCTTTCCTCTTGTTCGGCTCGTGCAATTTCCGCTTTTTTATTTGTTATAGTCTTTTCCACAATGGGGATAATTCGCTTAAAATCCTCGGCGTAATCAAGAACGTCAAAGTAGGGGAGTGCTTCGATAAAAGTTGCGGGGACAGTTACATTTGTTGTCCCGCCAAGCGATTTAAGCTCTGCCATCATGGCATTTATACGGTCGTAATCGTTTTTTGCGGATATAAAAACTTTGTTTTTTAGCTTATTGATGAGGCTAGTAAATTGCTCCCCAATGCTTGAAAAATCATTGTCCGCATAGACTTTTATGCAGTAATTTCTGTCCCTAAGTACCAGCGTTTCCAAATCCCTGATAACACTGACGGTTTCACCTTGTATAACTTTACACCGTGCGGTATTAAAAAGGGATTCGAGCATATCATTTGAATATTGATACGACTCTTCAAAAGACCTTCGGGCTTTTATAAGCATTTCGGACGACTCATCTTTTTTATTTTCCAGAGATAGAGCTTTTGATTTTGAAAGCTGGACATTTCCAAGAGAAAAGTGTATTTCCGTTGCCATGCGCCGCGCGTCGGCATTACCCTCAATTTCCGGGTCAATATATTTTGCTGCCTTGCTTAAAGAGTCAATGGATTTATCAAGATCGACAACATCGCTGTATTTGCTTTTACCGGAAGCATAAATTATCCCCTGTAAAAACCATGCGGCATAATTGGTTTTGTTTTTATCCAGCGCGGCTTGCGTGTCTTCCAAAGCTTCCTCATACTGCTTTTTTCTGTAACGCTCTGCGGCACGGTCGTACAATTCACGGAATTGGGTTAAAAGCGGGCTGTTCATTATATCGGACATTCTATCCAGAACATTTTCAACCCTTGCAAACTTCATATCAAGGGTACTGTTTATCTGATCAAAACCCTGGTTAAACGTGCGGGCAAGCAGGGCCTGCGAAGCGACAATGGCGAAGGTTTGCTTATTGACAGCGGCCTCCACTTTTTCCATCCCTTCGGCCATATTTTTATTTAACGCTACCTGGTTTTTACCAAGCGTTGCCTGGCTTTCATTAATCGCTACCTGATTTTTACTAAGCGTTAGCTGGTTTTCCTTTATTTTTTCCAGTTCGTTAGCCATATTAATCTCCTTAATTTAGTTTACACAAAGGTGTCAGTGACCCCTGTATTTCCAAAAATATACACAGCCCAAAAGGGCAGTATTCCCAAAATAAATCCCCTTAATCCAATTGTTATCCTAGAAAACATAGAGCTATGCTCAATAATAATTTAGTATGGCAATATGTGTCAAGTGAGAAAATACTATTATTATTGAATATCAATCAATGAGGGAAAAAACGGCTAAAATTCAGGAAACTTTTGCCCAAAACCTGCGGGAAACCCGCCGTAAATGCGGCTTTACGCAGGTTCAATTAGCGGAGAAAGCGGAAATTTCTACCAATTATCTGGCAATGGTTGAATTGGCTCGTTATATTCCCCGAGTTGAGATTATTGAACGTCTTGCAAATGCCCTAAATATTGAAATTTACGAACTTTTTATTGCTCCGCTTTCCCCTGTTATGGAACTGAAAAAGCTAAACGAATCGATTCTTGCCGATTTAGAGGATATTGTGATGAAATCGGTTGACAAAGCCTTTGAAAAAGAGCGTAAAAGGCAAAAAAGGTGTAAATAATGGGTAAAAAAGTGCCTGTCACCCTTTCACGGGCTTCCTTCTTCCTTTATTATCTGTTACTTGTTACCTATTATTTGATCATTGCTCTTTTTCCCCATTTTTTAAACAAAGTTCCCGCGCCAAGGATGGCGCGGAGAGACCAATAACGGCGGGGCAAGAATAATTTTGTATTACGATTAAGTTATCATTCAGCCAATTCAAAAAAGCGCAAAGGGCATTTAACTTTATATTTATGAACCCTCATACCCAGTGGCCGCCCAAGGACGGATCGCCACATTCATTGGGACCGCCGGGATGTACGACACCATAAGCGTTGCAGCGCCAGGCTCGTGCGCGGAGTTGTCTTTCAAGCGCTTCTTTACGCTCCTGCGCTTCTTTTATTTGTCTCTGGCGCTCCTCTTCTTTCCGTTTTCTCTCGGCTTCTTCTGCTTTTCTTTTTTGTTCCGCGATCCTTTCCGCTTCAAGCCGCTGCCGTGTAATTTCATCCACGACCGCGCCTGTTTTCCTTATAGACTCCATTTGCCTGTCTGAAAAAAGTGATTTTCTTGCGGGGACTGGCGCTTCATTTTCTGTTACTTCCGGTTCCGGCTTGCTATTGATAAGCGTTTCCAGTTGGGCAAGTTCTGTCTCGATTCCGGCTGTCTGCGCGGCAGCCTGCGCGTTATACCAGCGTCTGGCATCCTGATTTGAACTAAATTTCTTCGTCGCTTCCGGTGCCGTCAGGCTTGCCATTTCTTCCTGGGCATGTTTTAGCTCCGCAATGGCTTCTTCGGTAACGGGCTTTCCGCATTTGGGACAAAAATCAAATATGCTTAATGTGCCGCAATAAGGGCAGGGAATGCCGTCTTTAGGCTTGCCACATTCGGGGCAGAACAGCGCGTCATCGGAAGAAAGGTCGGCATAACAAAATTTACATTTACCCTCCAAAAGCCATGCCCCGCAGGTCTGGCAAATATCAGCGGTCGGAGAGGCTGGAGCGCCGCATTTTGGGCAGACATGTTGCCTTGCCGAAAAGCCACATTCCGGGCAATAAAGAGCTTCTTCGGGCAGTTCCGCATTGCAGTTAGGGCAAATACCGGTCTTCTGGCCGTCATTTTGAGTTACAGTTTGAATATCGGGACTGGCCTGTGTATCGGGACTGGCCTGTTGCTCTTTTTTATGCCTTTGTTGTTGAAAACTGCTTTCCATATGTGGTATATAAATATAATACCAAGTATCCGCAAATACTTCAAGCAGTATAACTTATACAGTTAGAACAAAAGGAGATAATCCGTGGATACCGAATAAGAATAATTAGCACTGAGCGATTAGAAATGCAATGTCAACAAGTTAAGGATTTCGAATAGAAGAATTTAACCACGGAGGACACAGAGGACACGGAGGGGAAGAGAAGTTTCAGTTGACATTTTAACAGTTGACTAAATTTTAATATGTTATTATTCTATTATTATACTAATATTAAGATTTTTGAAATGGAGTGAATTATGCAGAAATCAGCAAAAACGCCCTCTTCTGTACTTGTTTCCCTGATGGATGAATACGGGCTTAACCCGTATACAGTAGCAAAAGAAATCGGCATGTCCTATTCCGCAGTCCGTATGATTGCTTTAGGGAATATCAAAATATCCGCCCCGACTGCTTTAAGGCTTGCTAAATACTTTGGCAATACCCCCTCTTTTTGGCTTTCGCTACAGCAGGAAACGGATTTAGCCGAAGCCGGAAAAGACAAAAATTTGCAGGCTTCCCTAAAAACCATAAAAAAAGCGGTAAAACAAGCCCCGTCATCAAAAGCCGCGGTTAAACCCCGCAAAAAAACAACTTTGACCGATAAGCGCAAAGCCGCCGCAAAAGTCCCCGGCTCAAAACCTGTTTCACGACGGACAAAAAAGTAACTTACGAGGGCTGTATTTTAGGCCTTTATTAAGAGTCTTTTTTGCATATTATTAATCTTTATTCGATTAACGTCACTTTGGTTGCGCGGTAAACAGGCATTTCTTCCCGTTTGCTGCGCTCCGGATCTTCCTCTATTGTGCAGCGGACTTTCATTCCCGCTTTTAATTCGGAAAAATCGCAGTTGGTCAGCCTGCTGTAGTGAAAAAAGATGTTGTTCCTTTCCTCGTCTTTGATAAACCCAAAACCATTCGGGCTGACGCTGAAAATGGTGGAGACAAATTCCGTAGAACCTGACGGTTCCTGTGACGCTCCGGAATGTTTTTCATGTATGGCAACCGCGTTAGCCCATGATGACGAAGAAGCCCATGTCGGCGCGTCAGAGGAAGCTGACGATGCGGATTTCGGGCTGAAATTGAATACCATTTCCTGGGGCAGACGTTCAGGCACGAACAGATCTTTGAGGTGTTCGCTGTTATTTTGATCGATTTTCTGGCACATCTGCACGGGATAATAAACCTCGGAAAGAAGCTGCCGGGAAGTTTTTGTTTCCACAATGTCGCCGTTTTCGTTGTGGTAGGAAAAATCCCAGCATATCAGCATAACCTGTGTGCCAAGCGTGTGCAGCTTGCGTACCAGGGGAACATAGTCGCCGTCTCCTGCTATCAACACCAGAATGTCAAAATGTTTGTAAATGGCAAGCTCGTATGCTTCAAGGGCAAGCCAGACATCTATGCCTTTTTCCTGGCCTATGGTTCCTTCGCCCGCGTAACGCAAGGGCAGGTAATGGCTGACGATATTTTCACGCATCAGTATGTCTTCAAAGACCCGTTCGCTCTGCACCTTTTCTCCCAGGTCTTTTGCCAATGAACGCCCCTTGAAATAATGGGCATCGATTATCTGGCATTTCCGCATGTCCATATTGGTAAGAGCCGCTATTTCGCTTCTGATGAATTCATGCAGGCCGCTTATACTAATCCGCGATTTTTTTTCATGCTCATATTTGTAGTAATTGCTGATCTTGTAGAAATAATATCCATCGTAAAAAATCCCTATCCTTAGAACTTCTAATAGTTTTTTATCCATATACCAATTATAGCAAAAAACGGAACATTAGTCTATTATGGGTGAATGTCTTATGCCTTGTACAAGAATTGCCGCCTTTGCCCCCGAGTCTGCGGAGTTGACCGCCTTGCGGGTTTTCGCGGGTATTGCGGGGAGGATTCCCGGCTTAGGCTTGCGTTTGCGGGGCTTCATTCAGGCGAGGAACCCCCCTTGAGCGGAAGCCACGGCTCCGGCACGATCTTTGTTTCAGGCTGTAATCTGGGCTGCGGTTTTTGCCAAAACCGGCAGATTTCAAGCCATAATGTTACAGAACACCTGGGACGTGTTGTATCTATTGAGGAATTTACCGCTATTTGCCTTGAATTACAGAATAGAAACGCCCAAAATATAAATATAGTTACAGGCAGCCATGCGGCTGTGACCATTGTACAGGGGCTTGATGCCGCTAAAGCAGCCGGACTGTTTATTCCGGCGCTTTGGAACTCCTCAGGCTATGAAAGCGTTGAAACGCTTGAAATTCTTGGGACCAGAATCAAAACCTGGCTTCCCGATCTAAAAACTCTGGATGAAAAACTGGCTGGTAAATTCTTACACGCGCCGGACTATCCCCAGGTTGCTGTTCAGGCGATTCAATGGATGATGAAAACCAGACCCAACGATGTCATTATCCGCCACCTTATTCTTCCGGGTTATCTTGAATCGACCCGTTCCGTGCTGCGCTGGTTTGCCGATAACGCCTGCGGAAAGGCTGAACTTTCGCTGATGAGCCAGTACACGCCGATGAAAGACGAGACTGGCGCACCGGAGCGTTATGTAAGCAAGCGGGAATACGAGACGGTTCTCGGCTGGCTTGGGGAATTCGGCATTGAAGACGGCTTTTGCCAGGAACTGGTTACCGGCAGCGACTGGCTGCCCGACTTCAGCCGCGCCAATCCGTTTTCATCCGGTCTTTCAGTCCCGGTATGGCATTATAATAATCTATTCGATTATCCTGGTACCGCCGGCTTTTAAACCAGCCTCATATAACTTGCCGCAGGCAAGAAACATGGGAAGTTTAGTTCCGCCCAGTATGATATCAGACTCTTCCGCCATTTCTATCATGTCACGAGAAGGTAATTTGCCACGTACAAAAATTACTGCGTGTATGTCAAGCAAAGTAGCTGTACGAATTACCTGGGGATTTACCAATCCAGTCAAAAGAACCACCCTGTCTTTGACAAACGCTATAACATCGCTCATCAAATCGGCTCCACAGGCAGAGGCTATCTCCAAATTTGCATTTTCCTCACCGGTAAAAAATTGTCCCTCAAGTAATGTAACTGCATCCGCTACGGTCATTGCGCCCTCCGTTTAATTGGTCTAAATATATCATAAAACGTCTCTTTATTCAATAGGGGAACTGTTCAAATAGCAAAGAGCAAATAGCAGGTAGCAAAGAGCAAAGCAAGATACAACAATCTTAACTTTGCTCTTTGCTCATTGCTATTTGCTCTTTATCTTCGCCCACGTGTCCCTTAAACCTATGGTCTTGTTGAATACAGGCCGGTCGCCGCTGCCGTTGTCCGGATCGCGGGCAAAGTAGCCAAGCCGCTCAAATTGAAAAACCTCGCCCGCTTGAGCTTTGGCAAGGCAAGGCTCGCCATAGGCGTTGGGTATTACCTCAAGAGAATCGGGGTTAAGGTTGTCGGTGAATTCGCCGGGGCTGCCGTCAGGACGGGCGGCTACTTCCATGGGACGCTCTACGCTGAACAGGTAGTCGTACAGGCGGGCCTCCAACGGTATAGCATCGGCGGCAGAAACCCAGTGAATCGTGCCTTTTACCTTTACTGCATTGGCGCCTGCGGCGTTGGCATTGGCGTTGCCGCCTTTGGTGGCAAGGTCTGCGGTACAGCGCACGGCTGTTATATTTCCGGCAGCGTCCTTGTCAAAGCCGGTGCAGGTGACTATATACGCATAACGCAGGCGCACGGTATTGCCGGGGAAAAGCCGGAAATATTTGGGCGGCGGGGTTTCCTCAAAATCCTCCCTTTCAATCCATAACTCGCGGGAAAATTTTATATGACGTGATCCTGCGGCGGGGTCTTCGGGGTTGTTCACCGCCTCAAGTTCTTCTGTTTTACCTTCTTCCCAATTCTCGATTATCAGTTTAAGCGGCTTCAATACCGCCATAACCCGCAATGCCCTTTTGTTCAAATCTTCGCGGAGGCAGTATTCCAGAAAGGCAATGTCCACCATGCTGTCGGTTTTGGCTATGCCTATCTGGGAAACAAAGTTCCGTATCGCCTGCGGCGAATAGCCCCTGCGCCGCAATCCCGCGATTGTTGGCATACGGGGATCATCCCAGCCGGATACCCGCTTGTCCTGCACCAGCTTCAACAGCCAGCGTTTGCTCATAACGGTGTGGCTTAAGTTTAGGCGGGCGAACTCGATCTGCCGCGACGGGAAAACCTCAGCCTCGCGTATAAACCATTCGTACAGGGGCCGGTGTATCTCGTATTCAAGCGAACAGAGGGAATGGGTAATGCCTTCTTTCGCGTCGGACAAGGGGTGCTGGAAATCGTACATGGGATAAATGCACCAACTGTTACCGGTGCGGTAATGGGTCTCGCGGCGTATGCGGTACATGACGGGATCGCGCATGAGCAGGTTGGGATGCGCCATGTCGATTTTCGCCCGCAGGGTTCTTGCCCCGTCGGGGAATTCGCCGGCGCGCATACGGGCGAAGAGGTCAAGGTTTTCTTCAATAGAACGGTCGCGGTAGGGGCTGTTTTTGCCCGGCGGCGTTATGGTTATGTTGTTTTTATCCTGAACAGCGGTCCCGCGGTATTCGCTCATTTCAACATCAGAAAGATCGTCAACATAAGCCTTCCCCTTTTTGATGATCTTTACAGCTAACTCGTAGAGGTGCTCGTAATAGTCCGATGCGTAGTACTCCCTGTCCTCCCAATCATAGCCCATCCATTTAACGTCGCGCTTGATCGCCTCGACATAGGATATGTCTTCTTTTTCCGGGTTAGTGTCGTCGAAACGGAGATTGCACTTGCCGCCGAAACGTTCCGCCATCGTAAAGTCGATGTAGAACGCCTTGCAGTGACCGATGTGCAACCAGCCGTTAGGCTCGGGCGGGAAACGGGTATGCACATAGGTAAATCTGCCCGACGCTAAATCTTCTTTGATAAATTCACTGATAAAATCTGATCCTGTACCCGAGTCGGGGACAGCGGCTTCGGCGGATGGTGTGGCCATAAGAAGGGACTCCTTAAAAATTAGTCAGATAGCAAATACCGATGAGTAAAATTGCCCAAAGGGTTTCATCGTTTACTGCGCCGGTTTTACCCGCGTCTTTCAGACTGCCAAGCTGGGAGCCGTACCACCAGAACAGCCCCATCTGCAAATCGATACGGAAAGTATACTCGGTAAAATCATCTTTGGAGCTTTGCAGTCCAAAAAGCAGATACGCAAGCTGCTCGAGAATTGAGCCAAATTCCTCAAGTGCCTGCTGGAAATTACCCTGTTCAATCTGGGTCATAAAGGGCGGGACTTCATCCTGTACTTTTTCCTTGCGTGATTCATCGGCCTTTTCAACCCAGGTTTTCTGTATTAAGAGATCAAGGTTGTTTTGAAAATGAGCCAGAAATTTACGCATCTCTGCGGCGTTTTTCTCAACTCCAAGAAGCCTTTGGTATTCGGAGCCTATTCCCAGCGCTTCGGCAAAAGCGGCTGCTTCCGTAAGGCTTGTCCCTTTTTGGGAATGGAAGCTGTCCGAAGGGAACAAGGCTTCGGCAACTTTTTGGTACTCATCAGGAAGACTATGATTCATACTTTAAAAATGCTGAGAAACGGAAAAATAGTCAACTACCAAAGGAATGAGGAATTAGGAATAAAGAGAAAAGTGAGCAGTTAGCAGTGTTTTCTTCCTCTCTTCACTTTTCACTGCTAACTGCTCACTGTATACCCCATATCTAGCGTACCCCATCGCCCACCGACGCTACAGGATTCCGGTAACACTCGGCGCGGCCTCCTAAAAAATGAAATTAAGGAAGATATAGACCGTAAGTTTGAAGCTGTCGTTACCGATGCGGATATGCCTAATAACGGTATCGGGTAACAAATTTGGATTCCCAAATGCCAGCCAGCTTGACAGAATATATATCACGATATATACTATAATTCGGAGGTATAATATGCAAACCGCACGATTATTTGTTAATGGAAGAAGCCAAGCCGTAAGGTTGCCCAAAGAATTTCAATTTCGCGGGGAAAGCGTATATGTTCAAAAAGTTGGAGAGGCTGTTATTTTGGTTCCATTTGATAAAGATTGGGAAGTTTTTATGCATGGATTAAATAGTTTTTCAGATGATTTTATGTCTGAGGGACGATTGCTGGAAATAGATCAAGAAAGGGACGGATTATAATGTATATGTTGGATACCAATATATGTATATATATCATAAAAAAGAAGACGGAAAATATATTAAGCAAATTGAAACGGAATAGAAAAAAAGGGTTATACATATCAACAATCACATTAGCCGAATTGGAATTTGGAAATGCAAACGCAAATAGTTTATATAAAGAAAAAAATCGGCTTGCCTTATTGGAATTTTTAACAATAATGGGGATAAAACATTTCGACGAAAACGCCGCAAATGAATACGGAATAATAAAAAAAAATTTGAAAGACAAAAATCTTTTAATAGGATCGTTTGATATGTTAATAGGCGCACACGCAAAATCATTAAATATGACTTTAGTTACAAATAACGTCAGAGAATTTGAACGAATACAAGATTTAAAAATTGAAAATTGGGTGTAAAAGGGAGGAAATATATGGCAGAAGTCAAAAAGTTCGCGGGTTCAGATATTGAAATCGCGCAGGCAGTGTACCCAAAGTACGCGCTCCACATCGACAAAATCGCGGAAAAAACCGGTATACCGGATGAGTATATTGAGCATTACGGAAAATACAAGGCAAAGGTTGACTACAACTTCCTCCAGAAAAAACAGGAAGGCGCACCTTCCAGGGAAGGCAAGTTAATTCTGGTTACAGCCATAACCCCGACCCCCGCGGGCGAGGGCAAGACTACCACAACGGTCGGCGTTGCCGACGGGCTTTCGAGAATAGGCAAAAAAGTGATGGTCGCGCTGAGGGAACCTTCGCTGGGGCCGGTCTTTGGCGTAAAGGGCGGCGCGGCGGGCGGCGGCTGGGCGCAGATCATCCCGATGGAGGACATCAACCTCCATTTCACCGGAGACTTTCACGCCATCGGCGCGGCAAACAACCTTCTTGCCGCATTGATTGACAACCATATTTTCCAGGGCAACAGCCTTAACATAGATCCCCGCAAAATTACCTGGAGGAGATGCGTGGACATGAACGACAGGCAGCTCCGCTTTATCGTTGACGGCCTGGGAGGAAAACTAAACGGCGTTTCCCGCGAGGACGGCTATGATATAACCGTGGCATCGGAAATTATGGCGATACTGTGCCTTTCATCGGGCATTGACGACCTCAAGGCGAGGCTGGGGAACATTATTGTTGGCTACACTTACGGCAAGCAAAGTGACGGCAGCGAAAAGCCCGTCACTGCGGCGCAGCTTAACGCGCAGGGGGCGATGGCGGCGCTGCTCAAGGACGCGCTGAAGCCGAACCTTGTGCAAACACTGGAAACTACCCCGGCTTTTGTCCACGGCGGCCCCTTTGCCAATATCGCCCACGGTTGTAATTCCGTAATGGCGACGAGGATGGCCCTGCAATGCGCGGATTATGTGGTTACCGAAGCGGGCTTTGGCGCGGATCTGGGCGCGGAAAAATTCTTTGACATAAAGTGCCGTTTCGGCGGGTTTAAGCCCTCGGCTGTTATCATTGTCGCCACTGTCCGGGCGCTCAAGTCTCACGGCGGCGTGAAAAAACAAGATCTGGAAAAAGAAAACCTTGTTGCCTTGGAAGCGGGCCTGCCGAATCTGCTTCAACATATTGAGAACATCACCGGGGTTTACAAACTGCCTGCGGTAGTTGCAATTAACGCTTTCCCCAAAGACACAAAGGCCGAACTTGATCTGGTTGAGGCAAAGTGCAGGGCACTAGGCGTAAACGTCGCCCTTTCCGAAGTTTGGGCAAAAGGCGGCGAAGGCGGCGAACAGCTTGCACGGGAAGTCGCGCGGCTCTGCGAACAGCCGAACAGTTTTGAATTTGCCTATGATGTTAATCTTCCGGTACGAGAAAAAATCGAAGCCATTGCCCGAAAAATCTACCGCGCTGACAGTGTTACGATACTTCCCAACGCGCAAAAACAAATTGAACAGATTGAGAAGCTCGGCATGGACAAGGTTCCGGTCTGCATGGCGAAGACCCAATACAGCTTCTCCGATGATCCTTCCCTATTGGGTGCGCCAAAAGGCTGGACGCTAACCGTGCGGAACATCAAGCTCTCGGCTGGCGCGGGTTTTATCGTTGCCCTTACCGGCGAAATAATGACCATGCCCGGCCTGCCTCCGGTTCCAGCCGCAGAAAAGATAGACGTGGACAGCAGCGGGAAGATTTCTGGTTTATTCTAATCTGCCGGCCTGATTACAAATATATGGACATTTTACTTTGAATATAGTAATTTGACATTAGCTGGAATTGACCGAATAATTTCAGTTTAAACTGATATTTGACAATTTATGTGAAGGATTACGGTAAAATATCGCCTATTGGCAGCGAATTTTATTCGTCAAAAGTTGGAACTATTACAAAACATCAGTTTTGTGGACAATACATCATTGACATTTTTTAGGAATGCTTATAGCTTCCTTTCTTGATGGTTTGTGTGGCAACCAAAAACAATGTCACTAAAATAAATCTTTAAGGAGAAATATATGGAATCAAAATTTTCAGGGAAAGTTTTACCAATTTTCCTCTTCTTTCTTTGGTGTCCCCTGCTTTTAACAGTTACTCTTTCTTTAGCAACGCCTTTTGTGGTATGTACGGTCATAAGATGGATTTGTAATAACTCCACCATCGGTGGAAAACACTACGTTTTCAAAGGAACGGCGGGCGGGTTATTTGGACGCTGGATTCTATGGTTCTTCTTGACCATTATCACCCTTGGTATTTACGGGTTTTGGTCAACCAGAAACCAGCTCAGATGGATTGTTGAAAATATAGAAATGGTTGATTGAGTTTTGTACAAAACTGATGTTTTGTAATAGTTTCAATGTTAAAAAAAATTCTATCAGATGTATTGTCTATTACCGTACATGTTCTTTGTTTCCGTAGATTATTCCGGCTGATTTTATTTCTCCAATAGATACAAATATTCCTTTACATGAATTTCACGATTATTTAAATTTCTGCTTCCCCTGAAAGTATTGTATTTTGTTTCCAATACTTGAAGTTTACCTATTTTCTTTAACATTTTTTTCATCTGTTCAATAGTAATGAAACCTTCAGAATTAAATGAAATCAATACATATTTCGCTTTTATTCCTTCAACAAGTTCCGTTAATGACTGTAGAGCCTTTTGATTTTTATTATAATTTGAACGATTCCAGTTTTCAGGAATACCTGATATTTTACTTGTACCTTCAGGATACTTATAATCCAATATTAAATTCAACATAAAATAATTTGAGCCATAAGGATGTTGATTATAGGGCGGATCTAAATACGCTATATCAACTTCAGGTAAATCTTTAATAATTTTATTTGAATCACCGTTTGAAATAATTGTCTCACAATTAAAATTACTGAATATTGGGAATGGCAGCTTTATATTTCCCTTAATTCTAAATAAAGCATCTTTATTCAGACCTCCAAACTGCCCAATACCGGTTTCCTTGTTTTTATAAAAACCCTTGAAAACACCCGAAGTGTTGGCGTGTATTGACGCTTCTGACAGCAATGGCGCTAAAAAGTATTTTTGTTCTTTTTTGGGAATTTTTTCTATTATTTGTCTTGCGGTATCTATATACATTGCGTTTCTTGACGTATAAAATACCCGCTCATTTGGTTTTATATTTTCATCATTTAACGGCGCATATAATTCGGATATTATCCCTTTTTTTGGATTTTTTTCTATTTCTTCCATAATTTCAAAATAATATTTCCGTAATGTAAATATATCCAGTTCATTCTCATTTGATAAATAACATTCACTGCTTATTGTAGAATATTTTTCTAAATCATTTACAATAAGCAGTTCAGAAAACTGTTTAAAATATCTGGCAACAATTCCTGAACCGCTGAAAACGTCAAACATTTTTAATTTCTTTTTATTAAGCCTTTTCTGTACCTTTTTTATCCCATCTCCGATAAAATCCAGTAAATTCCGCTTATTTCCAATATAGGTAATAAGCTGTCGGGTAAGATATTCATTTTTCTCAACATTTTTGTTAAAAGATAAATTTCCTGTGGCAATATCAATTAAAGACAGAGTATCGCTCATAACCCTTCACCTTTTTTCAGCAGTCTTACCGTTGTATATGTGAGCGGCAGCACCAGCGCTTCGATGAGACATTTCAGGATATAGTTGGTCAGCGCAAGGCTCAGAAAAAGATGCCAGCCGAAAACCCCGGTAAGGCAGGCTATGGTCACAAAAATACAACTGTCAAGAAGTTCGCCGATAAGGCTGGAAATCATGGCCCTGAACCATAGCCACCGCCCCTTCGTTAAAAACTTGATCTTTGAAAATGACGCTGAATTGGAAAGTTCCCCTGCCAGATATCCCGCGAGGCTTGCAAGAACAAGACCTCCACTGCTCATCCCGCCAAGAATAGCGTTATACGCGGCGGAGCCGGTGATGGCTGCGCCATCTTGGGCTTCCCATGAACTTTCACCGGGAAGCAATTTAAGGACAAAAAACACCAGCGATGAAAACGCCAGTACCGCAAAGCCTGTCCAGATAACCCGCTTCGCGGCCTTAAAGCCGTACACCTCGGTGAGTATATCTCCGAGTACATAGGCAAGCGGAAAGAGCAAAGTGCCGCCGTCAAACGCCATGGGTATTCCGAAAATCGAAAAACGCAGATCAACAATTTTCGCCGAAGATGCAATGTTACTTAGAACAAGAACAACGACAAAAAACGTCATCAGTACGTCAAAGTACTTGTAAGCGGGTTTAGGTAATTGAGATGGAAACATTAAAAACCCCACATTAACAAAGAGCAAAGAGCAGGTAGCAGGTAGCAAAGTAAGAGGCGAAGCGTACTATCTTATTTTGTTCTTTGAATTAGCAGGATAGCAAAGAACAAAGCAAGATACAACAATCTTAACTTTGCTATTTGCTACCTGCTCTTTGCTATTTGGTTACGCCCATTTAATAAAGCCTGTCCGGTATGGATGTATCAAAGCTTCGTGCTTGGGTAAAATCCGTACTGTGTGGCCCTGGAAGCCTGTGTCGGTACATTCAACCTTCACATGATACTGGTTCAGACCGTCTTTGCTGCTGACCCACTTCATCTCGACCTTGTGGGCATTGGTAATCTCGTTACTCTGGTTCGATACCGCGCCGTAATACAGTTCCACCATGAGATCGTTAGGCGACATTTCGCCGAGATCAATGTGGGCTGTAACATTAAGCGAATCCCCCCGCTGCATTACCGGTCTGCTATTGGCTTCGATCTTCGCGATTCTGAGGCTGTCCCAGGAATCATGCAGCTTGCCAAAATACGCCGCAAGGGATTTTGCATCGTTATACTCTTCTTTCACCAGCTTGCGGTAGTTCTTAAGCGCGGGGAAATAGTAGTGGTTGGAATAATCCATCAACATCCTGTGACATGACATAGATTGCCCTATCTGGCGCATACAGTCCTTCATCCTCCTTATCCATTCGCGGGGAAGGCCGTCCCTGCCGCGCTGGTAAAACAGGGGGACTATATCCCGTTCAAGAAGATCGTACAGGGCCTTGCTTTCTACATCGTCCTGAAGTCTCTCGTCAGCATACTGCTCGCCGTGACCGATGGCCCAGCCCACTTCCGCATTGTAAGCTTCGTCCCACCAGCCGTCCAGGATGGAACAGTTAAGGACTCCGTTCATCGCGGCTTTCATGCCGCTGGTTCCCGACGCTTCCATTGGCCGTCTGGGTGTATTGAGCCATATGTCGCCGCCCGATGTAAGGTATTTGGCGACGGTCATGTCGTAATTCTCTACAAACACAATGCGGCTTGTGACATCGTACCTTTCGGCAAAATGGACAATATCGCGGATAAGGTCTTTGCCGGGCATATCGTGGGGGTGCGCCTTACCGGCAAATATAAGCTGAATGGGGCGGTCATTGTCCCTTATCAGCCGCAAAAGCCTTTCCGGATCGCGTAACAGCAAATTGCCCCGCTTGTAGGTGGCAAAACGGCGGGCAAAGCACAGGGTAAGGGCATAAGGCGAAAGCGCGTCTTCCGCCTGCTGTATGCGGCGTTCCACCGCGCCGGTGCGTTTAAACTGTTCGCGTATGCGTTCGCGGACAAAGGCCACCAGCCGTTCCCGTCTGCGTTCATGGGTTCGCCATAATTCCTCGTCGCTGATCCTGCTCATGCGATCCCAAATATGCAGGTCTGTCGGCTTGTTCTCAAAATGAGGGCCAAAATAGCGGTCTAAAAGCTCGATCATGCCGCCGGAAACCCAGGTGCGGGGATGTACGCCGTTGGTGACATGGCCTATGGGGACTTCGTTTATCGGAACTCCCGGCCAGAGGCCCTGCCACATATCGCGGGAAACAACTCCGTGCAGTTTGGCAACGCCGTTGGCGTAAGCCGCCATCTTTAAGGCAAGCACGGTAAGACAGAAAGTTTCTTTGTCATCGTTGACATTAATCCGTCCAAGGCCGAGAAAATCCTTCCATGATATACCGAGAACCTGCGGCCAGGAGCGGAAATATTTTTCAACCAGGCTGATGTCAAAACGCTCATTGCCTGCCGGGACCGGCGTGTGGGTGGTAAAGATATTGGTCGGCCAGATCGCTTCTCTTGCCTCTTCAAAGGTGAAATTCTTTTCAGTCATGATTTCGCGGACGCGCTCAAGCCCGAGGAAAGCCGCATGGCCCTCGTTCATGTGGGTGGCTGCCGGGTTGATACCCAGAGCGCGAAGGGCGCGAATTCCGCCAATGCCCAGGAGAACTTCCTGCTGTATACGGGTTTCCTTGTCGCCGCCGTACAGCGACGCGGTTACATTGCGTATATCGGGCGGGTTTTCTTCCACATTTGTATCAAGCAGGTAAAGGGAGGAACGGCCTACTTTTACTTCCCAAATTTGGGCAACAGCCTGCCTGCCCGCCAAATCCACAGAAATCTTGAGCGCGTTACCGTCCTTGCCGTTTTTGCGTTCAACCGGCATATTGTACCAGTCATTCTCCGGGTAGCTTTCCTGCTGGAAACCGTCGGCATTAAGCTGTTGGGTAAAATACCCCTGCCTGTACAGAAGCCCCACGCCGACCAGCGGCAGGCCCATGTCAGAGGAGGTTTTCATGTGATCCCCGGAAAGGATTCCCAGGCCGCCTGAGTAGATGGGGAGGGATGTATCCATGCCGTATTCCATTGAGAAATAGGCAACTACTTCCTTGTGGCTGCCTTTATACCAGGTTTCACCCTTTTTATACCGCTGGAACCGGTCATACACTTCTTTTAGGGCAGCCAGATAGGAGTCGTCGGTTGCCACATGGGCAAGCCGTTCCTGACTAACCATACCCAAAGTCTTCACCGGACTCTGCCGGGATTGCATCCATACGTCATAATCCAGTCTTATAAAAAGCTGAATAGCGTCATAATTCCATGAAAGCCAAAGATTGCGGGCAATCTCTTCCAATGGCTTCAAAGAGGCCGGAAGCTTCGGCTTTACAGTGTATGTTGATATCTTCATAAGAAAATTGTAAGCTTTCAAAGAATATCTGTCAAGGTTATGGAGGCAATAAACCCAAATTTAACGCTTTTATCGGCAAAAACCCTGCGGCGGAGAAGGCGCAACGGGGAAATTGGGGCTAATTTCTGGACATCTACACACAAATCTTTCCAATTCAATAGGTTTTTTACTAAACATGGCAAACTAAAGCCCATCAAGAAGCAGGGACAGGACTCGAACCTGCGACCTCCGGGTTATGAGAATGCCTTGAATTGCATTACTGAAACCCATTGCGTATTATATAAGATTATTAAAATATTTCTGAATATTGCTTTGCACGTTTGGGAGATTTCGGAGACACTTCGTGTAAAATTATACTTGACAAGCCCGTAATTTTGATATACAATTCTGTATAGACAGAAGGTAACCAGTGTTTACATGGACGGAAGAAAAGAACCAACTCAACAAGAAAAAGCATGGTTTCTTTCTGTCGGATATTGTGGATGTTTTTAGTGATCCGCATTTGATAGACTGGTATGATACGGCACATTCATCTTTAAATGAAGACCGTTATATCGGTTTGGGTGTTTTCCAAGATGTGGTTTTATTTGTTGTCTTTACTGAACAAGGAGATGACATTCACATTATCACAGCACGAGAAGCTTTATCACATGAAGAGAGGTTGTATTATGACCAATACAGAAAAAGCACGGATAGCGGCAGAAATTAAGGCTTTCAAAAACACGGACTTTACTGATTGCCCGCCGCTGACGGAAGAGCAGATGAAGGAATTCAAGCCTTCCCATTTACGAAATATGGCAAACTATAAGCCTATTAAGAAGACGGTAAATGTCCGTCTGGATGCCGATATTATTGAATGGCTACAGAGTGCCGGAAGAGGTTACCAGACCCGCATGAACGCTATTTTGCGGGAAGCGATGTTGCATTCGGTGTAACATTTTTTAACAAGGGTTCTTTCTATGTGTCGTTTTCTGCATTCCACTGTGTCATATTTATAATAAGGTCGTCTAGTTCTGTGATTAGAGGGTTCTTTTCGATAGATTGATATTCTTTCTCCCTTGCCCGATTTGCCGCCCTGATACGTTCAAGATTTTTGTCTGTCAAAGCCCCGGACTCTTTCAAGACTTTTAGTAGGTGCATATATTCCTTCGGGAAGGTCTGCCGGTACTGTTCAGCCAATAGCTCGTTGAGCTTTTTGGGAGTTACGTTTTCTTGATTTTCAATATTGCATTACCAGCCAAACTTTGGGATTGCCTGATACGCTTCAATAAATAGATTTTGCAATTCCCGGTATATAACAGGGTCTAACAAATCATAGGCTGTCAAATCCCTTTTGAACTTCGCCTTTATTCCGCGTCTTCTGACAATCTGCCGGGTATATCTTGCAGGATAACCAATTAAGTATGTCGTCTAACGTTTACGGGCTTTTGACACAGTCTGGGGGGCAAGGATTAACCATTAGGGGCTGATTATCTACTTGACAGGGCAGATTTTTATATGTATAGTTTAGATGCTGGCTGGGGTCGTTTCGGACGTTCGGTCTAGGGGGGCGATGCCTTGCGGTATCTGCCAAACATTAGACACCCAGTCGGGCTTTTTACTTTTCCTTTTTCCATAAGGTTATAACCCCTATCTGGTTATTTCCCCGCTCAATACTTGCGGTGTAAACAGTTCCGTTCACTTTTTTGGTAAATAAAAGTTTCTTGTTACCTACTTTGTCTTGCCCTGTATGCTCTGCGGTGTCATATTCGTTCAAGACAGCAGGAATAAACGCAAAGTCCAATGGGGTTATGTCTACCTGTCCTCTTTTGTTTTCATTTTGTCCATGATGTTTTTTAATATGCCGGGCATCGCTATCGGTTATGAAGATTTTATGTATTTCTTTTCCCAAAAGTTCATAAAGTTTTGTTTTTAGTTTATCCGATAAAGAAAATTCAATTTTTGCCGTTTTACAGTTTCCTGCCCATGCGCTTTCGGCCATAGCAACGATTAGCGGCGCTTCTGTGTACTTTTCTACAAGTTCTGTTTCTTTGTCTGTCATCTTATAACCATATCATAGGTTAACCGTTTTCGTAAATATGGTAGGAATAATCATATTTTAGTATGGATTATCAGCATTGCCAAATTTTGCCTTTTGGAGCGATTTTATAGCTGTAATTATCCTCTCAGCTACTCTTTAAAGAGTCTGATTTTATGTAGGGTACAATTTCTTTTATCAAATTTTTCATGTCCCTAACCTCGCAATGGCATTGAAAGCGGGTAATTGCCACTTTATGTGTCACTTTTCGTTATATGCAATGATTAAGGACTTCCGTTATCGGTCAGTCCGTTGCTAACTCCTTATGACATAAGGAGTTACGCTTTAGCAGGGACAGGACTCGAACCTGCGACCTCCGGGTTATGAGAATGCCTTGAATTGCATTACTGAAACCCATTGCGTATTATCTAAGACTATTAAAACATTTCTGAATATTGTTTTGCAAGTTATTTGAGTGACTGAAGATTACCAAGACATACCGAAGCTTTTCTAGTTCCCTTTTTCTCTATGTCGTTCTATATGTCGTTTGGGAGATTTCGGAGACACTTCGTGTAAAATTATACTTGACAAGCTCATAATTTTAATATACAATTCTGTATAGACGGTATAAGCAGTGTTTACATGGACAGAAGAGAAAAATCAACTCAACAAGAAAAATCACGGCTTGTACTTATCGGAAGTTGTGGATGTTTTCGACGATCCGCATTTGATGGAATTTTATGATAAAGCACATTCATCTTTAGATGAAGACCGCTATATCAGTTTGGGGCGTTTGCGTGATACGGTAATATTTTTTGTGGTAACTACGGACAAAGCTGATGGCAACACGCAAATTATCACCGCCCGGAAAGCAACGCTCAAGGAACAGGAGATTTATAATGCCCATTACAAAGAAGAGACTAGAGGAAATTAAGGCGTTCAAAAACACCGATTTTTCCGATTGCCCGGAAATGACCGATGAGCAATTAGCACAATTGAAACCCTCCCACTACCGGAATATGGCAAACTATAAGCCTATTAAGAAGACGGTAAATGTCCGTCTTGACGCTGATATTATTGAATGGCTACAGAGTGCCGGAAGAGGTTACCAGACCCGCATGAACGCTATTTTGCGGGAGGCTATGCTACATTCGGTGTAACATTTTTTAACAAGGGTTCTTTCTATGTGTCGTTTTCTGCGTTCCACTGTGTCATGTTCATAACAAGGTCGTCTAATTCTGTGATTAGAGGGTTCTTTTCGGTAGATTGATATTCTTTCTCCCTCGCCCGATTTGCCGCCCTGATACGTTCAAGATTTTTGTCTGTCAAAGCCCCGGACTCTTTCAAGACTTTTAGTAGGTGCATATATTCCTTCGGGAAGGTCTGCCGGTACTGTTCAGCCAATAACTCGTTGAGCTTTTTGGGAGTTACGTTTTCTTGATTTTCAATATTGCATTGCCAGCCAAACTTTGGTATTGCCTGATACGCTTCAATAAAGAGATTTTGCAATTCCCGGTATATAACAGGGTCTAATAAATCATAGGCTGTCAAATCCCTTTTGAACTTCGCCTTTATTCCGCGTCTTCTGACAATCTTATATTCCAGACGTAAGATATTAACCCCATTAAATATGGCAGGGATAGACTGCTTTTTCTTTCGCTGTACTTCCAATATTTTATTGTACATGGAAAATTGGTAAGCTCCTGTTTGTGTGGAATAGGTAACTGTTTCAACGCCTGTTATAGTGGCATATTCATGCCGGGTATATCTTGCAGGATAACCAAACAATTTCATATATTCCGCTGGTTGTTCTTTAGTGATAACGCTCGTTCCGCATTCAATCATCTTTATTATTGCCGTCTCAAGACAAATGCCTATTTCGGTCTCCAGTTTCTTTATCGCTTCCCGAACCTGCTGGAATGTTAGCTCTACGATATTTTCACCTTTGAAGTATTTAGCAAGAGAACCGTGAATAATAACACTATCGAGATTTATAAATACCCCCATGTTTTGGATATGTCCGGAATACGTGTTGATGTCCCTGCGCCATTTGTCCTTTAACTGGTCGATTATTCCCTCACAACCTTTTCTGGGTATTTTCAAGCATACGTTATCTATCATTCCTGTATCCATTCGGTTTCCCCCCAGACGGTGGGGGGACGTGTAACTTGTTACAGCGAAGCGAAAAGAGACACGAAGCCCCGGAGTTCGGGGCTTTGCATCTATCCATAACAAAAACCTTAATCATTTACCGGATGTGTTGATAAACTGTCAGCCTCTGCCATTTCATCCAACTCACCAGCAATCCCTCTTTGAAACAGAAGGTATGAATATTTTTTCATTCCTTTGAAAAACAAGAGAATTAATTGAGTCCAATCTTCACTAAACTCTATGAGGATTGCATCGTTGAGGTAATCTCCCCATGATAAACAAGGAAACTCTGGAATGAAATTAAGTCCAGTAACTACTCGATTTTTGTCCAAAGATAAGGAGTGAGTATATCGTTGTTTCCGATGATGGTCTTGTGTTTCCCGAAATACGACATATCTTTCTCCTACATGAGGATGACATTCCTGTTTCCAAACAGCAGGGAAAGCATCAATTTCAGCCCCTGTATGTTCTCGTAAAATATAACGAGTTGGAGTATCCCTTAATTGTTCAAAAGTAAAAACGGCATCTGGTTTCATTCTTTTACCTCCTCTCGTTCTTTTAGACATTCCGTGGTTTCGAAGGCAATCTGCGTAATCCTGTTTGAATGTACTTTCAAAACAAGAGAAGCAGAACCAAATTGCAATCTCTTTGCATTGTCCAGAAGACGAGAAGTAATCTCCTCTAATTTTGTTTGGCTCATATCTGACCTCCGTTATTCGTGGTATGTTCTTGTAACCACTTATCAATAGCAATCTTTGAAAATAGAACCCTTCGACGTAACCTAATTTTTGGACAATTAAGCCTGTCAAGAGTCGTCCTACAGACATTTAGATACTCAGCCGTTTGCTTGCGGGTCATGAGTATATCCGAATTGGTATGTTGATACATACTTACCTCCTGTATCGTGATGTTTTTAACTTACATGCCACACGATACGAGGTAATAATAAGGGGTAATCTCTAAATCTCTATGCCGGATTTATACCGGATTTATCCGGATTTATTTACGTTTTTTACTTTTCTGGGCATTTTTGCATCTCTAAAATATCTCTTAATTGTTTCAAGTGTACAATCGTGCTTAATTTTTTCAAAAAAGAATTCCGGTGTCAAATCGTCTTTATATTTATTTTTCTTTTCTCCATCATCTATATAGCCATTATCTTTACACCAAGAAATAAAATCTGGTATTGATTTGTAAGGAATATATTTACCATTTTCATATTTTAATTGACCTTCATCTTCTAAATCCCTAAGGATGAGATATCCATCTTGTTTCGTTTGCTGTTGTATTTCAGTAATGTTCTCTATTTCAGCCTTATATTTTTTATACAATTCTTTTGTTTCTCTATTTTTACGGCATAAATTACGGACTTTCTCGACCTGTATATAAACAAGTTGAGCAATCTCATTATAACTTCGCATGAATTCTGGGTCATCACCTTCTTCGTCTGATTTTTCTATCCTCTTTATTATCTCGTCAATTATTCCTACATAAATATCACGTTCTTTAGAAGATGGACTGATTTCTGATTTTTCACAAACTTTTATATATTCGTCAATATTGGCAATCGTCCCCCAAAGATAAAAAGGATATGTTTCAAAATCCTTACTCATTACTTCTTTGATTTCTATGTAAGAGAAAATATACTGACATTCAAGTATTCCTAATGCGTTTTCTTGAGATATATATTTCCCTGCTTTATAGTCTGATACTATTTCTCGATATAGTCTGTCCACCTCTGGTGTCGGCGGCTCAATATCCTCATAACCCATTACTTTATAGACTACCAATACTATTTAAAGTCGTCAACGTCCACACAAACCGAGAAACGCCTTTTCCGACCTTCACGGCGGTACTTCCCTTGCCCTCAAAGCCCCTCTGCCCTACTCGGATAGGTCTAAACCTCCAGAACGCAAGGGAAACCCCTTTCTGTGCTTCTCGGTGGGGTTTTGTACAGTTCCGGGAATGTCTCTTTGAAGTCATCGAAGATGTTTTCTAGTCCGGTAAATCCACTGGCAGTATCATCTGCATTTTTAGGCATTTTCGTACCAATGACTACTTCCTCACCGTCTTGTATCTTCTTTTTAGCAGGCTTAAACCCTTTCGGCATCCAAATGTTGTCCGGTATCAAGTCTTCATTCAATGAGACAAGGTATAATTCGCAATAATCCGGGGCAAAGTGAATAGGGGAAATGGTTTTTGTCTTTGAAAATGCAGAAACCGTCTTTACTTGAACAAGAACAACCTCATTAGGAGCCAACCCGAAGGAGTATTTCATGTCCCAGCCCTTTTGTGTAGTACGACCAAACTCCAACCCACAGTATCCCTGCCGTTTCAAGTACTCAAATATGAAGGCTTCCCCGATTATTCCTGTCTTCTGGTCTCCGGTTTCAGGAACAAAGTCAAAGTCCGTAGCTTTCTGTATTTCTTCAATATCTCTGTATGCTTCTGCGTATTTCTTGACTACCTCAATAAACTTGTTGAAGTTCCCCATGATTTCTCCGTAAAGGTCATACTGATTTTTCCCGGAAGGATTATGACCTAATAGAGAAATTATACATCTCTATTGGAAAATATCAAGGGTTAACGCACTCTTTCAAAGCAGAAACAGACCTTACAACAACGCCGGTTGCCCCTTACCACCCATAGCCGTTTTCTCTTCTGGTACGAAATTGTCATCCTAAAAATAACTGTAACTGTTTCGTTATTCTCCATTACCTTTAATAGCCTCTATTCATCTGGAAACACAGTGCGTAACTGCATCATCATTATTCTATTCGACATAATCGAAAAACTCGTAATAGAATATGCAAAGTCACAATATCTAAATCTATCACCCTCATCTAGTATGACCTTATATGCATCGTACAGTGCCATACATTGAACTTTATCAAAGGGCATTCTTTTAAGAACTGTATTTAATTCCTTATTAAGACTGATTTCCTTCTGCATCCATTCCAAATGAATAGGAGCAATACTGATATTAACGCCGTCTATCACTATCCTGCCATCGTCATATTCCGCAACATAAGCGATAACATTTGGACTCCATTGAGTAATGTATGGTCTTTGTGAAGTACTAATACACCCATTTTGACCATATACTGCTGATTGAGCAAACACCGCCGCCACCGCCACAAATGCCATTACCACTAACACAATCAACCGCCTCATTTCCATACCTCCAAATCCGCAATTTTTCCGTTTTCCCGGACTTTCTTCCGAAAAAGTGATTTCTATTAGAGAATTATATAATCTCTATTGGGGGTTTGTCAACCTATTTACCCAATAATAGGATTAGACATTCTCCAATAGGGAAACCATGACCGATAAGGAACTAAAGTGCATTTTTAGCGCCAATATCAAGCGGCATCGACAGAGCCGTAACCTCTCACAAGCTGATTTAGCTGAAAAACTGGACATCTCCGTTAACTTCCTCTGTAACATCGAAAACGGCAACCGCTGGATTTCTCCCCAAACGCTGGTCAAGTTTGCCTCCGCCTTGAATATCGAACCATACGAACTGTTCAAACCAGAGGAAGCGTTACCTCCTGATGTGCCTCTTATCCTGAATAAATGCCTTGACGAGGCGGTAGTAGCCGTTACCCAGACCCTCAATCAAATCCGGGGCTACTACCTCCCTCAAGCCAAAACACGAAATAAGCGGTCTAGGCGGCTTAAAGATTAGCCGCATTTCCGGTCTCAATCCGCCGGAAGTTACCGCCTACATATTTCCGCACATCTTCAATGCGTTTCCGTATGTCGGTAAGGAGTATTTTTACCCCTTTGGGAGTCCCCGGTTCCACATCCTCATAGTTTAAGAATAGCCCCGGTATCATGTCCCCTAATGCTGTTAGTTCTGCGGCTATTTCAGCCAGTTCGTTTTCCACCTGCTCACATTTACCTGTGTATTCAGTCATAAAAACCTCCTACATAGTAGTTGCTCCGAACAGCCCTTCCGTTTCCCCTTGAAAGCAATTTTTTTGCATTTTTCCACAATTAAGCCCCTGCCTGTAGCAAATTTCCGGTAGTTTCCGGCAATAAACCGCCGAATGTTTCAATCTGGGCTTGCCGTATCCGTTCCCGGTCTCCGGCTATCTTATGCCCTGAATAGTGGTTGAGCATGACCAGTGTTTTATGCCCTGTCTGCTGTTGTAACAGTTTTTCGGTAACTCTCTCCCTCATATAAGAAGTGAAGTAATGCCGCCAGCCGTGGAAGGTGTAGACCTTTGCCGATTTCTCACTCATTCCGGTTTGTATCAACGCTTCCCGAAGACCGTCATTAAACAGGCTTGCTTCCATTGGCTTATCCGGCATTTTCTCAGCCCAAAACACATAGCCGTCCATGCTCTGTCCGTGGGGATTGGTTGCGGCTAATGTAAGCAAATCCTGAATAAGCCCCGGAAACGGAACCTCTGCCGTCCGGCTTTCATTGGTCTTTGTGGTTTTGAGACCGTCCAGCCTGTTCCATGAATGTCTGATGTAAAGGCAATCTTTCCCCAAGTCCTGCACCCGCAAGCCCTGTATTTCACCTGCCCTCATTCCTGTAACCATTGCCAGCATATTTGCCAGCCTTGCCCTTTCGTCTTTCCACTGGACTTTGAAAATAGCCGCCGCCAGTTCCGGGGTTAAAATCTGCCGTTCAGCCGCCTTGCCGGAAAACCATGTAATCCCCTGCGTTACGTCCTTGTCTATCATTTCCTTATTGAAAGCCCATGATAAGGCGATAGTCCCGGCTTGAATGATGATGTTCCTTCGTTTTGCCGATTGCGGTATTCGCTCCCCTTTGTTTTCCGGGAGGGTCTCAAAATACTCGATAAAGGCTTCAATATCCTGTCTGGTTATTTCTCCTAACAGCTTCCCTGTAAAATACGGAACCCAGTATTTCTTGACAGTCCCTAACTGTTCATAGCAGTACCGCCGATGAATGCCATGGTTCTTCCGTAACTTCTCCCTGATGTACGGCGAATTGTCATAGTCCCAAAAATTGGTAATGAAATCAACAAAATCCCGGTCTTGTTTGGTGTCGGTC
>Ga0268262_10001164_pt1 | contig 33440 bp, 20 predicted proteins | sample TergutNc150P3_FD_190354 | JGI IMG/M metagenome (GOLD analysis project Ga0268262, IMG submission 190354) | Nasutitermes corniger P3 segment gut microbial community from laboratory colony in Florida, USA - Nc150 P3 (SPAdes) (version 2) | ecosystem: Host-associated > Arthropoda: Insects >...
GTGCAGGCTTGGGTTACCGAACGGAACAATCGAAGAACCACTGTTCACTGGCAGTTCACCACTGCCGATGCCCGCATTAAGCTTAGACACTTGTATCCGAAATTCTAAGCTTCATGGAGTACTAGTACTTTGTAATATCTTAAACTATACAAACATTATTCCCGAATTTCCTCTCGCCAAGGCGCATCGGACTAAAGTCCGCAGGCGCAGAGTTTCAATTCGATAGATTCTCGATTTACAAGATATATTACATTCAAAATAATAAGAATCTTGAAAGTATAACGATAAAATAACAAACAACAACTTTGCGATCTTTGCGATCTTTGTGTGAGTTATTTAGGGATAAGTTCTTAGCTGGGCTTTAATTTTCTTCCTTATCTATTTTTAAGCAGCCTGGCAAGACTGAGCAATATAAAACGGTCTTTAGTGCTTAATTGATTATATAAATCCAGGATTTCCTGTAGATACGCAGGCATAGATGAAAAAGGTCGGTCATTTTTATCATCTTGACCATTTACCAGGTATTCAACCGACACCCCCAAGGCTTTTGCTATGCTAACAGCCGTATCAACCGAAGGTTTATAACCCTGTTTTCCAAGATAACTGTCTAAAGTTTTCTTTTTTATTCCCGTAGAGGCAGCCAGTTCCTTAACAAGCATACCAGAGTATTCCAGTTGAGACTTTAAATTTTCTCTAAACCCCACATAACAAGAATACGATAAATCTCGTATTGCATATTGACAATACTAGTATTCTAGGTTATTGTTTTTAATTAATACGAGATAGCTAGTGTTTCCTGGGAGGAATTTACTAAGAACCTATCCCTATAGGAGATTTGTATGAAAAAAAAGCAAAGTTTTATCGCATTATTTGTCCTGTTAGCCATGGTGTTCACCGCTTGCGGCGACCCTTCAGGAAGCAGTTCCAGTAATTTAACCCCCACAAGCTTTTATGTGGACTCAAGCGGCAATGTTGCCGAAACGGATTCGGGGAGAACCGTAGCAGTGGCGGACAAGAAAGCGAAAGTGGTATTTTATTCGGACAATCTCGCGTCCAGCGCCCAGAGGGTTGGGTTTGCATACGAGGGCAAGACCATGATTTTTCTCTTCGAAAACAGCAAGAATTTTCCAACCAGCATGGTTCTGTCTGAATCCGGGGCATCGTATATAGGAACGTTTACCCCTTACGATTCTGCTGGCCAGACCTACAGTTTAACACTTGAGAATGGCGGCGATAGCGCAACATGGTCAAAAATTGCCCTTAGCAAAGATATATTTACCCAATATAAAAATAATTCAGGGTTAACGGCAAGCCAGAATTTGCGTATGCGCAATTTATATATAGCAATGTGCATATATAAGAGCCTGGATGACTATATAGCTTTGAATCCCACTCTTCAAGCCAGAGGGGTTTGGACTACGGCTAGTAAAATATTGAAAATATTTTACCCTAGCCCTGTTGTTGATATTGTGGTAGGCGGAATCGGATTATATGTCGAGGGTAAAAGTTTTATTGCTACATCAAATCCTCTTTCGATGATTGACAATATGTCAGGGATGAAAGAAGCCACGACTTTATTAATTAACGGTATGAATCAACTCTTTGGCGGGGGATCCACACCCGGAGGAACCACGTTTGTAGCGGTTACCGGGATATATGATGTTACAGCTGCTGCTTCGATAGGAACCCTTACTCTTCCAGGGTCAGGGTCAGTGGAGCCATACAATGCTACCAACAAAACCATCGTGTGGTCAGTAAAATCACCCGGAACTACTGGCGCAAAAATCAGCGGGAGTACCCTCACAACAACAGCGGCGGGAAAAGTTACCGTTACAGCGACCATTGCAAACGGTAAGGCCGTAGGTACGCCCTATACCCAGGATTTTACCATTACCATCACCAGTATAGTGACCACTGGCGTATCATTGAACAAAACCTCTGTCAGCTTTGTTGTTGGCACTACTGAAACCCTCATCCCAACCATAAGGCCTGACAATGCGACAGACAAAACTGTAAGCTGGAGTAGCAGCAACACCAATGTAGCCACGGTATCAGATGGCGGTATAGTTACCGGAGTTAGCGTTGGATCGGCAACCATCACCGTTAAGACTTCTAATGGTGGTAAAACAGCCTCTTGTACCGTTACTGTCAAGCCTGATCCTGTAACCGGCGTATCATTGAACAAAACCTCCATCAGCCTTGTTATTGACACTGCCGAAACCCTCATCCCTACCATAACGCCTGACAGTGCGACAAACAAGACTGTAAGCTGGAGCAGTAGCAACACCGCTGTAGCCACGGTATCATCGAATGGCACGGTTGACGGCATTAGCGCTGGAACTGCAACAATCACTGTTAAGACCCAGGATGGCAATAAAACCGCAACTTGTGCTGTAACCGTAACTCCAATTTCGGTAAGCAGTGTATCTCTGAAATCGTCTACTAACCTTGTTGTAGGAGGAACGGAAACTCTCGATGCGATAATAGATCCGCCCAACGCGGCAAACAAGAGCGTTACATGGAGTAGCAGCAACACTGCTGTAGCCACGGTATCATCGAATGGCACGGTAACCGGCATTAGCGTTGGAACTGCAACTATCACTGTTAAGACCCAGGACGGCAATAAAACCGCAACCTGTGCGGTAACTGTCAGTACCAACACCATTACTGTAACCGGTGTCTCCCTGAACAAAGCATCAATCGACCTTATTAAGGGTGCAACGGAAAAGCTAATAGCGACAATAACGCCCTCCAATGCGACAGACCAAAATGTTACATGGAGCAGTAGCGATACATCTGTCGCAACGGTATCAGCGAGTGGTATGGTAACAGCCGTCGCTGCTGGAACCGCAACTGTCACCGCCAAAACAGTTGATGGCGGTAAAACAGCAAATTGTAGTGTTACTGTTACAGTACCTATACCTTCTGTTCCAACAAGTGTAACTGCGGATCCGGTATCATCAAGCAGTATCAAAGTTAGTTGGAAATCTGTTACTGGTGCTACAGGGTACAAAGTGTATAGCAGTTCAAGTGCTTCCGGAATTTATAGTAACGTGGGAGATGTGCCAACAACATCATATACAAATAACGGACTGGCTTCAGACACAACATATTATTACAAGGTATCTGCCTACAACAGTAGCGGGGAAAGCTCTCAGTCTTTGTCTGTTTCGGCGGTAACTTTCACACCAGTACCTACGACTCCTACAGAATTTTCTGTACAAGGATATGGACGCAAATATGCATATCCTTGGGCAGATAAGTCGGAACCTCCTTGTATTTACCTTGGATGGCATGAGGTTACCGGGGCTAAGGGTTACTATGTGTACCGTAGCTCAAACTCTTCTGGCCCTTACACCAAGGTAGGAACGGTTTTATCTGAAAATCCCATAAACTATATTTCTTATATAGACGAGATGACCTCAGGAAAAACTTACTACTACAAAGTATCCGCCTACAACAGCACAGGAGAAAGTCCGCAATCTTCGTATATTTCGGCGACGACTCCCCCAGCCCTTACTACTCCAACAGGCGTAACCGCAACTGAGGTGACATCAGACAGTATAACGTTTAGCTGGAATTCTGTTAATGGAGCCAGTTTCTACTATGTGTCAATTCATCGTGTGGGTACCTCTATGGATGGACGTGATGAGACAACACAAATGACATCATTTACCTTCAGGGGGTTATATTATGATGAAACCTACTATTTTAAGGTATACGCAATTGGGGACGATGACGCAAGTGATTGGTCTTCGGTTGTTTATGCGAAAACTAAAACTAAGCCATAGGTAACACAAAGGAGTTAGCGTACCTTGTTCATGCGGAGGTGACCTAAGAACCGAAGGTAGGTACCAGAATTTCATAGCGTATTGTTTTTGCAGGATCGAGCACGTTGTGCTTTCTGCAAAAAGAAGCCGCGCCAATAGCGGCGCGAACCTGCCAAACCCTGCGTTCAGGAGTTTGGCGGGGATAAAAGAAAAGGATATTTATGGAAACAGAAATACCCGATATTCTTAATTCAAAAATAAAGAAAATTCGTATTGAGCTTCCTAATTATAAATTCAATCATTCATCGTCAGGCGACTCACCTCATCATTTTATCGGGCGCGAACGAATACGGGAAAAACTAAAGAAAGTAATAGAGGATTCTCCCGATGAACCTGGTGTTTATTTAATCGCAGGAAATCGGGGAGTAGGAAAAACAAGTTTAGTCAATTGGGTAATCAATGAAACTTCTTTAAAGGCTAAGTCTAGTTTTAAAGAGAATCTGACATATTTACTTCCCCTCTTGTTATTTATTTTTGCAACTCCTTTTGGGTTACAAGTATGGAATACTCCTAAAGAACATTGTATTGTATTCTTGATTGCTGCATTTTTGTTTTCCCTTTCATTTTTCCTTATAATATGTCTTTTTAATGGTCATGAGCACAAAATACCTGAACAAACACATAAAATTCTTAAAAAAATAATTTTTAGCTATAGAAAAAACTACAATCGTTTGTATTTACGCATAAATTTTGGGCACAAGCTAAATGACGAAAAAGATATTTTGCGTTTGATAGCACGCACATTAAATACAGAATACAGTAAGTATCATCGCTCAATTAGGCGAATGTTTCTTTGGCGGGTTATGGCATTCGGTTTTCTTTTTCTTTTTGCTTATTGGATCAGTAGCATTGTAGAAAATCCGGAATTCTACAAATCAATAAAGGCTATTGTAGTACAACAAGAATTCAATGAGATAATAAAAGATACTGAACGTTTAAAAGGTATTTTTTCTACTGTGGACAGTAAAACAAGTATTATAGTAAAAACTAAGTTTGATCCTAAAATAGGTACAAAAGCAACTATTTTTTTACGTACACTTGATAATCTTTCCTCCGAAATATTAATAAGAGTTGTAAGTGTTCCTAAATGTCTTTTGAGTAGTAAAGAAAGCATAAACATTGATGAGAGTAAAATACTAAGAATCTTTTTTCTGCGGGATTATATATTCTGGTTATCATTTTTATTAATGTATCTCTTTTGTATATTGCTATTCCGTTATACTTGGATTGCACCTTTTTTAGTTACGCATCAATTAATAAAGCGAAAACTGAAAAAGCTGAACAGCGACATTACGCACAGTACCGGACGTGAAAATTCAATACATATAGGGAGTGAAAACACTGGACCAGGGATTGGAACGAGAACGAAAAAGTCGCGCAACATTGCTGATGCGCGAGAAATAGAAAAGGAATTGCAGGATATACTAAACGATATACAGCGAATACCGGTTATTATGTGCCGTCCAAAATTAGTCATTGTCTTTGATGAGTTGGACAAGGTAGAGCCAGGGGATGGCAGCCTGGAAAAAGAAATCCCTCAAACGAAAGCATCGTTGTTTTCTATTGGTGCAACACGTGAAAGGCAAACCGAGATTTTAAGAATTTTGTCCAATATGAAGTATTTTCTTTCTACCACTAAAGCGAAATTCATATTTATTGCCGGACGCGAAATGTTCGACATTCATTTGGCGGATGTGTCGGAGAGGAACAATTATATCGGCAGTATTTTTAATGTTGTTATCCTTGTGCCAAGTTTTCTTACAGATCATCCTTCGGGTACTAAAGTGTTACCTCAGGAATCAAGTATAGCATCATTGCCTGAAGAATTTGTTTGCCGTAAACTTATTCCGCACGATTATCCGGTAGATTCTTATGATTTGAAAAGTTATCAGATGTATTTAATTAATTTGATTTATAAAGAAACAAAAGATGAAGTAAAAAAAAGAGAAATGGTGCATAAAGTAATCGCCGTATTACAGCAATTTATTATTTACCTTGCACATGTAAGCAAAGGTGCGCCAAAAAAAATGATGCAACTTTTTGAATCGTTCGTAGAAATTCATATTGAAAAGGACGAGAATAAAAATACATTGTTTGTCCGGTATGACCATAATTCGCGGTACTTTTTATCCTTCAACTATTACAAGCAATATACGCTTGGTATTATCGCATACCTGATAACGCCTATTTTTTTTCGTCTCGCTGAAAGCAACATTAAGGAGCATAGCGACAAATTACTGGTGTCATCTTTGCGATTTATCGATTTTCTGTTTAAATTTCACAAACATTCTTTCTCGTGGAAGCATCTTGATATGTCGCCTGAAATGCTGGAAGTAAACCGCGCACCGGAACTGAAATCGGTTGCTGTGGATTTGCTCAATTATTTAGCTCAGGTACATATCAACAAGTCGAATTTTAGCCTCTCAGAATATAAATTCGATGGTTTAATTGCCAATGAAATTTTTGCTATGGCAAAGACAGATGAAGTTTTCTCTGCTCTGTTCAGTTTCTCGCTTGATGAAATGTTGCCGTTAAAACATCATTATCAAAACCTGTTGGAAAAGACAAAGAAAGAATATCAGAATAAAACGAGGTCTTCCGTATTCATCGATGCTATTTCTTCATTGCAAGGAGTGTTAGGCGATTTACATTACTATGATGATGAACTCGAAGAAGCAGAAGCATACTATAAAAACGCAGTACAAGCACTTCGTAAATTAGGACAAGAGTCTAACGTCAGCGAAGAAGAAAAAGAAGACAAAAAAAAGAACGAGAAAATAAAAAAGAACGAGAAAAAAATGACACAAGAACAGTTCTACGTATATGTACGCAATATGCTTAGATTAGGGATGATTTACGAAAAACGGAAACAATACGATTTTGCATATTTGATTTACAGTGAACTCTGTGAAAGGGTTATTCAGGAACGAAATATTATAATAACCGCGTCAATCAACCAGCTTTTCAAAAAATTCCTGTCCAACAACAATGATATACCATTTGAAAAAGTGACATATGAGGGCTTAAAAATGTTCTATTTGCCTTTTATCGCAAAACTTCAAATACTGGAGAAAAGCCATATTGGAGGCATCGCCCGCAATAATTTGAAACAGTTGGACAAGGAATTTGAATACCTAACCTCTGATATAGACCCCGAAGCATCGAGACTTCTTAAAGCAGAGTTTTATTCGCGGGTAGCGGATATTTTATATTACAAAAATGTGGACGTGAAGGATTTAAATTGTAAAAATGAAAAAAATTCCTCTTGTACGGCGTGTGATTATTATCGTGAAGCACTTTATACTCTTTTAGAAAAACCCAAGAATAAAATAATTGATTTACTGCGTAGAAGTAGTGAGCAAATCAATGGTAGTTACAATACGAAGTTTTGTACGATATTGGCAAGGATACTTTCCGATTGGGGCAATGTATTTTTTTCTTGTGAAATTGATATAGAAGATAATGGATGTAACATCGATGAAAATAAGTGTTGCATCTATGATGGAATGGATTATACGATAAAATCAAAAGAGAATACGATAAATTTTTTAGGCAATTGCATAAAGTATCTGGAATTGGAAACTGAAAACGGGAAATCTTTTTCTTGGGAAAACAATCAATTGAAAACAAAAAGAGATATTGCTTTTGCAATGTACACCATATCATCGGAAGCATACCGCAGAGCCAACTTATATAAGCGATCCTCTTACCAAATATTTAAAATGCTCGCTTTATTCAAACACTATAAAATTTATAACGATGATTATATCACACAATTAAGCGAAAAAGCCATTCATTATCTATGGTACGCCAATGAATATCTGAATGAGCTAGAACTAAATAAACGTAAAAAAGATTTTGGTATATTTGACGAAATTGCGAGTAAGGATACAATACCTTTGCAAAATCTCTTGGTAGATAGTGAAATCACCAAAATACGCATTTTGGTAAAAGATTTGAAATTAATATCAGGTTTAAATAAAGAACATAAGGATTTAAAAAAATATTACGATATGCGCATCACTTCCCCTTATAGAATAAATTACAGCATCGGGGCGCGTATTTATCGCTTGCGTTTAAAGTCTAAAGTTAATTATGAAACGTATCAACTACTTCTTGAAAATTCAGGAGTAAGAAAAGAAGAATATTTTGTTTTAAAAAAAAGGGAAGTGTTTAACAACATATTTGATAGCGAAGAATGCAAAAGGACCATAAAAGTAATATTTGGTGAAAATTTTAGTATTATTCAAGTTTTTGAAAACCTCATTGCCGAATCAATATATTGTTTGATAGACATTGCCCAGTTGTCGGAAACAATGGAAGAAACGTATCTTTTCCCACATAGCTTTTTGGGTTCAATACATGAAGACCTTTTCTTTTGGATAAGGCAATATGAAGTGTATGAGAAATATAAAGGGGAAGGCTCACACATAGACGAGTATTTGGAGCAATATCTTGATCAAGAATGGAGAGAACAATTATCCAGTCATCGTGAAAAACAACTAGCGCTGTTGCATTATTACAAATGTTTGGAAATGCACAAGGAAGGCAGAGCTTATCATAATATAATAGATACCATGTGCTACCTTAAAGACGACTATAATGATCGCTCCGACCATTTTAGTATCGCGGAGGAAAGACATCTTATAGTGAAAAGAGAAATTGAAAAAAAAATTAATGACTTAAAAAATATTTACAAAGATTCTGAGTTATATAAAGATTCTGAGCTATATAAAGTGGATAATTATTTCAGTTAGAGAGACGCTGGAGTGCCTACCTTCGGTCTGACGCTTCTTAGGACGGCATATAAAAATTCTTATTCTTTCAATATTTTTGTTTCCAATATAATTTTTTACTCTGTGAAACTCCGTGATTCTCCGTGGTTTTATTTTCGTCCTCTGCGCCTTTGCGTGATGATCTTCAAATTCCTACCCCAGATAATCCGACAATCTCCTGTAGCACTGGTTTACAAGGCGTTTTTTCCCGGCATCCACATGATCGGCAAGTTCGTCGATGAGGGTTTCCACGCTGGCCAGGCTTTCGTTAAGGCTCGTGTGAAATCTGCGGGAGCATTTTGTCCAATAGTTGCCTTCGCCGTCTGTAAAGAGACAGAGAAAGCCGAGTTCTTTTTTCCCGCGCTGTCCGTCCGCTTTTACAAGCCCCGGCTTTACAAGATCGGGAAGGATGGCTAAAAGCGCGTCAGGATTTGAATAGGAATTGAAACTCTTTTTGCCGAACCATTTACGGTTCAATGCCCCATCAATTTCAAGGGCCGGGGCAAGCGAGAGGATGAGCTTGAGTTTCTCTCCTTCAAGCAAGGTGTAGTGTGTGTCAAGAACAACAACCCCGCGCAGGGATTTGTATATAAAGGCGTTATCCGCAACTGTGCCGTCTATTACCCTTTTAAGTTTTTCCCAGGGGAGCATAACCTGCTTTTTCCCTCTTATAGTCTCAATCGCAAAAACTTCGCTGCCTATTTTTATGTGGTTCGTGAAGTCCCTTTCTCTTGGCCTTGGTTTTTGGCCGGGCTCTCTTTCTCTTCCCCTTTTGTCAACGCCAAGGCCGGCGACCAGGGCGGGGCTGATCTTTTCCAGGGTTTCGTAGGCAAGCGGGCTTACCGACATGGCGTACATGCGCGTGGTTCTGACGATCTCCCCCGCGATAATGTACTGAGGGGTCAGCCTGAACATAACAGAGCCGGGGTGAATCAGGATTTTATCCGCCCTAAGGCTGCGGTAAAACTCGCGTTCTTCGCGGACGCAGACAAACTGGATAAGCCCCCTTGCCACGGCGCACAGGTAATCTTCGTGAGAACCCCCCGAAAGAATGGGTATCTTTAAATGCGAGACAATTTCTTCCAGCTGGTTTGTAACATTCGCGATCTCCGCCATGGCCCTTTCGTCCAGGTAATTTTTTTCGCAGAACTTCTGCTTTGACGAAGATTCCATGTACGCAGTGTACAGTTTGAGGTAAGAAACAAAATCGCCGTCTTCGTCCCTGAAGCGGTGATGAGCCTGGCGGGCGTCGGTTTCTTCGCCGGGCGGCAGGAGGTAAGGGCTTTGGGTTGAAAGAAAGGCGGCGGCAATGACCGTCTCTTTGATAACGTACGGGTATTTGAGAATCGCCTCCACGATAATTCTTGAGTGCCGTGGCGGAAGGGGAAACTCGGTCATAAGACGCCCGGTGTTTGAAAGGCTGTGATCGCTTTCCAGCGCTTCAAGCAAATCCAGGGTTTCAATCGCGGCAATGAGCCCTTCTTTTGAAGGGGGAGAGATGAAATCAAATTCCTCAAAAGACGTGATCCCCAGATCGGCCATGCGCAGAACAACTTCGGATAAGTCGGTGCGGTAAATTTCCTCGGTAGTAAATAGTTGGCGGTTTTCAAAATCCTTGCGCCCGTAAAGCCGGTAGCAGGTTCCTTCCCGGGTTCTGCCTGCCCGGCCCTTCCTCTGGTTTGCCGAAGCTTTGGAAATGGGCGCTTCAACCAGGCTTGAAGTAAAAGTCCGAGGGTTGTAGTAGTTGAGTTTTGAAAGCCCCGAATCAATAACTGCGGTTATCCCGTCTATGGTTACGGATGTCTCGGCTATGTTGGTGGAGATAACGGCCTTTATCTTTCCCCTTGGAGCAGGATCAAAAACTTTTTCCTGCTCTTCTTTGCCTAGCCTTCCGTATAACGGCAAGAGGTGAAGGTACTTTCCGACCGGAGAATAGGCAAGGGTGTTCATGCAGTCTTTTATCATCTTTTCACCCGAAAGGAAAATCAGGATGTCCCCTTCCAGTTCCTTCCCGTTGCTTTCGCTTAGCTTTCCGCTTATCCAGCGTTCGGTTATGGCTTCGATTTTTGAAAGCAGGGCCTCACAGGCTATCTGGCTGCCGGGGATGCCTTCCACTGCCGGGGGATCGTAGATGAGGGTTACAGGAAATGTTTGCGCGTCGATCTTTACAATCGGACATTCCCCGAAGTACTCCGAAAAAACTTCCGCGTTGATGGTGGCAGAAGAAACGATAACCTTGAATTCCCTGCGCTCTTCCAGAACCCGCTTTAAGAGCCCAAGGATAAAGTCGATGTTCAGGCTCCGCTCGTGGGCTTCGTCCACCACAAGGCAGTTGTACTTTGAAAGCCAGGGGTCAAGCTTCATCTCTTGCAGGAGAATCCCGTCGGTCATGATTTTTATTTGCGTATTCGGAACGGTTTTGTCCTCAAAGCGCATTTTGTAGCCCACAAGACCCGGCAGGGTGCAGCCCATCTGGCGGGCAATGAATTCGCTTACCGAAAGGGCGGCAATGCGCCGGGGCTGGGTAACCCCAATCATGCCGTTTTTGGCGTAACCGGCCTGGTAAAGAATAACCGGAAGCTGGGTGGTCTTTCCCGAACCGGTGGGGCTTTCGACGACAAGGGCCTGGGTTTTTTCAAGAGCGGCAAGGATGATGTCTTTGTGTTTGTAGACAGGCAAATCAAGGTATTTCATGGACGAAACCTCCAAAACCGCAAGACTTTACAGCCTGCTCACTATTTGAGGATGGGTAATTTTATCAGAAATGCCCAAAATGCACATTACGTTACATACAAGGAGAACAGCGGTATATATCACCGACCACATCAAGATGTTATTTGCAAGATACACTATCGCCATCACAGGAACAACAAAAAGAAAAGACAGAAAACTTGTTGCATACAAACCGTGGCGCGGGGTTTTCAAACCCACGGAAAAAATGGCAGAAATAAACATCATTAACATTGACGACATAATTCCCACGCCCAATAATAGCACAAGCTGTTCGGCAGTATAACTGTGCGTAAGGGTTATTTCGCCCGTTACCCGGCTTGTTATTTCTGCGCCCATCAGTGTTAACAGCGCCGACAATACCAGCATTATCGCGGATACCATGAGGGGAATCATGCACTTTGCAAGAAAAATTGCCCTGATGTGCAGAGGCGTAGACAACAGCGACTCTCCTGTCTTGTATAATTTTTCTCCCCCTATGGAATAAGCGATTAGGTTCATCGGCACTCTCGGAATAAATAGCACCGTTACAAACACAGCGTAATTAAAGTCTATTTTTCCTGTATAATGAAATGACAGCCACGCAACCAAAGCCGGAACAAAGCATAAACCGCCAAAATGCAACAGTATCGTTTTCAATGTCATAAGGTATTTCAATTCAAATCCAAAAACAATCCCAAACTGTGATTTCGGTGTTATGTAAGAGACGCGGTTTTCTTGTGTTATTCCGCGATTTTTGTATTTTATATTCTCAAAATAATTGGATTGCTTCATTATGATGGTCTTGAATGTAAAAGTCAGTATGACGCAAAGATAGATACATATTAGAATCGAACTAATTATAAGCGAGGGAATAAAGCCCACGGTAATTATGAGGGCTAAATACATTGCAAACAACAATCCCAACGGATACGCAATGAGCGACACCCGGCTGTTGGCAACGCGCATATCAGCCGAGGTAGCGGAAGCGTGAACGCCCGCAATCGAAATCGCGCTGAAATTTAATATGGCTGTAAGAATAATTCCAATCCATTGCCATGCAGCAAGTGTCATTTCACTGCCAATAAGCCAATTCGTCAACACTGCGCATAACGCGGTCAATCCAAAAAAAGAGACAGCAAAGAAAAGGCAAAATTGAAATTTCCCCCAAATAATGCTTTTCCCGTTCATGGGAGACGATAACAGCGTTTCGAGGGTTCTATGTTCCCGCTCTCCCGCCACGCTGTCCGAAAGTGTCGGTTTTAAAAATGTTGCTGTAAGCAAAGCTGCCGTTGTCAGGGACGATTCTATCCCCCGCATAAAAATAGGAAGAACAATGCCCATAATGGCGATTGTTAGGCAGTAAAAGAAGAACATTCCCTTCTCACGCTTGAATTGGGCGAACTGGTAGCGAAAAACAAGAATTGAACTACTCATCCTATGTCCCCTTTTTTTCTATATCCATATAGAGCTTTTCAAGGCTGAACTGCCCGTTTTCCGCGTAATGGTTAGAGTCTTTGAGGGCGGAAATCGAATCGGTAAATATGTTCCGGCCATGGCGGAAGATGCTGAGCTTATCGCAGATTTTTTGTACTTCCTCAAGGTTGTGCGTTGTCATTATTATTGTCGTTCCGTGTTCTTTCGCGAGTTCCGAAAGCATGTTTCTCAAATCCGTTGTGCTGACGGGGTCAAGCCCGTTGCTCGGCTCGTCCAACAAAAGAATTTGCGGCCTGTGCAGCATGGCGCGGATTAAAGCGACTTTCTTTTTCATGCCTGTAGAGAAGCCTTTTATAACCAGGCCTTTCTTGTCAAACAGCCCAAACCTGCTTAACAGCTCGTCTATGCGCTTGTTTGAATCAACGCGGCTCATGCCGTAAATGTCCGCGTAGTACATTAGGTTGTCGTATACGGTTAAAGGCTCGTACAACCCTACGTCTTCCGATAATACCCCGCACATAGCTCGCACGGCACTGCCGTCTTTTACGGGGTTGTTTCCAAATACCGTAATATTCCCGTTGTTCGGTTCCAAAAGCCCAAGGAGCAGCCTGAGCGTTGTCGTTTTTCCGGCTCCGTTATGGCCGAGAAACGCGTAAACTTCTCCCTCTGAAATGCTTAGATTTAAGCCGTCGATAGCCGTCACTTCTCCAAAAACTTTTTTAACGTTATCAAATTTTATGTTTTTCAATTGTTTGCCTCTCATCTCTCTAATTGAATCTTATCAAAACTAATCAATTATAGTAAGGAGTAGAAATATTGAAAAAAATCAAAACATTCTTGGCATAATCGTAACAGACACAATATTTGCCGCTGGTTTTTTTGGCTTATCCAGTATTATTTAGGATGTGGAGCCTCAATTAACAATATTTTTATTAAGGAGTTTATTATGGCGATCAGATTCATTGGCGGTATGTGGCGGCGTTTTGACGGGAATAATATCAAGAGTTTCACCACTTATCAGGGAGCGGTGGATAATAAAACCAGTTGGGAAGATGTTTCTCTAACCACAACGGATGATGTTGTCCAGCAGATGCAAGGGCAATGTCTGCAAGATACAAATAAGAGGGTTAAAAAATAAAGAGAGAACCCAATGCTTCAAGGGCGTGAGTACCTATGGTGTTTCTTGCGCCTTTAGTATTCTCAAAAGATCCCTCCGTGAATAGATGACCCGGTGGATCTCAACTTTATCATTTTCCACTTCATAAAAGAGGGAGTAGTTGTCAATGTGTAAAACCCTGTAGTCATATTTCAATTTTTCAGGTGGTGTATATGCATGGCAACGGAAAGGATTATCTGCTATTTTAAGAACCTCTTTGTCCAGTTTTGAAAGAAAATTTTCCGCTGCCTGTGGTGCTTCAAGCTTAATGGCGATGTATTGTGTAATTTCTTTTAGATCATTTAGTGCCAGGGGAAGATAATGGATTTTATACACAGTTAAGCCTTCCGCTTGTTTTCTTTTCCGGATATGACTTTTCTTAGCTCTAACATTACTTCGTCATGGGTATATCTTTTTTTTACCGATGTAGCCTGATATTCCGCTTCTTTTAGTTTAAGATAAATTTCAGATTCAAAAAGGTTTTGTTCATAGGCTTCCAGGCTCATAACAACCATGTCGCCCCTGCCATTTTTGGTTAAAAAAACCGGAACATTGGATTCATGGACTGCTTTTGAAATATCGCTGAATTTATTGCGAAGGTCAGAAACGGGACAAATTTTTGGTACTGGCGGCATTAGGCTTCTCCTAGTAAAAAGCTATCATAATTATGGCATAAATTATGCTAAGTGGCAAGATGTCGCAAAAACGCCGCCAGGCTCAGCCGCTCTTTCTCATGCTGCGCTCGCGTTCTTCCAGCTCGCGGAACGCAACCTTGCCGACGCGCGTTATGGGCATTTCGTCTATGAACTCAATACTGCGCGGGCGCGAGTACGGCATAAGCTGATTTTTGCAGATTTCGCCAATGTCCTTCTTTAGATCTTCCGTGCCTTTATGCCCTTCGTTGAGCATGATGTACGCCTTGGGTACTTCGCCCTGGCTTTCATGCGGAACGCCTATGACGCAGGATATGCGGACAGCCGGATGCTTGTTGAGTACGTCCTCAATATGCGAAGGATACACGGCTATGCCCGATGTTTTGATGATGCGTTTGGCGCGCTGTTTGAAGTAAAAGAAACCGTCTGAGTCCATATAGCCAATGTCCCCGGTGTGGATCCAGAGCTTTCCGTCTTTGTGTTTTTTCAGAACCTCGGCAGTCCCGTCCGGATCGTTGTAATAGCCCAGCATTACCGTGGGGCCCGAGACGCATATTTCGCCGTCTTCCATGGGCGCACATTCTTCCTCGGTTTCCGGTTTTACAATCTTAAGCCAGTCATCGGGACAGGGGATGCCTATTGTCCATTCACGGTATTCGTTGCGCGGCACGATACAGCAGGCGGTTACCGTTTCTGTAAGCCCGTATCCTTCGACCAGCATGATACTGGAGCCGCCTTTTCTTAAAACCTTTTCAAAGCGGTTTTTTATTTCCGGGCTGAGGGAATCGCCGCCGCTGAATATGCCCTTAAAGGAATCGAGCTTGAGCTTGTTGAACTTTTTGTTGGCGGCAAGAGCGGCGTACAAAGTGGGAACGCCCGCCATGTATTGGGGCCTGTATTTCTTTATCAGGGCGGACAGGGTATCCGCGTTGAATTTGGGAACAAGGATGCAGGTTCCTGAGTGTATCAGCAACGCGTGAACGCCTACGGCAAAGCCAAAGCCGTGGAAAAAAGGAAGAATCGAAAGCATTTTATCGCCCGGCACGACGGGGCCGGCCACCGCGTTCACCTGCATCGCGAGCGCGTTAAAGTTTCTGCTGGAAAGCATTACGGCCTTGGGCAGGGCCATACTGCCGCCTGAAAAAAATATGAGGGCCATTTCGTCCGCGCCGATGGGGTCGGGCTTTTCCAGCTCTGGGGCTTCTTCCCCGGCCTCAAGTTTTGCCCAGTCAAGGATGGTATCTGAATACGGGACAGGTTTGATCTTGCGGCCAGGTCCGAGGGCAAAGACAGCTCTTGTGAGAGGCCCCATCTCTGTCTTTAGCGAGCATACTATTACTTTGTTGAATCCGGCGCTTGAGATAATGTCGGCAAAACGGGGATAAAAACCGTCAAGGGTTATGGCCGCTTTTGCGGAAACTTGTTTCGCGAAGGATTCAATTTCCGGGGTCGCCGAAAGCGGGTGTATGGGCGCGGTGATTGCGCCAAGCCTGTTAAGCGCGTAAAAAGACACCACCGCCTGAGGAATATTCGGCAGGCAGACGATGACGGCATCGCCTTTTTTAATGCCGATTTGGGCAAACTTACGGCTCATGAACACAATCCGCTTGTCAAGATCCGCCCTCCGCGTTCTTTTTCCGAAAAAGATAAAGCTGTCAACATCGGGGTACTGTTCGCTTTTTTCCCTAATGCTTGCGTACATGGAAAGATCGGGATAATTCAGGCTGGCGGGGGTTTCGCCAAAATGCTTTAGCCAGGGCTGCTTCTCATACATGGTTTTTCCCTTCTATAGCTCAAGCTCGGTCTTCGCCAGGCCAAGTTTGGACAAAGCTTCGCTTGTCAATTCCAGCGGGGGTTCGAGTTTTTCAGGATTTTCGACGAGGTCTTTTAACATGTCAATCGCGCGGGCGCAGTAAATGCCGTCGGTAATCCTGTCGTCGTAGGTGAAAGTAATCTTTACCTTGTCCCGCGTTTCCACCGTGCCGTCGGCGTTGACCGAGTTTTCCTTGCGGATCTTTCCTACGGCGCAGAAAATGCCGCAGTTGCCTATATCAAAGTTGTGGTGGAACGGCGCGTCAATTCCTACACTGCCGACGTTGGTGAAAAAAACGGTGCTGTAAAACGGCAGGGAGTCAATGGCTGACCTGGGAAGCGCGTTGTGGTAGTCAAGAAACCTGATGCCCCAAACAACGAGCTTTATGCAAAAACGCGGCAGGCGGGCGACAAGGGCATTGACTTTCTCCGTGCTTGTCCCGGAGCCTTTCTTAATCGACGAAATGTAGTCGTTTATTTTCTTGCAGAACCCTTCAAGCGACAACAGCGGCGAAAAGGACATGGTAATATTGATTTCTTCGCCCTCGTCGCTAAGTTCCTTTTTTGCCACAAAATTGAAAGAAATGCGGTTGCGCTGGTAATAGCGGAAGCCCGACACAAAGCGGTTCATCTTTGGCCTTTGCGCTATGACCCTGATTGCGGCGTACAGGACGATATTAAACAAGGTAATCTTTGGGCTGTCGGCAGATGCCTTTCTTTTGCTTACGTATTCAAGCGTTTTGGTAACGTCTAATTCCTGTTCAAAGAAAATAGTCGATTCTGTCCGCGTGGGCATTAGGTAGGGCATAAGCTGGGTAAAAAAATGCAGTTTTCCGATGTAGGTCCCGTCAGGGCGTTTCTTTGTAAACATCCTTATCTCTAACCAAACTCTGAGCTTATTATTAATGAAAATACGAAAATCAATAAAAAGTCAATACCTACCGGAAAGCGCTGTCGCCCCTCTTTTTTTTTTCTTCGTCACAATATAAGATAATGTATTGATAATTATGGAGGTCCATTTAATGGCAGAAAAAAATGTATATTTCTTCGGCAACGGCAAGGCTGAAGGCAAAGCGGAAATGAAAAACACGCTCGGCGGGAAAGGCGCCAACCTGGCGGAGATGACCAATCTCGGAATACCTGTTCCCCCCGGTTTTACCATATCGACAGATGTGTGCGCGGCTTTTTATGAGAACGGGAAAAAATACCCCGCAGGAGTCGAGAAGGAAGTTCTCTCGGTGCTGGACAGGCTTGAGAAGACCATGGGCAAAAAGCTTGGCGATCCCAACGATCCCCTGCTGGTTTCTGTCCGTTCAGGCGCTCCGGTCTCCATGCCCGGCATGATGGATACCATTCTTAACCTTGGGATGAATGACAGATCCGTGAAGGGTTTAGCTGGCAAAACAGGCAACCCCCGTTTTGCCTGGGATGCCTACCGCCGCTTTATCCAGATGTACGGCGATGTTGTTATGGGTGTCAACTCAAAACTTTTTGAGGAAGCGATAAGCGCGATAAAAAGCGAGCGGGGGCTTAAGCTTGATACGGAACTTAACACCGCCGATTTGGAAAGGCTGGTAGCCGAATACAAGAGGATAGTCAAAGATTCGGCGAATAAAGATTTTCCTCAGGAGCCTCTTGAACAGCTCTGGGGCGCTATTGACGCGGTCTTTGGCTCGTGGATGAACGACAGGGCCATTACGTACAGGAAGCTCAGCGATATTAAGGGTATCAAAGGTACGGCGGTAAATGTACAGTCAATGGTTTTCGGTAACTTCGGGGATGATTCCGGAACCGGTGTCTGTTTTAGCAGGGATCCTTCGACCGGTGTAAAAGAATTCTACGGCGAATATTTGATGAACGCCCAGGGTGAAGATGTTGTGGCCGGAATTCGCACCCCGGAAAAGATCTCTTCTCTGGCAAAGGAAAACAAAGCAATCTATGACCAGCTGGTCAGTATCAAAAATAAGCTTGAAAACCATTTCCGCGACATGCAGGACATGGAATTTACCGTCCAGCAGGGAAAGCTCTTTTTACTTCAAACCCGAAACGGAAAACGCACAGGGGCCGCGGCGGTAAAATGCGCGGTGGATATGGTGGGTGAAAAATTAATCACAAAGGAAGAAGCCGTACTCAGGGTAACCCCCGCCCTTTTAGATCAGCTTCTGCACCCATATATTTCTTTTGACGCTATAAAATCGGCAAAAGTTCTGACAAAGGGACTTGACGCGTCCCCAGGAGCCGCTTGTGGAAAGATCGTTTTCAACGCCGCCGACGCGGAGGCATGGCATAATAGGGACGAAAAGGTACTCCTTGTGAGGGAAGAAACCAGCCCGGAGGATATAGGCGGAATGGCAGTGTCCCAGGGTATCCTCACTTCTACAGGCGGAAAGACCAGCCACGCGGCGGTTGTTGCCCGTGGAATGGGAACCCCCTGCGTAGTCGGCGCGAAAGAAGTGGTTATTTATGGCAAGACCATGACCATAGGATCAAAAACATATAACGAGGGGGACTGGATTACGATTGACGGGTCTACCGGCCAGGTTTTTGAGGGAAAGCTTCCTCTGATAAAACCGGATGAAATGTCAAAAGACATGATCACCTTCCTTAAATGGTGCGATGATTATTGCGCCGCTTCGAAACGCGGAAGCCTTAAAGGATTTCAGGTCTGGGCCAACGCGGATCAGCCGGAGGATGCGAAACGGGCTTTCCAATTCGGGGCTCAGGGAATAGGGCTTTGCAGAACCGAGCACATGTTTTTCGACAAAGAGAAGCTTATACATTTTAGGGCGATGATTGTTTCCGATACCGCGGAAGAGCGCAAAGAAGCCCTGAAGAGAATCCTCCCCCTTCAACAGAAAGACTTTTTGGGCATTTTCAAAGCCATGGAAGGAAAACCGGTAACCATCAGGCTTTTGGATCCCCCTCTCCATGAATTCGTTCCGCATACACCGGAAGAGACGAAGGAGCTGGCCGATTTCCTAAATGTTCCGATTGAAACCCTCCAGGTCAAGATAGACAAGCTTCGCGAACAGAACCCGATGCTGGGCCACAGGGGCTGCCGCCTCGCGGTAACGTACCCGGAAATTTATGAGATTCAGGTTGAGGCCATTGCCCTGGCGGCGGTGGAATGTTTAAAACAAACGATTCCGGTGAACCCTGAAATCATGATTCCCATCGTGATTAGCGCCAGAGAATTGAAGCTCTTGCGGCCCAATGCCGAAGCTGTTCTGAAAAGGGTTTTTGACGCGGAGGGAGTAAGCATACAGGTGAAGATCGGCACCATGATCGAAGTACCCCGCGCGGCGATACGCTCTGCCCACATCGCCAAATACGCGGACTTCTTCAGTTTCGGAACCAACGATCTTACCCAGATGACTTTTGCCTTTAGCCGCGATGATGTCGCTTCCTTCCTGCCCACTTACCTTGAAAAAACTGTGCTGGATGTTGATCCCTTTAAATCCATTGACGAAGACGGCGTGGGCTACCTTCTCTCTTATGCAGCGCAGCAGGGAAGGACGGTCAACCCCAACCTGCAAGTGGGCATATGCGGCGAGCATGGAGGCGACCCGTTAACCATCGACTTCTGTTACCGTGCGGGCCTCACCTACGTATCCTGCTCGCCTTTCCGCGTTCCCGTGGCCCGTCTTGCCGCCGCCCAGGCGGTGTTGAAAAACCCGCCTGAGAAAGCCAAAGCGCCTACTGCGTCCAAAACGGCTTTGCCAAAAAAAGCTGTACCCAAAGAGGCGGTAAAAAAAGAAGCGGACAAGAAACCGCGAACCTCCGCTCCGGTTGTTAAGAAACCGGAAACCTCCGCTCCGGTGGCAAAAAAGGTAGTGCCTGAAAAGGTAGCGGCTACAAAGGTGCAGATCTCCGTTCCGGCGGACAAAAAGCCAGCGGCCAAAAAAGCTACTACTACTGCGTTCAAAGAGGCACCCAAGGCGGCATCCAAAGGGGTGGTCAAAGAACTTAAGACCTCCGGTTCGGCAACGAAAAAGACAGCAGCGGAAAAACCAGTGGCAAAAAAGGTAGCGACAAAAGAGCCAGCGGTTAAAAAAGCTACTACTACTGCGTCCAAGGGGGCGGTCAAAGAGGTAGCGAAAAAAGCACCAGCGAAAAAGGCGGCGGATAAAAAGCCTGTTACAGCGTCCAAAGAGGTAGCAAAGAAAGTGCTGGCCTCCGGTCCGGTGACAAAAAAACCAGCGGCAAAAAAGGTAGCGGACAAAAAAGCAGAGACAAAAAAGCCTGTCGCAAAAAAGGTAGCGGACAAAAAAGCCGTGACAAAAAAGCCTGTCGCAAAAAAGGTAGCGGATAAAAAACCGACGGCTAAAAAGGCTGTTGCAAAAAAGGTGGCAGACAAAAAAACGACGGCGAAAAAACCAGATATTAAGAAAACGGTTGCCAAAAAACCGGCGGTTAAAAACCCTGCCGCTAAAAATCCCGCGCTTAATAATTTTGCGACCAGGAAACAGGCAGCCAAGAAAGCGCCTGCGAAGAGCGCAAAGAAATCGCCGGCAAAAAAGTAAAGTAGTTACATACAATGCTGTCCAGGAAGTATTTCTTTTTGGACAGCATTTTTTTTGACGAGGTAAGCGAGGAGTTGTTATGCAGTATGTGGATTTCGGAAAAACAGGCGTTAAGGTTTCCCGATTGGGCATGGGGTGTATGCGCCTGCCGAGTTGTATAAAAGACGGCAAGACTGTTTTTGACGAGGAAAAGAGCATTGCCCTTATCCATAGGGCAATTGACTTGGGAGTCAATTACTTTGATACGGCACCCTATTACTGCGACAAGCTGAGCGAGGTAATCCTTGGAAAAGCCCTTAAAGGCGGCAAGCGCGAGAAGATTTATCTTTCCACCAAAAATCCGATTGAAAACGATTCCGGGGACGATTACGAAAAGCGGCTGGAGAATTCCTTAAAAAATCTGGACGCCTCTTACATTGATTTCTACCATTTCTGGGGTATATCCCTTGACGCTTTTATAACAAAGGTCAAGGCAAAGGACGGCCCCCTCGATCGCGCTAAGAAACTGAAGGCGCAGGGAGTTATCAAGCACATTTCCTTTTCGTTTCATGACGGCGGCGCGGGGGCCAAAGAGGGCGATAACTTGATAGAGATACTTAAAATGACGGAGGGGGTTTTGGAAACCGTCCTCTGCCAGTACAACCTGATGGATCGCAACAAGGAAAAAGGCATTGCCCTGGCGCATGACATGGGACTTGGCACGGTCGTAATGGGGCCCGTTGGCGGCGGACGCCTTGGGACGCCCTCAAAAGCTATCCTGGATTTGCTCCCCGGCAAGTTCACAAGTTCCGCAGAGCTGGCCCTGCGTTTTGTGCTGACAAACAATAAAGTCGATATTGCCCTTTCCGGCGTTTCCTCCATTGAACAGCTTGAGGAAAATGCCAGGGTAGCCGACAATGTAGCGCCCCTAAGCGCCGACGAGCTTGCGCAGATAGAAACCATGATGAAGGAAAACGAGCGTCTCGCCGGACTTTACTGCACAGGCTGCAAATACTGCATGCCCTGTCCTGAGGGAGTAGGCATCCCCGATATTTTTACCACGATGAACTATCACAGGGTTTATCAGATAACGGAATTCGCCAAAAGAGCCTACGCTGAAATTGGCAAGGTTCCCTGGAGGCCATACAAGAACGCTTCGGCCTGCATCGAATGTGGAATATGCGAGACCAAATGTCCGCAGGGCATTCATATCAGAGAACAGCTTAAGGAGACCCACAACGCCCTTGCTTAATAAAAAAAATCTCGCTTTGTGTTTATCGGTTTTTCTTTCCGGTCTTCTCCATGCCCGCGGGGCCGGTGAAAACAGCGTTAAGCCGCTAACGATTTACGGCATCAAGGGATCGTCGGGAGTGGGGATTGTCCGTCTTTTTGAGGAGTCCCCACAGATTCCTGGTTTTGATGTGAAGGTCGAAGCGCTTGCCCAGCAGGATCTTATGGCGGCCCGTTTTATTTCAGGAGAGGCCAAGGTGGGAATACTCCCGCCCAATATGGCGGCCAAAATCGCTTCGTCGGGAAAAGACCTCCGGGCCGCCGCGATCATCGGTAACGGGATGCTGAGCCTTCTCAGTTCTGATACAAGCGTGAAGGGCATTGCCGATCTCAGGGGAAAAACCGTAGAGGTCGCGGGCCAGGGCGCAACGCCGGAATTTGTTTTTCGAAAGATACTTGAGCTTAACGGCTTGACGCCAGACCGCGATGTCAGACTCGGCTATTCCATGGCTCCACCTGAAATCGCGCAGTCCCTAATTGCCGGCAAGGTTTCAATCGCCCTGCTTCCGGAGCCGTTTGCCACCATGGCCCTAACGGGAAAGCCAAATCTAGTTTCCATAGTTGACGTTCAACAGGAGTGGAGCAGGGCAGGGGGCAGGGAAAATTTCCCAATGACCCTGCTGGTTGTTGACGGAGCTTTTGCTTCGGAAAACCCTGGGGCGGTAAAAGAGATACTAAACGCGGTGAAAACTTCCATTGAGTGGGTTAAGGCCCACCCCGCCGAAGCCGGCAGGCTGGTAGAAAAGCATGAGCTGGGTTTAAGCGCCGCGGTGGTTGCCACCGCAGTTCCAAAAAGCAACTACGTGTTTATCCCGGCGTCTGAAGGGCGTACGGCACTGGAAGCGCTGTTTGGTTTGTTTCTGGAGTACGCCCCGGCTTCGATTGGCGGGGCTCTTCCGGGTGAGAGGTTTTATTTTAAGTGAAATTATAAAGTCTTTATCACATTAAGCAGACTCTGATAGCTGTCAACATCGTGGTATTTAACGCCCGTTGTTGAAATTTCATTGAATAGTTTTTTTGCACATGAGATCTTTGCCTGCTCTATTGGACGTAACTCTAGACTGTCCATAGTACCTTTTGTTTCCGCTATAAAAAAAATGTGCTTCACTGTGCCTCGCCTAAACGCTATTGCCCAATCGGGTGAATAATTGCCTACCGGCGTGGGAATACTAAATCCTTTTGGGCCACGCGGAAGCTTGGTGTATACAAGGACCTCATCGGCGTTATCCATGTCACCGGCAAATTTGCGTTCTATGCTGTTTGAAACCAGACCGTCTGTGAACACATAGTCTTGAATTGCTTTCTTGGCATGGAAAGCATTTGCATATTCCAGGGACGATCTGCTCATATTGAATATGTCCTGAGAGTAAGGCTGTTCCGCGCTTGGCTGGTATGAAATATATTCAATAATTACTGCCGCCTTTTGTCGGTCAATTTCTTCGATTATCTTTTGAATAAATTCCTCCGGGTTAAGCCTGAACATATATAGCTTATCCCGGCTGAGTCCTTTTAAAATTGTAGTTACCGATCTGCGGGTCAAAGTCGTTCCTTCTGCGATTTTGCCGACCAGGTCATATTGTACAGAACTGTTATGGGCGTGTTTTAAGGTTCGTGTTTTAGTATGAGAAACTTCAAATTCTGTCCCCGTCTGAATACCTTCAGTCAAAACATATTGGAGTTCGGCAACTCGCAGGTTTTTATTAAGTGCGGCAATAGACTTTATTATAAGTTCAGGGCTGTCAAACTCTACCGTATACGCATACCTTTTGTTAATGGCTTGCCATAAATCCTGAAATTCTTGCTTATAAAAGTTATCGTTAAAAGGGTTAGCTTTTAACTTGGTATCATGCCCGTCTACGATCATATCTTTAAGAACACCAGGGTCAAAAATCGCCTGAACAAGGGTATGTATTCCTTTTGTAAATGGCGCAAGTTCCTCCTTAAGTGGCTCTAACTGCCCGTTTTCAGCCGCAGCGCGGTACTTGGGAGTAACCGCGCCGTCATCGTCTACGTAGTCATTCCTGACAAGGTAATTATATACCGCTGTCGCTTCATTTACTGAAAGGCTATGAAAGTTGTCATCAACATAAAGTGTTTTATCGGTGAAATACTCTTTGCTTGCTTTTACCGGGCGTTCGTACAAATCCTCGCGAATTTTACTCTGCAATTCAGAGACAAAATCCGCATAACTCTCACTTGCAATTACAGTCAGTTTATTCAAGTCGTGAACCAATGTCTCCCCGCAAACGTCAATATCCTGCCTGTCCCCTTCCTGATTAACACAAAGACGCAATCCGCGCCCAACTTCCTGGCGTTTTGCCGTGGCGCTGTCAGAGCGCTTCAACGTACAAATCTGGAACACGTTAGGATTATCCCAGCCTTCGCGTAAGGCAGAATGGGAGAAAATAAACCTTGTCGGTTCTTCCAGCGATAGAAGAAGCTCCTTCCTTTTCAAGATAAGCTCGTAAGCTGTAATGTCATCTGAAAATTCATTTCCCCGTTTAACCTCACTGTTTACGGCATGCCCTTGTTTATCTATTGAGAAATAGCCTTTGTGGGTGGCTTTAATGCCATTATTTCTGAGGTATTGCTGGTATTCGTCAGGAAACAATGATAAGCGTTCATTCAGCGCCGCCAAATACTCTTCCTCAAACATTTTTCCGTATTCGCCGGAGAGTTCTTCGCCGTCTTCACCGTATTGGCGGTATTTCGCAACTTCGTCGATAAAGAAAAGTGAAAGGCATTTAATGCCTTGCTTGAACAGAGTTTCCTCTTTGTCAAAATGCGAATAAATTGTCTCGCGTATCTGGATTCTGCGTATATCGGACTCATTTACATTGCCGCAGGCGTTGCCGGTAGTCAGTGTTTCACCGTTGGAAAAAGTTACCATGGCTCGAGAAGCGTCAATATCCGCTATGAATAAATCCTTGTATTCCTCAAGCCCATTGGATTCGGAATACAAATTGTCGCCGTAATTAAGGATATGGACCTCACGCTTAATTCCTGTTTTGTGTTTTACTTCAAATTCAAGCCGCGCTCTGGGAGGTTTTTTGCTGTCAAGAACAATCTCCGCAAGGTAAAGGTACCTGTCCGTACCGCGAAGATTTTTTATTCCAAAGCCTTTGACCTCTATTTTTTTTACAAGTTTTTTCTCAAAGGCATCCAACGCATCAAGCACATAGACAAGGTTATGGGAAGTTTTGTGTGTTGCCGAATAATTTAGTGAAAACAGTGGGTTAAAATTATTTTTTAGGGCGTTTTGTGTCGCCATGCCGCTCATTTTTTGCGGCTCGTCGAGTATGATGATAGGGCGGTTTGCCTTTATTACGTCAATGGGACGGCGCGAACTGAATTCATCGCGTTTAGAGTAGATAATCCGCGCCGCTTTGTCTCCGCTTCGTCCCTCGATGTTCTTTTCAGCGTTCAGGGAACTTGCGAACGCCTGGATATTGATTATAATCACATTTATACCGAAACCGCTTGAAAACTCATCAAGCTGGTGCAGATTCGACGAGTTATACACGAAGAATCTGGCCTTTATGCCGTACAGTTCCATGAAATGTTCTTGAGTTATCTCAAAGGATTTGTTGACCCCCTCACGGATAGCGACTGACGGCACAACTACAATGAATTTGCTCCAACCGTAGCACTTGTTAAGCTCAAACATGGTTTTGATATAAACGTAAGTCTTACCCGTGCCGGTCTCCATTTCCACATCCAGACTTACAGCGCCGAGTTCTTTAACCAAAACGGACGAAAGTTTGATGTTATTGGCTACCTGTATCTTACGAATGTTTTTAAAAAGTTGCTCATCGGAAAGCCCTACCTTTTCGTTGCGATAGCCTGTATCCTCATCTTCCTCTTGCGTAGTCATTGCCTGAAAAAACTCCGGCTGCTGTTGAACCTGCTTTTCATATTTGCCAGGATCGCGGCGATAGTTTGTACGATCCTGTTTGGACTGGCCGTCGAAAACACGAATAACAGCCTCTACCGCTTCGGTCTGAAAAGGCTGTATCTTGAAGTTAAACTTCATTTACACCACCATGGGCGGCTTCAAGCGCTTCTCGCGCTTTTTCAAATTCTTGTGTCCATTCGATAAGTTTCTGTTGAAGCAAGTTCTTATCAGGTAAATATAGACTATATTCTGAAGCATATATATTTTCGCCTTCAGGTAGTGTCAGTTCGACAATCATATCTTTTTTCTTCTTACATAGTAAAATACCAACGGTTTGATGTTCTTCTGCTGTTTTAACATAACGATCGAAATAATGGACATACATCTGCATTTGTCCTAAATCTTGATGCTTCAACTCATCTGTTTTTAAGTCAATCAATACATAGCATTTAAGCAAACGGTTATAAAAAACCAGATCAACCATAAAATGTTCTTCATCAAAAGTAAATCGTTTTTGGCGCGCCTCAAACAAGAAGCCTTTTCCAAGTTCCAGTAAAAATTGCTGTAATTTGGAAATTATAGCTGATTCCAAATCGCTTTCACTATACCAGGCACGCTCCTCTATATCCAAAAACTCAAGAACAAGCGGATTCTTCAATATGTCCTGTGGTTTTTCGATTGTTTGCCCTTCTTTGGCAAGACGCATAACTTCGTCCTTGTTGCGGGATAAAGCCAGGCGCTCATACAGGCTGCTACCGTACTGACGTTGAAGTTGTTTATATGTCCAACTTTGCTTTTCGGCTTCGATTTCATAAAACTTCCGCTCATCAGGGTTTTGGATACGCATCAGAATAAGGTAATGTGACCAGCTTAACGTGAATGGGTAAATTTCGCGGATTGTCGTTTGTTGGTTTTTCGTAAGTCTAAAGCCTTCAAATTCAGCAGAAATTGTCTGACGAATTTGGTTTTGGATACCATCGCTTAATTCGGCAGATGCCGTCTGCCGAATTAACGGGGCATAAATCTGGTAAAATTTTCTTGCGTTTTTTAAGTTCGTTTCTGAAAAGCCCTTGCCGACACGTTTTCCCAAGTATACCGACAACTCTTTCATCAGGCCTTTCCCATATTCAGCACGAGCCTTGCCGCCCTGCTCTTCCTCAACAATCATACGTCCGACTTCAAAATAGGTAACGCACATGGTCAGGTCGGCGGTATGTCCAACATACTTTCTTGCCTGTTCAATAATATTTGCTACACTTTCGAAAAATCTGTCTTCTATCACAGTACTTTCCTTATGGTCGAAGGGCTGTAGGTTTTGAATATCTGCTCAAAGTTCACAAGTGTGGCGTCGTCATAAAAGCTGCTGTCACGGAATACCGCGTAGTAAGGTCTGTTTTTCGCGATCTCTGTAATAATTTCGTCCGTCATGCGGTCAAAACAGGCCAGGAGGTAATTATCCGCCACGGAAAACACGGTTATATCACCAATTTTACGCTCTTCTATCTTGCTTGACAGTAAGATTCCCAAATCGAGCATTACCTGGAACAATAAATCCTCTGGTGTTCTACCAGGTTTGATGTTGTTAATAAATCCGTCCAGGTCTATTTCCAATTCGCCGCTTGCCGAAACAGTTTCCTGCGGTGTGTAGTACACGTCTTTCATGTTACTGCTGTCGAGTTTTAGGACGCGAAAGCCAATGTCCAGTTCCGCTCGATCAAGTGGGCTTTCGTTAACGATTTTTCGCCCTGCGCGACGGATACGTTCTTTGCCGATTTCGCAGATGTTTTTGTAACCTGCTTTAGCGGCTTCGCTATCTTTATCACAGACTTCTGGAATTTGCACCATGATGAACTTACGTTTGCCGCCGTCTTTGGCGTTTAACTGCATGACTGCATGGGCGGTTGTGGCTGAACCGGAGAAGAAGTCGAGGATTATATCATTATCCGTGGTACGACTCGTATGAAAAATCAATTTTCTTATTAATTCCACTGGTTTTACAGTTTCAAAACCATGCTCTCCTATAATATCCTTCAACTCACTTTTTGCTGTCTCCGCCGTTCCGATTTCTTTAGGGATAAATGACCAGTATGGAAGCATTTTATCTTCCTCATCATTTTCACGAATTTTAAAAAAAACCCGATCATTTATTTTTACTAAGTCTCCACGGTTTTTATATTCTTCAATTGTGTCTTTCCCATATTTCCATTGATTGCCTTCCTTTGGAAGAGTATCAAGTATGGGAAATGTCATTGTTGTTCTTCCACGAATACCACTCGCAGACATTTCACCTATTTGTTCATATCTAAAAATACCTTTTTCATCATGTTCAGGATATGCCCGTTGTTCGGTGGTTTCAAGAATAAATTCGTATCTACCACTTTGCTTCTTATAAACAAGAATATATTCCTGTTTGTTCTGTAATTGACGTTTTGCTGTCTCGGTATTTTGGCATTTTGTCTTACTCTCCCAGTCGATTATACCTATGTAATTTATCGCACCAAATACTTCATCGCACATTTTTTTCATATTATCAATTTCTTTATTAGCAATACTTATATAAATTATGCCATCATTTGCTAATAAATCTCTCGCAATTCGTAGCCTTGGATAAATCATATTTAACCAATCCGTATGAAAGCGTCCATTACTGTCTGTATTTCGTACCATACGGTTTCCATCATCATTATACTGATTGTCACGAATACGAAATTCACTTGTGTCATCTGAAAAATCATCTTCATAGATAAAATCATTTCCAGTGTTATACGGCGGATCTATATAAATCATTTTTACGCGACTCAAATATGTCTCTCGTAACAATTTCAATACGTCAAGGTTATCGCCTTCTATGTAGAGGTTTCCGGTATTATCGAAATTTACACTTTCTTCACGGCATGGGCGTAATGTCGCGGAAACTGGCGAGTTTGCCAAAAGCACAGCCTTCTTTTTATCAGGCCAGGTGAACTGATAGCGTTCTTCTTTGCCTGAAACAACGTGAGTGTTTATTTCTTGTGTTAATACATCGGCATCTATGGCGCGGATAACTGTACCGTTTTCATCAATGGTTTCAGTGACGGCGTTGGGGAATAAGGCGGCTAAAGCGGCGTAGTTTTTGTTGGTAAGGTCGGGGGTGTGGAAAGGGAGCTTAGTCATTTAGGGCGGCCTCCTTGTTTAATTGTAAAATCGTTTTTATTTTTTCAAAATACTCAAAAGGGGCCCTGTTATGAAGAATTAAATTTGAGATAAAAAATGACATCTAAATCACCTCCATCCCCTCTTTCAACCTTCTCACTTCCTCCACCAGCTCCCACTTCCTTCTCGGTTGCTTCTCGCTTCGCGCCTGCTTTTCAAGCCGCTCAATTCGTTGTAATAACTTGGCGCGTTCTTCGGCGGCTATAATTTGCTCGTCCAGCGTACTGCCTTCCGCTATCTCCAAACCGCCGACTTGCGAAATAATGTTTTCCCAGACGGTATCAAGATTCAGTCCTGTCAGCTTTACTTCCAATTCGTTAAGTGGCTTCCATTCTGACAGGATAACTCTGCCTGCCCGGTAGACTGCCAAACGCGCTGTGTTGCTGTATTCTAGCACAAACAGAAGATTTTGTGGTATTAGTTTTGATAACAGTTCCAGGTTCTTTTTGTCACATTCGGCGCTCCGTAGATTCACCAGTACCACATAAAATGAGCCGACATTCTCACTTTTTGCAATATTGGTTGTTGAAGGCGATATTTCGTTGACAATGGCAAGACGGCGGATTTCAGAATCAAAACGTTGCCTGTCAGAGGAAGACGGCTTAAACTTGTCAAATATAGCCTTCTTGGGCAAGGGGCGGTTCATATCGGTCGATTCAGGCAGTCCAAGCATATCGTTACTTCACCACTAAAAAACAGATTAGTTCAAAATCATCCAGACCGCTTATCTTATTGGAAAGGAAACTTACTGTCTCGCCGGAAAGAAAGCTGTCAAGCTCGCTTTTGGCTTTTACGTCGATAATTGATGTAATTGCGTCGCCTAGCAGTTCTGAATATTTCCGCATATTCTTGCCGTCGTCTGTCTCTGAGTTGAATGTACGGCACAAGTCAAATAGCGGCGTAGTTCTGCCCTTGCATAGCAAACGCATTGTATCAAGTATTTCTTTTGGCGACAGATGGTCGCAGACTATTTCACCGTTTTCATTAACGTACACCATATAAAACGGGTGAAGCCTGTTGCGGTTATTTATGTTTACGCCGCCTGAGCGGTTTTTCAAAATAAAAATCACGCCTGGAGGATAATCGCCAGACGAAGGTACAATAGCATGAAGCCCGAAGGGTGTCTTATCCAGGCCATCGTTATTTTTAGTGTAATCCAGCAAATCCAATCTGAAATCGTTCAGGCCCAAATCCATAATAGAGATGCCGCTCTGCATTTCTTCTATGTCAACAATTTCGTTTTGCAGGCGTTCAAGCTGGGATTTACGGTATTCAAGATCACCCTTTTCCTCGGCGTTTATTAAATCATCATCGCCCGTGGCGGTCATTACTGAAATTTTCATCCGCGTTTCGACACGGCTTTTCAGGTTGATGTATTCGTCAAGCGTAACATTTGGCCAGAAATTAACCAGTTGAATTTGGGCATTCTTGCTGCCGATACGGTCGATACGTCCGAACCTTTGAATAATACGCACCGGGTTCCAGTGAATATCGTAATTTACGCAATAATCGCAGTCCTGCAAATTCTGCCCTTCGGAAATACAGTCCGTTCCGATTAACACGGTGATCTCCGAGTTGTCATTCGGCATCAACAGGTGTTTTTCCTTTGAAAGGGGCGAGAAGCAGGTAAGTACATTATTCAATGTTGCCCTGAATTGGCGAATTGTTGTTCTGCCGTCAACAGAGCCGGTTATCATCGCGGTGTCAAGATTGAATTTATTCTTTACAAAGATGCTTATGTTGCTGTAAAGATAATCTGTAGTATCGGAAAACGCAGAAAAAACAAGTATTTTTTTGTTATTCCCGTTTATGGGATGTTCAATCTTATCTGAGATTAACTGTAACAGAGTTTGCAGTTTCGTATCATATTCAGGCGTGATATCTTTTACCATAAGGACAAGAAGGCCCAGAGTATCCGCGTCTTTTTGGAGTTCCCGCCGCCATGAAATAAAATCCATATCGGCAAGGTCTATTTTGACTTTTTTCCCGGCCGTAAAGAATTCGGTATTAAAGTCATCATCGTCAAAATCATTATCATCAGCCAGTTCCACCGTTTCTATGAATGAACTGCCATTTTTGCTGTAAGAGTCTATTTCGCCTATTGTACGTTCAATTAAGTCCCTGATTCGGTCAAGGGTCAGGCGGAATGAATAGACAGAGCTTTCAAGCCTTTTAAGGAGGTTGATGCTCATTAGCCGACGTATACCGTGTTCACGTCCGGTGCGGTTGATATTTGCATCGGTGTCAACGTACTTTTCTATCGCGCTTGGCAATAAAAAATCCGTGGGAATATACACCGCCAGGTTAAGGTTCGTTAGTTCTGTGTAAATTTCATTATAGTTTATCGCATTATTCAAGTTTGTCAGGTCGGGGCGAAGCGAAATCGGCTTTAGCCTGTCAGGAAATCTGCCAATTTCTTCTATGTTGTAGTACCGCTCTATATGTTTGCGGGAACGGGCTATTGTTACACTGTCAAGTACTTCAAAAAAATCAAAGTCAAGCGATTTAAGGAGAGATGATGTGGTTCTTTGATCGGATTCCAGTTGACTCCATTGATTAAATACCTTTTGCGCACTGCGGAAAATCTCGTCAATTGACTTTGTTGTATTGAGTTTATCGTTTATCAGGTCAGGTTTGCCCTCATAAGCCAGGGCAAGCTGATTCCGAAGATCGGTAAAGCGGTTATTCACCGGTGTTGCGGAGAGCATTAAGACTTTGGTCTTTATGCCCGAACGAATAACTTTTTTTAACAAAACATTATAGCGGTTGTCACGTTCGTCATTGCCATAAACTTCACCGCCATTGCGGAAGTTGTGTGATTCATCAATTACTATAAGATCGTAATTTCCCCAATTTAATTTATCAAGGTCGATGCCGCCGGACATTCCGTGTTCACGGGAAAGGTCTGTGTGGTAGAGTATGTCATAACGCAGGCGATCGGCGGCTATAGGGTTGTTTTTATAGTTTCCCCTAAATGTTCGCCAGTTGTCTTCCAGTTTTTTCGGACAAAGAACAAGAACATTGCGATTTCGGTTCTCATAGTATTTGATAACCGCCAGTGCGGTATAGGTTTTGCCAAGCCCGACGCTGTCCGCTAGAATACAACCGTTATATTTTTCCAGTTTATTGATGATTGCAAGGGTTGCTTGGCGCTGGAAGCTGTAAAGGATATTCCAAATTTTACTTTCCTTGAAGCCTGTCGCTTCGTTTGGCAGTAAATCATCTGAAATATCTTCAAGAAACTCGTTAAAAATGTTATACAATGTGAAAAAATACAGAAAATCGGCGGGGTTTTCATTATACGCGGCTGTAATACTGTCTATGACTTCATCAGTAACATTTTGTAAAATTGATTTATCGTTCCATATCTGGTTAAAGCCGTCCAGGAATTGTGTGCTCTCGGTATGTGAAAATTTTATTGTCGTGTGGGTGATGTTATTTCCGCGTTCGCATCCTAAATCGGCGGTTGTAAATCCATCCATTGGCGTATATGAATACCCTGCGCCGCCGCTTGAGATATCAAAAAACGTATCAATACTGCCATTTGTAATATTTGAACGGAATTTAACTTTTCCCCGAATCCAGTCTGCGCATTCACGGGCAATTGCCTTTTGAGAAAGCTTGTTGCGAAGTTTGACCTCAAACTCTGTCCCGTACAGGCTACGTTCCCTGTTTAGGCGCGGGATATAAAACTCCCTTTTTTCTTTCGGGGCTTTCTCTGTTACAAAGGCTGGAGATGTAAATATGAAACGCAGCTCGTCAATTCCGTCAAGTTGCTTTTTAAGCGCCTGATATGCGTAAATGGAGAAGCAGGCGCTGGCAATAGACAATTTGCTGCCTTTTGCAATGGTAATAATCAAGTCGTCTTTGACGGTTTTATTGATATTATCGAATACCTGCATATCAGTATCTTATTAGCAGAATACCTATATACTGCCCTTTTAACAAGCACAACTTTAAGCTGTTCCCATTCCCAAAAAATCCAGATAAAATCACTTAATGCCTATTAACGCCAAAACCCAACTTCTCTGGACATTAGCCGGGATAGCGTTTCTGTTCGCGCTCTGGGAGTTGGGCTCAAGGATTTTCGGTTCCCTGCTTATACTGCCGGGGCCTTTGCCGGTGTTTGCAAGCTTTGTCCGCCTGGTACAGACCCGCAGATTTCTTGAGTCGCTGGGCGGTAGCCTGT
>Ga0268262_10001165_pt1 | contig 33418 bp, 32 predicted proteins | sample TergutNc150P3_FD_190354 | JGI IMG/M metagenome (GOLD analysis project Ga0268262, IMG submission 190354) | Nasutitermes corniger P3 segment gut microbial community from laboratory colony in Florida, USA - Nc150 P3 (SPAdes) (version 2) | ecosystem: Host-associated > Arthropoda: Insects >...
GATTAATCCACGCTTCTGTGTAGCCTTTTTGTCGGTAAAAATCTGCGCCGCGCAAGATTGCTTTTTCGGGGTCGGCTATTTCGTCCAATCGGTCTGCGCCAACTTGGGCGAGCCATATTTTGAATGGCTCTGCTTTTGGGCTTGGAATGGACTGCACAAGGCGTAAGATACCTTTGGTGTCAAGGACGTCGGTTTCACGCATTTTGCCGTCCTCGGCAGGTAATTTCAACTGTTGACATTTTGTCAACAGTTCACTGCCTTCCTCTTTGAGGCGTTGTTTTAACTTTCCCCAATAGAAAGTTGCACCACGTTGATTTGGTTGATTGGTCAAGGCTCCACACACGTCCACGACACTAAAAAGCCAATCTTCTTTTTCAGCATCCCAAATGGAACGGACTTTTTTATTTTCAAACAACTGGATTTTATTGTTATCCATAACACAATCTCCTAATTTTGAGGTTTTACCAGAATAATGGAAAACGCCCATCTAAAAACGCTCTACCAAGTGTCTGTTATGCTTATTTGTCTGAACCATGATGGCCCCGATGAAAGGATTTACAGGATTGCTGAGTTACATTCCTTTTGTCTGAACCAGAATTTATAGAATTAGGGAATTTACAGAATAAAATACAGGGCTTGGAGAGTTTATGTTATATAGTTTTCAGGATCTAGAAAAAATACTGTTTCTGGAATAACACCCTGAAACCTTGCACATTTTATTTGGAATTCTTCTAGCTTACCACTATTTATATGCTTCATACATTCTGATAATTCAGCTTCTTTTCGTTTCGTAGATAGAAGTGTCCAAGTATAGATTTTTTCCTCGCTCCAATAAGATAAAGCCTCAAAAAAAACTCCCAAATATTTAATAAATTCCGTAGTTCCCTTTTTCATTCGGAATTTATCCAATATGTCCAGTGTATAGGGGTCGTCTTCACGAAATCTTTTTCTTTCCCGAATATAATCATTTATGAAAGTTTGTTTCTTTTGCTCATCGGAAAAAGTTGCATTAATTGCTTTTTGTAACTCTGGATCTATCTCTAATGGCGACTTCTTATTTTTTTCTTTTTGCTCTAGTTTATAATTTTCAATAATATTACTTAAGACTTTTGTTTTATTTTCATATTGTTCTTTAAATTTTTCAAATTCTCGCCTTTTTTTATCCACAGCTCTAGAATTGAAACTGACTGCAATTGCTGTAAATGCTATTAAAAAAATGGCAAGAACACTGACCACAACTACAAAACTCGAAAAAGCCAAGCTATAAAATTCTTGTGAATTTTTTAACGCTTCAAGCGTAACGCTATCAGCGATAACCCTGTGAAGCGTATCTGGGACAGTTACAACTAGAATAATATTTTCCATAACTCTTTATTCTTTTTTCTCCATTTATTAATTCACCCCGCCAAACCCTTTGGGGAAACGCAGGGCTTGGCAAGGTTCGTCCGTTGCTATTAAAAAGTGTATGAAACTCCGATTTGGGCATAGTAAATAGAACCATCTATCTCATAACCAGCATTAAGATCATAACATCTCGCAAAGCTATAATAGCCGCGTAAGTCAATGCCCCAATTATCGGTTATTTTATAGCCAGCTCCAAGTGCTAGGCCATATTCAAAAGACGCACGATCATAAGGCGAAATCATTCCATGGTAGGGCACAAAGCCAATTTGAGGACCAACTTCCAAATAAAATTTTTTGTCCTCGCCAAGAGGAAAACGAAATATCAAAGGAATATCTATGCCTATTTCTTTATAAATATAGGTGTCATCCCGGTAACTTGAATATGTGCCTAAATTTCTGTAATGAATAAATAATTCCGGTACAAAATAAAAGAAAGAAATCGGTATTGAGACAAATCCACCAAAACCTACACCCTCACCAGTCTCAAGATTATAAACGTCAACAAAATTATCACTTCCACTTATCCCAACCAGAGCAAATCCTCCCCTGATTCCAAGGCGAATTCCGTCTTTTTTTTCTTGGATTACTTCCTCTTTGGTTTCTTCTTCCTTGGTTTCCATTTTCACAATCAGCTCAACTCTTCTGTTTGCTGCCCTGCCATCTTCAGTTTTATTGTCCGCTATGGGGCGGTCTTTGCCGTAACCAACGGCACTTAGCCTTTCCTTCGCTATGCCTAGCTCAATTAAAAAAAGCATCACATTTTTTGCCCGTCTTTCGCTTAAATCCTGATTGAGCTTTGCAGAGCCAGTGCTATCCGTATGCCCTTCTATCTCCACATTTGCATCAGGGTATTCAGCCAGAGTTTTGGAGGCTTCTAGCAAGTTTTCTTTTGCCTCATCCGTTAAATCAGCTTTACCGACCGCGAACAATTGGGCAGAAAAAGTCAGAACAACTCCTCGCTCATCTTCACTCACCTTTATCTTATCGCTTTGCAATTTCTCAAGTTTTTTCGCTATCTGCTCCAAGTCAGCACTAGCTTTTCTTGCCGCCTCCCCTGCTTTTTTTGTGAATTTGCCAATATCCACAGCACTTGCGTTTGCGGTGAATAATAAAACGGCAAAGAATGCCAATGAAAGAAAACGAGTAGTTTTCATAGTGAACTCCTTTTTTTGAGGGATTAAATAGTGAAATTTTAAGGTTGGTGTGAGGGAACTCCCCTCTTTCAGAGGGGTGGCATTTTCGCAAGAAAATGACGGGGTGTCCGCCGCCGAAGGCGGCGAGAATGTAAGTTCGCTTTTTTTTAGCGATGGGGGGGGGGGGGGGGGGGGGGGGGGGGTCAAATTCTTAACAGCAAAAATATTTTTGCGTACGCACGTATGTGTGAGAGCCTCTACTGGAAGCTCGGACAACTCGTTTGCTATTTTGCCAACAAAAACCATAACCGAGAGTAAATATAGAAAAAAATAATGCCCGTAGGGCGAACCCTGCCCACGAAGTGAAATTGGCAGGGTGAGTAAAAAATTTCCGTGCCTGTGAAGGCATAAACGGTGGTTTTTAGCCCAAAATTTGGCTAAATTGCCACAAGTTGCGGTTTTTTGCGGAACAGACACTTGGTAAAGCATTTTTAGATGGAGAATAATGAGGCTCGCTTGAAGGAGTTTAAATGCGATGTATTATCTTGGCTACCCTGCCCCAGCGAATATCGGCTGGTAAAAAAATCCAAGTCCAAGGTTTTAGCAATTCAACCCGCGAGTTTTCGTCTAAGCTAAAATATATTATAAATGCCTTGGCTTTTATATTCCTTGCGCTCACAAAACCCCAGTAACGGCTATCGGCTGAGTTGTCGCGGTTGTCGCCCATCATAAAATATGTTTCACTTCTTATTGTGTATTCAGAAACAGCTTTTCCATTCACCAAAACCTGCCATGCCAGCTTGAGCGGCTCAGGCCTTTCTCCAGAATTCCCTTGGGCAAAGCGAGCATTTTCATAAGCCACCATCGCCTCCAAGTTTTCCAATTGATAGCCATAGAAAGTCTCATAACCAACTAAACGGCTGCCAAAAATGCTCCTCGGCGGCAAATTGGGGTTTTCAAAAAAACCGGTACGGGCTAGCTTGCGGAAAAAGTCAAGGCTTACGCTCATATTATCGCCAATTTTAAAGCCATCAAAAACATAATTTTGCACTTCCTGCCCGTCTTGGGTTAAGGAAATGTTGAACTCAACAAGGCTATCGGGCATTTCCTGAATCATAAGAGAGCGAATCCACCATAAATCAATGGTAGAGAGGGTATCGAAATTTATGGTTTCGCCTGGCTCCGGCACTTTTATCTCTTTTAAATAATCGCGAGGCGATTTATCCCTGGCTCTCTCCGTGTATTTTCCCTGCCCTTTTAGGGATTGCTCAACCCCGTCTATAAATAATCTGCCGTTTTTCACAGCGAGCTTCTGCCCGCTTTTTGCAACGCATCTCTTTATAAAATCTTTTGGGCCATCCGCATAATGAATGAGCTTGGGGCTTCCAGCAGGGGCTTCGTTATCCCAAAAAAAGTTCCCGAACATCAGGGCATTTATAATATGGGTATAACGTTTGCGGTTGTAATCCGGGTATTCAGGTTCGCCAGGGTAGCGAAAAATCACTATTTCACCGGGGACTGGCTCGGAAACAGGGATTTTATCGTGCGAAAATGGAATCGGTATTCCATAAACGAATTTTAATCCTAAAAGAAAATCGCCATCGTAAAGCGTGTTTTCCATTGAACCGCTTGGAATTCTAAATGCCTGTATTGCAAAAGCTATAACCACAATGGCTGCGGCTAAGGGAATTGCAAACTCCCGTAGAAAGGCTTTTAGGAATTTCATAATTTGGAATGTAGAAAATTTTGCTAGATTATATAAGAGAGGCTTTTTAGGGGGTAGCAATGCCACAAGGTATTTTTATAGCAGGCACGGGGACGGGTGTAGGCAAGTCTTATACATCTGCGTTTTTTCTCTCTTTTCTCAAGGGTACAAAGGCTAAACTTTTATACTACAAACCCATTCAATGCGGCTTGCCAAGCGATATTGACTTCATTAAAAAAAAGACAAAGCATAAATATAACGCAAGTTCTTATAACCTAAAAACCCCTAGCTCCCCGCATTTTGCGTTAGCCAAAGAAAGAGTTAAATTTGAGAAAAAAAACATAAAAAATTTTTTAACACATGCAAAAAAACAATATGATTTTATAGTAGTGGAAGGAGCCGGCGGTGTAAGGGTTCCAATAACGCACGATTTTGATATGGCGGATTTGGCAAAGCTTTCCGGCTTTCCCGTTCTGCTGGTCACGTACCCTGGGCTTGGCACCATAAACCATACTCTGCTTTCATTAGATTACCTGAAGTCGAAAAAGATAAAAATCTTCGGTTTTATATTCTCTTGGGCAGAGGGGGCGGATTTTAGCAGCGAAATGGTTTTAGACTCCGCAAAAACAATAGAGCGAATTTCGGGAATTCGGTTTTGCGGAGCGGTGCCAAAACTGAATTAAAGTTCTTTTATCCCTAAAAAACTTCATTTAGTCGTTTTAAACCCTATAAACGGGGGTAAAAATGTTATTATTTATATATCTTTACCCCGTATGAGAAGGGTTTTATTTTTGCTGGCATTTGGTGCGGCCGTTTTTGCAAACGCCGCCGATGCCCCTCTTAGCCTAAAAAAAGCTTTAAGCGAGGGATTAAGGGGTAATTTGGATATTAAAAGGTCCGAACTGGGTTCAGAAGGCATAGACGCACAGGTAAATGCGGCTTTTCGCAGCTATTTGCCGCAATTGACGGCAAGCGGCTCGGTAACCCGCCTTTGGGCAAACGACCCCACCATGGTCCCGAACTACCCAGCCTGGATTGCCACGCTTGCTACGGCTAATTTGCCACCTAGTATGCAAGATATGAAAGTACCTTTTGACCCCAAAAATGCTATGCTAGAAATCCCAATCAACTGGAACGTGCAGGGCGATTTGAAATTAACGCAGTTTTTGTATGTGCCCCAAGCCATTACGGGCATAAGAATGGCAAAAAAGGGCAAAGAGATAGATGCTCTTGGCAAACAGGAGCTGAGGGAAGGCATAATTTACGGAATATCCATGCAGTACTGGACTATTGTATATATGGAAGAGAATATGGAGGTCTTGCAGAAATCAAAGGCTAACCTAGGCAAAACAAGGGGTGCCGTGGCGGCAATGGTTGGGCAAGGCATAGCTAAAAAAAGCGATTTGAACACAATGGACATAAATTTGGCCTCCCTAAGCACTCAGATAGACAACTTGGAAGTCCAAATCCAAACCCAGAAAGATGCCCTTTTGCAGATTATGGGGCGTTCCCCTGGCGAAGCCATAGACCTAACAGACCGTTTAAGCGTGGATTTCAGAAATTCCGAAAACATAAGCGGAGACCCTTTGCATAGTTCCATAACGCTGAAGAGAATGGAGCAGCAGTTGAAGCTTTCCGAGTTGAACATAGATTTGACAAGCGAGAAAATATATCCAAACCTCGTGGCTTTTGCAAGTTACGGAACACAAGCCGCTGGAGAGAAAAACCCCTTATTCGACTCTCCAAAAGATAAATTCAAAGATAACGGCACAGTTGGCGTGAGCTTAACCATTCCTATTTTTGACGGACTGTCCAACAGCGCAGACCGCAGCTATGCCCGCATTCAAAAAAGGCAGTTGGAAATAGATATGGAAAAACAGAGGCTCTCTTTGCAAGCCACTTATGAAACCGCAAAATCCACTCTTTTGAAAGCGCAGAGCCTTGTTGAGCGCAATAGGGAAAACGCAAAACTCTCGGAAGAGAATTACCTTATGAAAGAACTTGAATACAAGGAGCAGGTTGCAACAATAACGGATTTGCTGACCGCAGATAACAATATGCAAACGGCTCGCTCAAATTTGATTAATGCTCTATATACGGAAAAAACTGCGGAACTGGCTTTGGAGCAGGTTTTGGGGATTTTACGCAATAGAGCCGGGGAATAATTTAAATAAGGAAGGTGTACTATGAAAAAATCTTTGCTTGCGCTTATGCTCATTGTGGTTGCTGTTGCAGGGTTGTTTGCCCTAACCAATCATAGCAAAAACTCAAAAATGGCGGAACTTGCCAAACGCAAAAACGTTGTTATGGAAGTTCCTGTAAAAGTTTTTCCTATTGAGCAGCAAAGTCTCAATCGCAAAATAAAAATAAACGGCGTTCTCTCCGCCAAAAGGCAGGTAACCGTGCTAGCGGAAACCGCAGGGCAGGTTGAACGCATCTATAAAGAAGTTGGCGATGTTATCTACCAAGACTCTCCCCTTGCGCTTGTGGATGCAACCGTGATTTCTTCACAGCTCGAAACTGCCAAAGCCAGCTTGGAACATTCCAAAAGGGATTTGGCTCGCTTCCAAACCCTTGCGCAGAGCGGAGCGGCGTCCCAGCAAACCGTTGACCAGCTTGCCGTTGCGGTTGAAGCGGCAAACGCCAACGTTGTTGCGCTCCAAAAGCAGCTTGGGAACACCACGGTAAAAAGCCCGCAGAGGGGCGTTGTGGTTAGGAGAATGGTGGAAGTTGGCTCGGTTATAGGCGGCGGTTCCCCAACATTCGTGGTGGCAGACCTCTCCGATATGCTTATGAAAATAGGGCTTACGGAAATGGAAATTGTGCATATTAAACCTGGAATGCCGGCAAAAGTACGCATAGACGCTTTGAAAAAGGACTTTGACGCGGTTATAAATACCATAGGCGTTGCCGCAGACTTGAGCGGACGTTATTCCGTTGATGTTTTAATCACCGACCCAGGAGCAAAAGGGGTGCTTCGCCCGGACTTGGCAGGGTCTGTTTCCCTTGAATTGCCATCCATGGAAAACGCAATTATAGTTCCCAGAGAAGCATTGGTAAGCGGCATAAAAGACCCAAAAGTTTACGTGGTAAAAGAAGGCAAAGCGATTTTGCGCCGCATAGTTTTGGGCGTGGTGGAAGGCACCAACGCAGTTGTGCAAGAGGGCTTGGCCTTGGGCGACCACGTTGTTTTAACCGGGCATCAGAATTTGTTTGAAAACGTAGATGTTAGGGTTTTACAACATACGGAAAAACCGGCAGAACTGGCTTTGGGAGTTTTACGCAATAGAGCCAAGGAATAATTTAAAGAAGGAAGTCATTATGAAAAAATCTTGGTTTGCGCTTATATTCATTGTGGTTGCTGTTGCAGGGTTGTTTGCCCTGCTCAATCACAACAAGTCATCAAGAATGGCGGAACTTGCCAAACGCAAAAGCGTTGTTATGGAGGTTCCTGTAAAAGTTTTTCTTGTTGAACAGCAAAGTCTCAACCGCAAAATAAAAATAAACGGCGTTCTCTCCGCCAAAAGGCAGGTAACCGTGCTAGCAGAAACCGCAGGGCAGGTTGAACGCATATATAAAGAAGTTGGCGATGCGGTTTTTCAAGAAACCCCGCTTGCGCTTGTGGATGCAACCGTGATTTCTTCACAATTAGAAACAGCCAAAGCCAGCTTGGAAAATTCCAAAAGGGATTTGGCCCGTTTTAGAACCCTTGCCCAGAGCGGCGCGGCATCCCAGCAAACCGTTGACCAGCTTACCGTTGCGGTTGAGGCGGCAAACGCCAACGTCATCGCGCTTCAAAAACAGCTTGGGAACACCACGGTAAAAAGCCCGCAGAAGGGCGTTGTGGTTAGGAGAATGGTGGAAGTTGGCTCGGTTATAGGCGGCGGTTCCCCCACATTCGTGGTGGCAGACCTCTCCGATATGCTTATGAAAATAGGGCTTACGGAAATGGAAATTGTATATATCAAATTGGGAATGCCCGCAAAAATACGTATAGACGCATTGAGAAAGGACTTTGACGCGGTTATAAATACCATAGGCATTGCCGCAGACTTGAGCGGCCGTTATTCCGTTGACGTTTTAATCACCGATCCTGGAGCAAAGGGGGTACTCCGCCCAGACTTGACAGGGAATGTTTCCTTTGAATTGCCATCTATGGAAAATGCGATTGTAATTCCCAGAGAAGCATTGGTAAGCGGCATAAAAGACCCTAAAGTTTACGTGGTGAAAGATGGCAAAGCGATTTTGCGCCGCATTGTTTTGGGCACGGTGGAAGGCACCAGCGCGGTTGTGCAAGAGGGCCTGGCTATAGGTGACCAAGTTGTTTTGACCGGGCATCAGAATTTGTTTGAAAACGTAAGCGTGAGGATTTTACAATGAACATTTCCGAACTTTCAATCAAACGCCCTACATTCGTTGTTGTGATATTCACCGTTTTAGCTTTTTTAGGCGCTGTGAGCTACAATAGTTTGCGCTATGAGCTTATGCCAAACATAGATTTTCCCATATTCATAACAGTGACAGTTTATCCGGGCGCAAATCCCTCGGAAGTGGAAAATTCTGTGACAAAAATTCTGGAAGAAGTGCTCTCCGGCGTGCCGGGCGTGGAAAATATAAGGAGCATTTCAAGGGAAAACGCTTCCATTGTTATAACGGAAATAAAAACTGGCAGCGATATGGAAGTTGCTGTGAACGATGCCATGCGGCTTGCTAATTCAGCGAGAACGCGATTGCCAGACGATGCTTATGACCCTTCCGTTATAAAATTGAATATGAACGCGATGCCGGTTTTGAACTATGCGGTTAGGGCAGATAACATTTCCGCAACCGACTTGCACGATCTTTTGACTTACCGCATAATGCCAGAATTTTCCAGCATTCCCGGCGTGGGCGAAGTTTCCACCATAGCGTCTTCTCAACGCGAAATGCAGGTGAATGTTGACCCCTCAAAATTGCAGGCGCAGAATTTATCTCTTTTGCAAGTTGTGAACACCGTTGTGACAAATAATTTGAGCTTCCCAGCCGGAAACATAAAAACAGACAGCTTAACCAGCACCATTCGTTTATCGGCAAAATATTCTTCCCTAGAGGATATAGGAAACGCGGTGATTAAAAGAAACTCAGATGGTTCTTTGCTGAAAATTTCCGATGTTGCGGAAGTTGTAGATGCGGTGAAAGAGGTTTCTGGTTTTTACCGGCTAGATGGGCAACCCGCTGTGGGCTTGTACATATCAAAACAGGAAGATGCAAACACCGTGGAGGTTGCTAGGCTCGCAAAAGCGAAGGTAAAAGTTTTGGAAGAGCGTTACAAGGAACAAGGGATTAAATTTGGGCTTGCTATGGACGGCTCCACAATCATTAGCAACGCGGCTAATGCGGTTCGCTTTGATTTGGTTTTGGCTGTGGTGTTTGTGACCATACTCATGGTGCTGTTTTTGCACTCCTTCCGCAACGGCGTTATAGTTATGGTTGCTGTGCCGCTCTCTTTGATTACGGCGTTTATTGGGCTTTCCATCATGGATTTCACCCTAAACATAGTAACCCTGCTCTCCCTCTCTCTGATGATAGGAACCCTTGTGGATGATGCCATTGTGGTTTTGGAAAATATCTACCGCCACATGGAAATGGGAAAAACGCCCTTGCAGGCGTCCGTGGATGGCATCAAGGAAATAGGGCTTTCCGTGGTTTCGCTGACTTTGGTGCTTTTGGTGGTATTTTTGCCGGTTGCCATCGCGCCCGGAATGCTTCGCCCCGTATTCCAAGCATTTGCGCTTACCATAGCTATTACAGTTGCAATATCCTTGCTGGTAGCGTTCACGGTTGTTCCGTTGATGACGAGCAGTTTTGGAAAACTGACGCACATTGAAAATAAAGGCATCTGGGGCAGTTTGATTTACTCTTTTGAATCTGTGGTAAATGCACTCCACAAAATAGTAATGTCCATTTTGAATTGGGCTTTGAACCACCGCTTCACAACTCTGTTTTTTGCAGTTGCACTCTTTGTTATGTCTGTAGCTTTGATACCGCTTGGCTTTATAGGCAGTGAAATGGTGGCAAACGGAGATAACGACGAAGTAAATGTTGACCTTGAATTTGTAAAAGATATTTCCGTCACGCAAAACAACGAAATCACAAGAATGATAGAGAATGATGTTTTGCAAATGCCGGAAGTGATAAGCGTTTATGCGGGCGTTGGCGCGAACAGTTCCAGATGGGGCAGCGGCGGTGCTTTTAAAAGCAGCCTAGGCGTAAAACTTGTGGATAAGGGGCTTCGCACAAGAAGCTCGGAAACCTTTGCCGCGGATTTGGAAAGGTATATAAATTCCAATTACGCCGGAGTTAAGTCCACCGTTGCGGCGGCAGCTATGCTAGGTGGCGGCGGTAATCAAAACGCTCCCATACAGATGGTTTTGCAAAGCTCAAACAGAGAGGAGTTGCTGGACTTTGCCAATAAAATGGTTGATACTCTTTTAAAAATAGAAGGCTTGCGCAATATGAAACTCAGCTCCGATATGGGAAGCCCGGAAGTTGTGGTTGACATAGACCGCGAAAAAATGGCTCGTTTAGGTTTGGATTTAGGTTCTGTTGGCGGAACTCTGCAATACGCATTTGCTGGCAACACAAATGCGCAATTCCTAAAAGGCGATTACCAATACGATATAAACGTCCGTTTTGACAACTTTGACCGCCGCAGCGCGGAGGATGTTGGCAACTTGACCATTATGAGCCAACTTGGAGCACCCGTTAAGCTAAAACAGATTGCCAATATCAGCGAAGGCACGGGACCCAACCAAATGGAGCGTTATGGGCGTATTCCATCTATAACTTTGCTTGGCAATATAGAAGGGCGTTCCGTGGGCGACATAGGCAAGGATGTAAAAGCAAAATTAGAGGAAAAATTAAAGGACGAACCGGACATAACCTACAGAGAGGAAGGCGGCATGAAACAGATGGGGGATTCTTTCAGCGCATTGTTCATAGCTTTGTTCACCTCCATATTTTTGGTTTACTTGGTTATGGTTGCGCTCTACGAAAGCTACCTATACCCCTTTGTGGTGTTGTTCTCCATTCCGCTCTCCATTATAGGAGCGTTGTGGGCACTTGCCTTAACGGGCAACAACTTGAGCATATTCTCGCTTTTGGGCATAATAATGCTTGTGGGTTTGGTTGCCAAAAATGCCATATTGGTTGTGGATTTCACAAACCAAATCAAAAAGCAGAAGAACAGCGTTTACAAGGCATTGCACGAGGCGGTTGAAATTCGTTTCCGTCCCATACTTATGACCGCGATGGCGTGCGTTGTGGGTATGTTGCCCATAGCTTTGGGAAGCGGCGCAGGTTCCGAATGGAAACGCGGCATAGGCTGGGTTATCATGGGCGGAATGACAAGCTCCATGTTCCTTTCGTTAATAGTTGTGCCTGTTGTTTACAGCCTGCTAGAAAGCACCAAAATCTGGGCAAAGAGAAAATTAGGGATGATACCAAAAGACGCGAAGTTTGATTGACCCCGAAATTAACCAGAAAACAGCGGAAATGCGATGGTTAAAACTGAAAATAAATAAATGCTTGTAGGTCGGCTGTTACAAACTGGTAAATTATGAAAATAGTTGCTATTACAAACGCCGCCATAATCGCAAGCGGTATCTTTGCAAACAGCAAGCGGTAGCGCCGCTTTAATCGCTCTGGTAGCCAGTGGATAATCATCCCTGCGGCTATCAACAAAAACAGATGCCGATATTCGTAAACTATGTTTTCAATTTGCGAAGCATTCCACGGACTTCCAATTCTTTCTATCATATTTTTAGCGGTATTCCATGCGGCGTGGTTTGCCTCGGCAGGATTGAGATTGGAGCCTGAACGGAAAAACAATCGCGTAAAGGAAATAAAAACAAACGTCTGCAAAATAGCCCATGAAGTTGCCAAAAAACTGAAAGAACACTTACGCAGAATGCTGATTCTTTCCGCAAGATAACCGTAACCAGTCCTGATGAGAGTTCCTGCAAAGATGACAGACACCCACACAGCCGCTATATTCACCACAGGAAACGAAAAAATTATGCCAAGTACAACGAGAATGGCTGTAAGCACCAAGAGAATATGCAACTGCAACCTACGCGCCCATGCTTTCCAGAATTTATGGAGAACAATGCCAATTCCGTTTAATCCACCCCAGATAACAAAGTTCCAGCTTGCGCCATGCCACAAACCGCCTATCAACATCGTATTCATCAAATTGATATTGGTGTTGATTTTTTGCTTTGCCTGCGGAAAGGCATAAGCAAAATAGGCTGTGGAAGCAGCAGCCGCGCAAATGACAGCACCTACCCATACACTTCCCGAAAGGATAACGGCAATGATACCTATGACTATAATTATGGAGTAGGAGGCGAACGTTGCGTTACGGTTGCCGCCCATTGAGATATACAAATAATCTTTAAGCCAAGTAGAAAGCGAAAGATGCCAGCGTCTCCAGAAATCGCTTGGGCTGGTTGCCTTGTAGGGCGAGTTGAAATTCTTGGGCAAATAGAAACCCATCATCATGGCTACGCCAATGGCAATATCGGTGTAGCCAGAAAAATCGGCATACACCTGCAACGAATAGGCAAACAGCGCAGTCAAATTCTCAAATCCCGTAAACATCATCGGGTTTTCAAATACCCTGTCCACAAAATTAACCGCAATGTAGTCGCTCAGGATAATCTTTTTTATCAGCCCGTTCAGTATCCAGAATACCGCTATGCCGAACTGCTTTCGCCCAAGAAAAAAAGGTTTATATATCTGCGGGACAAATTCGTTTGCGCGAACAATAGGCCCTGCCACCAATCCTGGGAAAAAAGTGACGTAAAAACCAAAATCCCATATCCTCTTCACCGGCTCAACTCTCTTGCGAAACACATCAACGATATAACTTACGTTCTGAAAGGTGAAAAAAGAAATCCCAACAGGCAGCAAAATCACAGAAACATCAAAACGTTGCGTCCCTGCAAGTACATTTCCAACCCATGCAAAAGAGTTGAAAATGCGCAGATTCATTCCAAAAATCTGATTCAGCATATCGGTGACGAAATACGCATATTTAAAATAGCAGAGGAAAAACAGATTGACCAACAATCCCATGCACAGGCTTATCTTCCGCCATATTCTCGCAGTACAATGGATGAGTTTTGCTTGATAAAAGTTAAAAATGGCAGTGAAAAATAGAATCAATACAAAAAGTCCGCTTGTTTTGAAGTAAAAGAACAGACTCGCAAAACATAGGAACGCATTGCGCCATGCGATTTTACTCTTTAATACTACTAACCCTGCAAAGACAACTGTGAAGAAAACCCAGAAGTAGTAATGGGTGAACAGGAGCGGGGTACTTGCGTCGAATGTGAATATATTTTTCATCTTGTTTTATAATATTTTGCAAAGGCGTTATAGAACATATCTCCAACTAGTTGATAACCGTCATTTGTGAAGTGCACTTTATCTGTTTTTGCAAGCCCCAACGCTTGCCACTGCTGCATTGAACCCAAACCTCCCATCAGCGAAAACAAATCCCAGACACCTCCCTGATTCTCCGCCGCAAGCTGGAAAAAAACTTTCCGCGCAATAGCGCCGTTTTGATTTACCCTATACCTTCTTCGTGAAATTCTTTTAAATGAATCGTTATTTGTGATAAAAATGAATGTGCAATCTGGACTGACGCGCTTAATTTTCCCGATTAACAAACTATAATTCTTGTAGAACAACTCTTTTTTGAAATGCTGCGAAGCAGCGTCGTTGATGCCTATTTCAAAAACAACCATATCGGGTTTCAATAGGTGCAGTTCTTTTTCAAAATCCTCACAATCTATATACGAAGACACCGAAGCGCCATTCACGCCTATAGCGTTATACACAATGCCAGGGGTTTCCTTTTCTAGAATGAAGCCGCGAACTACAAAAGTATGCGGAATGCTATCCTTTTGAATAAAGCTCATGCTGAACGAATCTTCGGGCTTTGGAAAATCAAAAAGGTAGGTTTTGGAGGCAGTATCAATGCGCCCGACAATTGTATCATTATTGCGGCGAATGATAGGTATTACGCTGTTACTGCCATCTTCAACGTAGCCCAGCAGGCGGAGTTGCGTAAATTCCCACCGCCGTGCTTCACTCGAGTTAAACGATACGTTGATTTGCGCCGCCGAGTCATCGGTATAGACTGCAATTCCTGTCATTCCCAAAGGCTTTTCGCGGTTGTTCTGAACATTGCGCACACGGCTCCATTCGCCCGAATATGTCACTTTGTAACTGAAAGGATTATTGGTCTTGGCAACCGAATACGGGAATATCAATCCGCGTGGAGTTTTGAAGTCTCCGTTAAAAATATCAAGATTATGCCGTATTCTATCCGAAAGCACACCAGCTTGAACGTGCGATGCACCGATGTGCAGAATGCTAATCCGCCCTTTCCCTGCTTCCACAAGGGTATCTAGCTTTTGGAAAAACATATTGAAAAGCATTGAATTCTTTACTGGCGTTTGAATAGTGTTGAGGTTGTGATTGATTGTTTTGTATTCGGGCAACTCAACGGTACGGATATCCGCTCTTGTACGCAGTTGCGCCTGCGCCTGTGTTATGAGCAATAATGCCGTCACTAATCCTGTGATTGTGGTTTTTCGCATATCAACCCTTCGTTATTGGTTATAAATTTATAATAATCGTAATATACCATCAGTGTTTCGCAGAACAGGGAAGCAATTCGCTCGCACCCTTGCATTGTAAAATGCACATAATCCGACGTTGCCAGCGCAGGTGAATGATTTACCCATTCTATCATTGAATTTTTTCCGCCCATTGCTTCATACATATTCCAGAAAGCCGCGCCGGCTTGAAGAGCTGTTTCCTTCATAGTTTCATTCAGAAGTTCGAGGTATGGATAGGTAGTTAGCTGTCCTTTAACTTTTGTGGACATATCAGCCACGCCTATTACCAATATTTTTGCTTCCGGGCATATCGATTGCAGATATATAATCTGCTTCAGCATACTGTTGCTATAGTCCGTCACGGATTTGGCGCTTGATATATGCGGTACGGAATTTCCTCCAAACTCAAGCAATATCAGACGCACGTTCAGCTGTTTGAACATAGCCTTAACCACCGACTGTTCCAGTGATGTAAAAAACGTTCCCCCACTTCCGCGAAAGGGTATATTATCAACCGCCACGCCAGCGGTTCCATCTACTGCAAGACCGTATAGTTCGCCTCTTCCACCCATGTATAGCGAAAATCGCACTATGGGTTCCTCCAAACTCCATGAATATACTGTAATCGGCGATACCTTTGTAATATCCGCTTTTAACTGCGTTTTTTCGTTCACGGTCATCTGCGCATAAAAACCTGCCTCGCGTCCCACAAACAGTTGTATATTGTGAAATTTGCGCACTCCTTCGTAAACATCTTTTTCTTTTCGCGCCCTTATAGAAACGGAACCCGTGCCATTGATATACCCGAAGTGCCCCATCAAGCCGTACCTATTGTGTGTAGCCTTATTTTGAAGCGTACCATCAACGATAAACCCCTCAATGCTTTCCGATATCGTTTGTTTCATAGAAAAGGAAAGGAGTGGCGCAACTGGCAATAACCCAGGGCCGTTTCCGCCAAATCTATCTTGCAGGTATTGCCGTATATAGTTTGTAATACGGTCAGCTTCTATCTGCGAATCGCCGTAGTGGAGTATTCGCACGGTTTCTCCTCGTGTTAGGCTGCTGTCCATATCCGTAAATAAATCATTAAAAAAACTCAGGTCATTATCAGGCAAATCAATTCGTATGGGGCTGCTCTCAAAAAAAGTGGTATAATTCGACAGCACGTCTGTGCATATTGAATCCCGTGATCTCTGCTGCCGAAGCTCTTCCTCAATAGCCAGTAAACGCTCAAGCGACTGCGGCTGCGACTGAATATCGTCACCGTGCAATATTTCGCCCATAGAGATGAAATACAATTTTCTTATTCCAATATCTATGCCCTCTTTTGGGAAAACAATACTTATAACACTCAGAGAAAGTATTACAACAAGAAGAAATTTCAAAATACTGCTAGGTTTCATAAATCCTTCTCTCTATTCTCCATTGTTTGCGGTAGCTTTGGCAATGTCTTAAAAACAAATCCTCTGGCTAAAAGTTCCGGTATCGCCTTTTCAAGCCCTCTTGCCGTCCCGCCTTTGGGGTTATTTACATGCGCAAGCAATATATCCCCCGATTTTGCTGTTATGGTGCGTTCATAAACTTCCTGAGCGGGCAAAGTTGCACCTACATCCAGAGTTATTGCAAAGCCCGCGATGTTTAAGTTAAGTTCTTCCTTTATTATTTTCACGGCTTCGCTGTCGTAATACGCGCAACCGCTGCGAAACCACCTGGGTTCTCTGCCTGTCAATTTTTTAATTTTTTCATGATTGACCATTATTTCCTCAATCAGTTTTTCCTTTGACTCGGTTCCCTTAAAGCCATATATGGACTTGCCCGAAACAGATGCAGGGAGGTGCTTTGTGCCGTGGTTTTCTATTTCAAAAAGAGGATTCTCGGCAAGTTTCATAAAGGCTTCTGGATTTTTGTTTATCCATTGAGCGTTGATAAAAAATGTTGTAGGGATTTTGCGTTCTATCAGGAAATTGATAAGGGATACATCTACCGAGCCTTTGCAGGCGTCAAGGGTTAAATATAAAATTTTTTCGTCTTTAGAAACAGGCAGGGTTGATGTTACTCCTGGCAAATGCGCACCCCAAGCTGCATAAGCCAGTTGCGATAATAACATCAATAAAATTAAGCTGGGCTTTGGACTTTTTAGCAGCAGGCCGCCGAGGATGTTTGATTTAGCCTTGATATACCAACCCGCAGAGCAAATACACCCTGGGGGATAAGGTTCAAGCATTAAAAACATAGTAAACGCAAATATAAAAAATTTTTTAAACCATGTCAAGGGTACAAGTAGCCGAATCGTTTTCTGAGAATTTAGGGAATATAAATTCTATTTTCATCTCAATGTCCCATACCCTTTTTATAGTTAGCACACCCATAGGCAATTTGGAAGATATCACCCTTAGGGCTGTTAGGATATTAAAGGAAGCAACGCTGATTTTGGCTGAAGATACCCGCCATAGCCGTATTTTGCTGGATCATTTTGGGATTTCGACAAAAATGGAAAGCTATCACGATTTCAACAAAGAGCAGGTAACGCCAAAATATGTGGAATATCTGAAGAGCAAAGGCGATATAGCCCTTGTGTGCGATGCGGGAACTCCAGGGATTGCAGACCCGGCTTTTAACCTGGTTCGCGCCGCTAGGCAGGAACAAATTCCTGTGCGGGCGGTGCCTGGCGCAAACGCTCTCTTAACAGCATTGGTGGCAAGCGGCTTTGCAACGGACAGGTTTAGGTTTGAGAATTTTTCGCCTAAAAAAAGCGCCCAGAGGTTGCACCTGTTGCAAAAACTGAAAAATGACGGCGACAGCACCTTGGTATTTTACGCAAGCCCCCATAACCTGGTGAAGTTTTTAGGAGAGATAAAAGAGGTATATGGCGAAGCGAGGGTTGCCCTGATGCGCGAATTGACAAAAAAATTTGAGGAACACTTGATAGGCACCCCAAGCGAACTCTTGGAACACTACAAAAATTCCTCCCCAAAAGGCGAATATGTGTTGCTGATTGATAAATTGAGAATGGAGAGTTGAGAGTTGAGAGTTGAGAATAAACATAACATTTTGCTAATGACCATCCTGCGGATGTTCGCCAGCGAGAAAGTAGCGTATGGGCGTCTGATAATTCTGGTTCAGACAATTATTTCCTGCGCTACGGTTGTTCCTCCGTCTGGTGGGCCGGAAGATAAGCTGCCGCCTAGGGTTAACGGGACAACCCTTGCTCCAAACTCCGTGAATCAGAGCGTAAATCTGGACTTAACCTTGCAGTTTGACGAATGGATAGTTCAAAAACCGCCAACCGGGGCAGTGGCAATTTCGCCACCTGTTGCAGGCAGATTGCGATTAAAAGCCGATGGGGATAAATTGCGTATTTATTCCACAGAGCCTTTGGATTCCAATACAACATACATGCTCACGGTCACAAATGCCATAAAGGATTTGCGCAACAATCCGCTGGAAAAGCCTTTTCAAATTTTATTTTCAACTGGCCCTACCTTAGACAGCCTAAAAATAGATTTTTTCGCATGGCTTCACGATTCTTTAATTGTAAAAAAGAAATTTCCCGTTGTTGCGCTTTATCCCATCGGCAAAACTCGTGCTACAAAAAGCTATTTGGCAAAATTTAGAGATTCCACGCTCACCGCAGAAACAGACACCATCCCGAACATCATAAAAGAAATCCCTCAGTATTTTGCGCAAACCGATAGCCTTGGAAAAGGAACTTTATTTGGAATACAGAAGGGTTCATATTTGGCAGTGGCTTTTTTGGACGAGAACAACAACCAGAAACTGGATATTGGAGGCGAAATTACCGGCATCGCGCCTTTCCCATTTAACTTAGCCGAGGGGATGGAAAACACGCCTTTGCTTAAATTTTCCCTTGGAGACCTAGATACATCTTCATTTAGCTTAGACGCGGTTTTGCAAAAAGGCAATAAGGAAATTGAATTTTCATTTTCACGCCGCATAATCTTGGATTCTCTGTTTGTTAAAAAAAGCAACTGCCTTCTTTCCACAGCTAAAGACACCGTTTTCTCTTCTGATTTTTACATGGCATCCGCCGAAAAAATAACGTTTGTTTTTGATGATTTGAAAAACGATACGCTATACACCGCACGATGCTCTTATGCGATGGATTCTTTGGGCAGAAATTTGGATTCGGCGCGAAATTCCGCAAAGTTCAGATTCAAAAAAATTCCAGATAATGAAATTGCCTCAACGTTTCTTTCAAAAACAGAACCTGCATCGGCAAGTGAGGATTTTTTGCCAGAGCGGCCACTCAAAATATACTATAACCGCCCAATTTCCATAGACACTTTAGGTCTTCGTTTATTTGTAAACGAAGACAGCGTTGCAATGGATGCGAAGCGGATAGACGCCGCCAATTTTGAAATCTCGTCAAATCCCAAATGGAAAACCGATTCAAAAATTAAACTCTCGCAGATGAAAAAAGACACGCTTGTAGATACCTTGCCCAAGGAAAAAATTTTATTGCAGTTCGGTACCATCCAAAAATTGAAATTAGCTTCTTTAAAAGGTGAAATCCCTGGCGGCAATGCCCAGACAATAGTTATTCTTCAAGAAACCCTAAATAGCAAATCAAGAAGAACACTGCAAACACGCGAATTTAGAGCGCAATGCAATTCTGCGGGGTATTTTGAAATAAAAGATTTGCCAGCGGGCATATATAGGCTTCTCTATTTTAAAGATTTAAACGGGGATGGACGTTTAACCTCTGGTTCAATTTATCCCTTGCAGGCGGGTGAGCCGTGGGCAGCTCCCGCCGAAAATCTGATACTCCCGCGAGGCGATGATAATTTTTTGAAAGAACTGTTAAAGGACTTGCCGAGTTTGTGAAACCATGAAAATTTTTGCTGCCTATTTAGCGATATTTTTTATAGCGAATGCTTTTTCCGCCGATGAGTGGTATGCTTGGAGAAAGGGTTATGAAAAATGCAGGGACGATGTTCAGAACAAGCTCTGGATTTGCCGCGAAGATTATGTGAACAATTTTTGCTACGGCAAAGAGCGCGTGTGGCTTGCCACCAAAAGAGAACAGCTGATGTTCGATAGAAACAGGGAATGGATATGGTTCGACAGGGACTTGATAGCCGTCAGAAATTTAAACAGCAAATGCGAATATCACGGCTGGGCACGGTTTAGGCTTTTGGATGGCTCGTGGAAATGGCAATGTTACTTCAATAACCAAGAAAGGGAAGACTCCGCCTGCAAGGGGTTTACGAAGAGGTAGTTTGGCAAAAAAACATCACGTTTAGCAGGTAAGAGATAAATGCGGCAAGCCCCAAAAAGGGGCCAAAGGGGATTTTTGACAGCATATTTTTTTTAGCGAAATATCTGAATGGGAAAACCATTATTAAAACTAAAAGTAAACCCATCGCCAAGGCTATATACGCGAGTTTTGCCCCCATAATGGCACCAAAGCCCGCAAAGAGTTTCACGTCGCCAAAACCAATTCCCCATCTTTTGGCTATGTATAAGCCGCCCCCGCACACGACAATGCCAATTATGGAATTTGCCCAACCTATGCCGCCTTCAAAAAAGGATAGCGAAAACCCCACCAAAATCCCGCCTATGGTTATGATGTCTGGCAAAATCAGATATTTAAAATCCATCACAAAAATCGGGATTAGAATTGCCGCCAGCCAAAACAAACTTATGCTTTTAACCAGATTTTTTCCCCTAAACAAATTCCGTGCTTTTTACGGCTGTTTTTTTCTTCTGTGCAAAATCTTCCTCTGCGAGCAGAGTTTTTTTAGCACTGCTCCACAGCTCGTCAAGGGCAATTTCCTCTCTGCGGCCTTGCTCAAATAGGTGAACCATTATATCGCCGGCGTCCAAAACCGCCCAGCGGGTCAGCTCTTTGTATTCAATTTTTGCAGGTTCGCCGCCAGCTTGTTTGTAGGCTTTTTGCAGCTCGCTCAAAATCGCTTGCATCTGCGCAGTGCTCTCGCATGTGCCAACCAAATACCAATCCACAACGCTGGATAACTTTCGCAAATCCATAAGCTCAACATTTTCCGCTTTAAGCTCAAACAGAACTTGCGCTCCAATTTGAATGCTCGCAGGATTTTTTTTCATAAATCTCCTCTCTTTATTTTTAACGCTTTTTTGTAGTCTTTGCCTAAAAAAACAGTCGCATCTACATTTCCACTCAAAGCGTCTTGTAAAATTATAAAATTTTCTGTGTTCATGTGCGCTTTCAGCTTGCTATATCCCGTCCAGTGGGGATTGCGGATAGCCACGATGGTCTCTTCGTAATTTAACCATTGCGGGTCTGTTTGCGGGGTTAGAACATCAAAGCCATTGGCTCGCAGGGCGTTCCTCGCCTCTGTTGCCGCATTAGAAATCCCGCAGCTATTGAAAATCTCTACTTTGCCCGGCACAGGTTCTACTTTAACCGGCTTTTCCACTACCTCTTCTTCGCAAGCAAGCGAAAGCAAGCACACTGCCGCCACTGCGATTTTTTTTAAACAACCCACCTTGCTCATAGGAATCTCTTATGGTTTAAAGGTAGAAAAATTTAAAGTTTTCTATATTCCACCATTAAATACAAGGCGGTAGCATGGATATAAATAAAAATTATCTGAATTTGAAGGATAGCTATTTGTTTTCGATAATAGCTAAGAAGGTGAAGGATTATGCGGCGGCTAATCCCGATAAGAAAATTATACGCTTGGGCATTGGGGACGTGACCCTGCCGCTTGTCCCTGTTGTGACCAACGCTATGCAGCAAGCCGTTTTGGAAATGGGCACCGCAAAGACCTTTCGCGGTTATGGCGAGGAGCAAGGCTATTCTTTTTTGAGGCAGGCGATATGCAAATATTACGGCAAAAAAAATGTGGCTCTGAATGAAGACGAGGTTTTTATCAGCGATGGTGCAAAAAGCGACCTCGGAAACATTCTCGATATTTTCTCTAATGATAATACCGTTCTAATACCCGACCCTGTGTACCCCGTTTATGTGGACACAAATATAATGGCTGGCAGGAATATCGTGTATATGGACGGAAACGCAGAAAACGGTTTTTTGCCATTGCCGGATAATAACAAAAAAGCAGATGTGATATACTTGTGCTCGCCGAATAATCCCACAGGAGCAGTTTATGGCAAAGAGCAGCTCAAATTATGGATTGAATACGCCCTGAAAAATGATGCCGTTATTCTCTTTGACAGCGCTTACGAAGCATTTGTGCAAGACAGCAAACTGCCAACTAGCATTTATCAAATTGAAGGGGCAAAGGAGTGCGCAATTGAATTTTGCTCGTTCTCCAAAACGGCTGGCTTCACTGGCACAAGATGCGGCTACACTGTTATTCCGCACGGGCTTGTGCGTGGGGGCCAGGCTTTGAACAAGCTTTGGCTTAGGCGGCAAACTACAAAATTCAACGGCGTTCCCTATATTGTGCAACGCGGGGCGGAGGCGGTTTTCACAGACAGCGGGCTTTCGCAAATCAAAAGCAATATCGACTATTATATGCAAAACGCAAGGCTTATAGCAGATACCTTGTCTTCGCTAGATATATGGTACACAGGCGGCAAAAATTCCCCTTATATTTGGCTTAAATGCCCCAACAATATGTTGTCTTGGGAGTTCTTTGACTATCTGCTAGAAAGAGCAAACGTAGTTGGCACTCCTGGTACTGGTTTTGGAAAAAACGGCGAGGGCTTTTTTAGGCTCACCGCATTCGGGAACAGGGAAAATGTGAATACAGCTATGGAAAGGTTCAAAGCTGTTTGCACGAATCATCCAGCTTCTTGAGAGCTAAAGCGACTTCGCTCTCGGAAACTATCAAAGGCGGCAGCAAACGTAAAACATTTGTCCCAGCGCGCAAAACCAACAAGCCATTTTTTCTGCACGCTTTTATCAAGTCCGCAACGGGTTTCTCTGTTGTGATGCCCAGCAAAAGCCCACAGCCGCGAATTTCGCCGAGCCATTTGTACTTTTTTGAAAGGTTTTCCAAGCCGTTTTTGAGCTGTTTAGAACGAGCCTCAACATTTGCCAAAAATTTATTTTTGGAAACCGTTTCCACAACTGCTAAACCCGCTGCACACGCAACGGGGTTACCGCCAAAAGTTGTTCCGTGGTCACCAGCTTTCAATGGACTCGCTATTTTCTCAGACATCAAAACCATTCCCAGCGGAAACCCGCCACCGATGGATTTTGCCCAGGTTGTGATATCGGCGTCTATCCCGAATTTTTCTGCTCCTGAAATTGCTCCGCAACGCCCCAAGCCAACTTGAATTTCGTCAACTATAACAAAGCATTTATTTTTTTTGCGGAGAGAATTTATCAAGTTTATAAAACTTTTGTTCGGCGCTAAAATCCCGCCCTCTGCAACTATGGGTTCTAAGATGATTGCAGCGGTTTTTGCGCTTACCGCTTTTTTTAATTCCTTTTCATCATTCCATTCAACGTGAACAAAGCCGGGGAGCATCGGTCCAAAACCGGATTTTAATTTTTCCTGGCCTGTTGCCGAAAGCGCACCGTAAGTTCTGCCGTGAAAGCCGTTTACAAAGGAAATTATCTCTGTGCGTTTTTCGCCCTTTTCCGCAAAATATTTTCTGACTAATTTTATAGCCGCCTCGTTTGCTTCCGTGCCGGAGTTGCAGAAAAAAGCCTTGCCCTTTTCCTTGCCAAACTTGGTGAGGGAGAGCATTTTTTTTGCAAGCTCTATTTGCGGTGCATTGGGGTATAAGTTGGATATGTGGAAAAATTTAGATTGCTGTTTTTTCACAGCTTTAAGTATAGCAGGGTGCAGATGCCCAAGATTATTGACCGATATTCCCGAAGTAAAATCGAGATACTCCTTGCCATTTTTGTCGCGCAGCTTAACGCCTTTTCCGCTGACAAATTCAATGGGAGCTTTGGCATAAAGCGGCGCTATAAGCGCAGCATCTTGTTCTAGGAGTTTTTTCATGGAAAGGAATTTAGAAAATTTTTCTATATTTGCAAGAAGGTTGGGTAAATGTATAAAGCTATGATAAGAAATAAAGAATTGCCAGTTTTTTTTGGCAAGGTTATGAAAAAAGGAAAGCGTATTGAAGCAAATTTTGAAAATTATGCCGAACCGTTGTTGTTTTATCAACACGAAAATGGGAAATTATGGCATGGCGATAGTATAGAATGGCTAAAATCGCTACCTTCTGAAAGCGTGGATATGGTTTTTGCCGACCCTCCTTACAATATAAAAAAAGCTGATTGGGACAATTTTGAAAGCCAGGAAGAGTACATAAATTTTTCCATGCAATGGATTAAACAGGCTGCAAGAATTTTGAAACCTACTGGAACACTTTTCGTATGCGGTTTCTCCGAGATTTTAGCTGATTTAAAACATCCAGCGACAAAATATTTCAAATCGTGCAGATGGATAATTTGGTATTATAAAAATAAGGCAAATCTCGGCAGAGATTGGGGACGTAGCCACGAAAGCATTCTGCACTTTCGTAAAGCAAAAAATTTTACGTTCAATATTGACGATGTTCGAATACCTTATAATGAACATACATTGAAATATCCAAATCATCCGCAAGCAGAAACCAGCCAATATGGAAATGGCAAAAATGGAAATCATATCTGGGAACCTAATCCATTTGGGGCAAAACCCAAAGATGTATTGGAAATACCGCAAGACATTATTGAAGTGCCCACTACTTGCAACGGAATGCATGAAAAAACACCGCACCCTACGCAAAAACCGGAAGAGTTATTGCGTAAATTAATTTTAGCTTCTTCAAATGTTGGAGATACTATTATTGACCCTTTCTGCGGTTCTGGAACAACAGCGGTTTGTGCAGAACAATTACAACGTAAGTGGATGGCTTGTGATTTATCCATAGAATATTTGGACTGGGCAGCAAACCGCATAGAATTAGTAGAAGAATGGGGTATAGAAAAATGGGTTAAATATGATTTAGAAAACCAAAAAAGAAGGAATTCAATACGATGACCATAAAACAAATTGTAAATAAAGCTAAAGATAAAAATAATTTTGTCAATTTAAAAGCATATATAGGATTTTGTAGCGAATATTTAGATTATATCAGCGAGAATTTACAGGCTATCATCGTTTCGCAAAATGAAAATCATTATCATTTTTTTCAATACAAAAAAGAAGGCAATTTTCAAATCACACGCCCTATAAATTCAAATTTGATGTATGATACAAAAGAATTTTCAAAAGCATCGAAAGAGTTTCTGAAAATATTGCGAAATATAAAAACAATTGATAAGAAGGACTATTCTGTTCGTGATATTTTGAACAATGCAACCTATACTATCCAGCAATCTGTTGGTTCTGCTTTGGATGGATTACCTGCCGGACAATCTAACACTGCTAGGAAACTAAACGGGGATTTGTTTGAACATTTTATACGTTTGATAATTCAAGAAATAGGTATTAATTGTAAATCTGGCGTTGTTCAAGTTCCGGTTATGGTTGAAGGAAAACCCGCATTCAATATGAGTTATCAGCATGATATTATAATTGAAAAAGATGAAGATATAAAAGTAATTGGTTCTATTAAAACTTCAAGCAAAGATCGTTTAGATAAAATATTCATTGATAAATTTCTTTACAATAAACTTACAGAAAAATCTATACCGCACATTGCAATTTTTCTCAACGATGTTCAGAGAAAAAACACAAAAAACGAAAACGAATACGGCATAAACTCAACATTTTTACCAGGGCATTTCAAAGGATATACAGTTAAACTTAATCCGCTTGACGGTGTTTATTATTGCGATATTCGTCCTAATATGCAAACAGAAAATATATTGAAAGAGTATATAAAGACATTTGATAATCTGTTGATTGAAGACATTTGGAAGTTGATTTAAGGTTTGTTCTCTTAGGGATGAGGAATATGCACATATTCGTAGGTTTAGGAAATCCGGGGCAGAAGTATGCAAACACTAGGCATAATCTGGGCTTTATGGCGATAGACCGCTTGGCGGGCGATAGTTCTAATTGGAAAGAGCAGTGCAAAGCGTTGACGCAAAAAATTACGGTAGCTGGCAAAACTGTTTTGCTCGCAAAGCCCCAAACATTTATGAATTTGAGCGGAGAAAGCGTTTTGGCTTTGCTCTCGTGGCACAAAGTTTCTCCGGAAAATTTACTGGTGTTCTCCGATGATGTGAATTTGAAGTGCGGAATTTTGCGTGTGAGGCCAAACGGGAGCGCGGGCGGGCAGAACGGATTAAAAGACATAATAGAAAAAGTAGGGCAGAATTTTGCCCGCGTACGTATAGGAGCGGGCTTAACGCCCGCAAATTACGATTTAGTGAATTGGGTGCTTTCTGCAATAACAAAAGAGGACAAAGTTTTATGCGATGCCGCTCTGGACAAAATCCCAGCCTTGTGCGAAACCTTTTTGACAAAAGGCATTCAAGAAACGCAAAATTTGTTTAATAGCCGTTAACGCAATTCAATTTCGCCAATAGCTTTCAAAATATTCGCTTTGCGGGCGTTGAATTTTTCCTTTTCCGCCGATGCTTCCACAACGAGCATTTTGCTTCCGTTTGGCACTGCCGCAACCAAATATAAATCTTGCCCTGTGCTGTTTGCAAATGAAAATATATAGCCCATAGCCGCTTTGCCGCTGATGCTTACATTCAAGGAATCTTCCTGTTTATAGTTTAAGTTCTTCATGTTTAGCAAAAATGCCTCTCTCCAAAAATCCATTGAGGCTTCCGATTTTTGCTCATAAGCAGAAACCCTGTACAGAACGCCATCTGAACTTATGGCTCTGAATGTATCGCCTTCGTTTTCGTTGTATGTGGCGAAATTTTCGGGTGCTTTTGCAATAAAAGGAGCGCAGGAAATTGTCTGAACCACGATTATAAAGATTACTAGGATTTTCAAGATTTGCAACATATTAAAAATCCCTCCGCAGTGAGTTTAGATTTGTTGAATTTATCCAGACAAACGGCGAGGTCGCTTGCTTTACTGGACGGGAAAGAGGCACATAAGATGTGGTATAAATTGCAACCCAGGCAAGGGCTGCTCTTCTCTCTATTGCGTGCAAAGAGCCTTGCAAACGTTCTATCTGCGCATTCAAGTTCACCATCTCGCGCTCAACGGATTGCAACTCCGCAAAGGGAGCGTTTTTTACCAAGTCCATATAATTTCCCAAGAGTTTTTTTCTGGATTGTATCTGCGAAACTAATCTTTCTTTTTCTGTGCTTTTATCTATGCTTTCAAAGCCTTTTTGCTCAATAACGGCAAGGTTCCCAATCGTGGATTGAACCTCTTGCAACGCTTCAACAGGGAGTCTTAAAAAAACAGAATGTTCTGTGAAACTCGTAAAATAACCGCCTTTGGATTCAGCAACATCTATTATCTTTTGAAAAACGCTATCTGTATTTGCGGTTTTAATATGAAATTCAAACCGCTGCTCCACTTGCGCGAATGCCTGAACCGCAATTAGCAAACCAACTGTTAGCCACTTTTTCATTTTACCCCCCTCAAAACTTCCAACACAGCTTCGGAGTTACTTTTTTCAACTTCTATATTTGGGAAATAAGCCACAGCTATTCTCAAAGTTTTTCTATCGGATTTTCTCAACAGGGCTATGTAATGAACTTCGGGTATTGTGCTAAAGGTTTGCAGGCGAATTAAGGCAAAGTTCTCTTCGGTTTTTAGCTCTGCTGAGTATTGGAGTTTAAAGGATTCTAGCATTGCCTCTGCCCAAAAAAGAATAGAACCTTGAGGTTCGTTTTCCCTTTCAAAAGCCCGGAATTTTGCGTTAAGTGCAGAAGCCGCGCTCCATTCGCCTCTGGTATCTGACGTTTCTATGAAATCTTTTGGAACGGAAAGTTTCAATGCTTTTCCACTGAATAAATTGCTATTCAGCATATTTGAAAACCATGCAAAGGCCTTTATGTTTGCTTTATACGTAATGGCTGTTGGTATATTGCCAACCCAAAGGTTTATGGTGGAGAACGCGGCGAGGCGCAGCAGTTCCTTTTCTTCCAGCTTTCTCTGTTCTATTTGCTCGCTCACCCTTTGTATTTCTTTTAATAGGGCAATTTTTTCCTGCTCGGTTTTTGCGGCGGCTAAGAGATGCTGCAATCTTGCAAGAGTGCTTTCCGCTATTTTAAGGCGGGCGGCGTTGTCTGAGTAGGCTTCTGTTATGTCGCTTGCGGATATGTTTTTGCTAGTGACGCGCCCAAGCGTTAAAATTTGATTGAAGAAATTTTTGAACTCTGCAACGGGGATTTGCAAGGAGACATAGCCGTTCCTGCGGTTGGTGACAGAGCCGCCTTTTGCTTTTGCTCTCTCTACAACGGTGTCTATAACTGCCTCCGGCGTTGCGCTTTGCATATTGATATTGCCGGTGTAATTAACCATTCGTTCTTCACGGGGTGCCGATGTTGGTGCTGATGCTGGCATTGGTGCCGCGCTGACGATGTCGGCAAAATCTATCCTAGACGCTTTGGCGGCTCTAATTTGCCCATCAGCAGCACTAAAGGAACCGCCCAACATCTCATACACACCACCATCATCGGCGGCATCTTGGTCATATAATACAGATTCGTAGTTTCTTGAACCTGCACACGCCCAAAGCAAAAAGACTATTGATAATAAAAGTAAGTAACGCACGGGGGTAATATAGCAAAAATTGCAACCAAAAGGTGTTTCAAAATGCAACAAAACCTGTGTTTTCCAAACCCCCATTGCCCATAAGGCTTGATTTTATCGGTAACTGCTAATATGGCATATAGATTGCCTTATATGCAGATATGCAAGAATTTTCTAAACAAGCGGAAAGAATTTTAGCCAAGTCTCAAGAAATTCAAGACAAGGCAAGCCACGGCGAGTGGGACACCCCCCATTTGGCTGCGGCACTTTTGGACATTCCAGATGCACGTCTCAAAAACCTGTTCAAAGCGAAAAAAGCAAAAAGCCAAGAGATGCGTTCTTCTGTGCAAAAAATTTTGGATAAATTGCCACGCATAGTGGAAAGCACAAATGCGGATAACCACGCGAGCAGCGACTTGGCAAATATATTGAGAGCAGCCGTGAAACTTGCACGCTCCGAGCAGGGCAACAGCGCAGAGCCTGGGCATTTGCTGGTAGCTTTAATCAAACATTCCGGCGATAAACAATTGGTTTCCATTTTTGAAAACGCGCTTGGCAACGCGGAGGCGGTTCGCACTTGGCTCTCCGACCCTATGAGCGCGGCGGCGGTTGCAAAAGAGGATTCGGCTTTGAGCAAGTTCGGCAAGGAATTGGTTTCCCTTGCGGCGGAGGGCAAACTTGACCCTATCATAGGGCGCGAGGAGGAAATCCGCAGGGTGGTGCGTATTCTCGCACGCAAAACCAAGAACAATCCAGTTTTGGTTGGCGAGCCTGGCACAGGAAAAACCGCCATTGTCGAGGGCTTGGCACACAGAATTCACAAAAACGATGTACCTGACGCTTTAAAAGGTAAAAAGATTTTTTCGTTGGATTTATCCGCTCTTATAGCGGGCGCAAAATATCAGGGGGAATTTGAGGAGCGTTTGAAAGCTGTCTTGGACGAATTGGAGCAGGAACAGGACACTCTTTTGTTCATAGACGAAATTCACAATATAGTTGGGGCAGGCAAAACGCAAGGCAGCATGGATTTGGGCAATATGTTAAAACCTGGGCTTGCCCGTGGCGAACTTCATTGCATTGGCGCAACCACAACCTCAGAATACCGCAAATACATAGAAAAAGATGCCGCCTTGGAACGCCGCTTTCAACCTGTACCGGTAAGCGAACCCAGCCAAGACGAAGCCCTCTCCATTTTGCGCGGCATAAAGGAGAGCTTTGATGCCCATCACGGCGTCCGCATTCAAGACAACGCCTTGGTTGCCGCTGTGCAACTCTCAAGCCGTTATATCTCAGACCGCTTTTTGCCAGACAAAGCCGTTGATTTGATAGACGAGGCGGCAAGTATGGTAAAAACTCAACTGGACACCGTGCCGGAAGCGTTGGACACTTTGCAAAGACGGCAGCTTCAACTTCGCATAGAAGAGAAAGCCCTCGGTATGGAAAGCGACAAGTCGTCAAAAGAGCGTTTGAAGGAATTGCAAGATGAATTGAAAAAAGTTGATTCCGATGTGAAAGAGGAACAGGAACGTTGGCAACAAAAGAGGCTGCGCTTTGAGAGTTTGAAAAATGCTCAGGCGGAACTCCGCACTGCAAAAGAGGAGATGGAACGTGCCGAGGCAGCTTATCAACTGGAAAAAGCGGCGGAGCTGAAATACAATAAAATCCCGCTATTGCAAAAAACGGCGGAGGATTTGGAAGCTGCTCTTCACACCAACGAGCCGGACGAGGTTTCGGAAGTGGTGACGGAGGAGAACATCGCGCAAGTTGTAAGCCATTGGACGGGTATTCCCATTTCGCGTTTGCGTGAGGGAGAGAAGGAAAAACTTTTGCATTTGGAAGAGCGTTTGCACAAGCGTTTGATAGGGCAAAACGAGGCGGTTGAGGAAGTGTCGCTTGCGATTTTGCGCAACAAAAGCGGTTTGTCAAGGGAAAACGCACCTATAGGCAGTTTTCTTTTCCTTGGCCCGACTGGAGTTGGCAAAACCGAACTTGCTCGCGCTCTTGCCGCAGAGCTTTTTGACAACGAGCAAGCTATGCTCCGTTTTGATATGAGCGAGTATATGGAAAAACACAGCGTTGCAAGATTAATCGGCGCGCCGCCGGGCTATGTTGGCTATGACGAAGGCGGGCAGTTAACCGAGACGGTTAGAACTCATCCCTATTCTGTGTTGCTCTTTGACGAAGTGGAAAAAGCCCACCCCGATGTTTTCAACGCGCTTTTGCAGGTATTGGACGAGGGACATTTAACGGACGGCAAAGGCCGCAAGGTGAATTTCAAAAACACGTTGATTTTGATGACATCGAATTTGCCAGAAAAGGATTTAAAAAACTTTTTTAGACCAGAGTTCCTAAATCGTTTGGATAACATTCTATTGTTCAAATCTTTGGAAAAAAGCGAGTTAATTCAAATCGCGCAAATCAAACTGAACGCCCTCGCAAAGCGACTGAGCGCCCAGAGAATAGAAGCGGAATTTTTGCCCGCAGTCGCAGAGGGGATTATAGAAAATTCCTACGACTCCCAATACGGCGCACGCCCAATCCAGCGTTATATACAAAAGCATTTAGAGTCCATGCTCTCAAAGGAAATTATCTCCGGCAATATAAAAGCGGATTCCAAAATCAAGGTGGGCTGGGAGAATGGCGGGGTGGTTTTGGTGGGTTAATTTTTTACATTACTCCTTAGCCAAAACCTGGAGGCAAAAATGAACATAACAGTAAAAAAAGCAGGCGATGCCGAGAAAAACGAAATGGAGTCAAAGCCTATATGGGAATGTGAGGTTTCGGAATTTGATTGGCATTATGATAGCGAGGAGAGATGTCTGTAGGCGTTTCCTTTGGTTCTGGGGATTACGTGGTATTCCCCAAAGGCTTGTCTTGCGTATGGAAGGTTTCAAAGCCTGTCAAAAAGCATTATATTTTTGGATAAACTTGAGAATTTCTATATTCAAAATATGCGAATTTCCGTTTTTGAAAAAGACTGCATAGTAAATGCAATCACAGCCTGCGACCCAGATGCCAAAATTTGGCTTTTTGGCTCCCGCGCAGACGATTCAAAAAAAGGCGGCGATATTGATATTGGCATATTATCAAACAAAATAGATTTTAAAAAGAAATTAAATATAAATTCCAACATTTGCGAAAAAATAGGCGAGCAAAAAATAGATTTGGTGGTTTCAAAAACAGGCGAAGATGTATTTTTTAAATGTGCGGTTAAAGAAGAAGGGATTTTACTAAATGACTGAAACGAAAAGAACAGAATTATTGAAAGTAAATTTGACTGCTTTGGATAAAAGCCTCAAACGACTTTTGGAATCATATTCAATATGCAAAGAAATAGGCATAAAAAACGAATTTTCCGCACAGGAACTGAGAGAATTTGAATCTTTAACATCAAGATTTGCCAGAACCATAGATTTGTTCTTAAATAAAAGCCTTCGCAGTTTAAACAAGGTTGAATTGGAAGACCCAGGTACGGTTATAGATATGCTCAACAAAGCAGAAAAGAGGGAAATCATAGAATCCGCAGAAATATGGAAAAAAATAAAAGAACTGCGAAACTCAATCGCTCACGACTATAATATAGACGACTTTGAAAACGAAATTTTCAAACCTTCATTGGAATATGTGCCTGTCGTGGAAAAATCTATCGCTATGCTGAATGCTTATTGCGAGAGATATTTTTTGGCGAAAGATGTTTGAAATTTTGTATATTACCCCCAGAGGTTCTTTATGACAAAAGCGCGAAAGAGTAGAGATTTCTAAAAGAGCTATACATTCCAATGAAATGGAAGGAGTTCCTATTACTGAGGAAGTTCGGGAATTTGCTGATAATTACGAAGCTGGAGTAGCCACAGCACCAGAACTTATTGAAATTGCAAAAAGTAGGTATGGAATTGGATAATTTTACTATATTGTAACATAAGGTAAATTTGGGAATTTTTTATGAAAGTAAAAAGAAAAGAACCGCTTGAAAGGGAATTTGACTATTACATAGCCAATCAAGGCAGGCTTGTTAAAAAATTCAATGGGAGAGTTTTGGTTATAGTTGGGGAATCTGTTGTTGGAGATTATCCTTCTGTTCCAAAGGCATATTTTGAATCTTTGAAAAAATATAGACCAGGCACTTTTTTAATTCAAAAATGCTATCCTGGGAAAGAAAATTACACGCAAACGTTTCATTCTCCAAGGGTGATATTTAAATGAAAAAACAGAAATCTTTTACTGTAAATTTCAAGAAAATAGTTTTTGACATAACAACAAAAATATTAATTGCAAATGAAAAAAATATTTCAAAAGAATTTACAGCAATTTGGGATACTGGGGCACAAGGCTCTGTTATCACAAAAAAGGTTGCAAAAACTCTGAAATTAACCCATATAGGTTGGACAACGGTCAGAGGAGTAACTGGCGAAGCAAGAGCAAAAATATATTTTGTTGATTTTATTTTACCTAGCAAAGTTCAGATACAAACTGAAGTTACAAGTTGCGATAGCTTGGGAAGCGGTGATGCTCTTATCGGGATGGATATAATAACTCTTGGGGATTTTTTTATTTCAAACTATAAAAAGAAAACTGTATTTTCATTTAGAATACCGTCTGTTCGTAAAATAGATTTTACAAGACAAAGGTAATTTTTCGCTAAAATTTTCTATATTCTATATTTGGAGGCTGTGATGAAAAAGGATATTCATAATTTTACGCTTGATTATTTTATTAAACACCAAAAGCAATTGGTGAAAAAATACAAGGGTAAAGAGCTTTTAATGGATTTTTCCGGCGTGGTGGCTGCTTTTGATACTTTGAGAGAAGCTTTAACCACCGGAGATAAAACCATTGGGTATGGAAAATACTCGGTTATGAAATGCCTGCCTGGAAAAGAAGCTTACACCGCGACCATAGGTCCTTTATTTTCGG
>Ga0268262_10001166_pt1 | contig 33412 bp, 31 predicted proteins | sample TergutNc150P3_FD_190354 | JGI IMG/M metagenome (GOLD analysis project Ga0268262, IMG submission 190354) | Nasutitermes corniger P3 segment gut microbial community from laboratory colony in Florida, USA - Nc150 P3 (SPAdes) (version 2) | ecosystem: Host-associated > Arthropoda: Insects >...
GTACCTGCGCGAAGACGAAATTGAAACCCTTACCTTTGAGATCGCGAGGCTTGAAACCATAGAGCCTGAGCAAAAGGACGCCATCTTGCAGGAGTTCCAGGAACTCATGATGGCGAACCAGTTTATCTCAACCGGCGGCATTGACTTTGCGAGGGAACTCCTTGAAAAATCGCTGGGCAGCCAGAAGGCTATCGACATTATTAACCGCCTTACTTCAAGCCTTCAGGTGCGGCCTTTCGATTTTATTCGAAGGACAGACCCGGCGCACCTCCTCAACTTTATTCAACAAGAGCACCCACAGACCATAGCCTTGATCCTTGCTTACCTTGAGCCGAACAAGGCTTCGATCATTCTGCAGAACCTTCCCCACGAGGTGCAGAGCGACGTGGCTCGCCGTATCGCTACCATGGACAGGACAAGCCCGGAAGTCTTGAGGGAGGTAGAGAGGGTACTTGAAAAGAAGCTTTCCACCCTGTCAAGCGAAGATTATTCAGCGGCGGGCGGCGTCGAGAGCATTGTTGAAATCCTCAACCTGGTTGACCGCGCTTCTGAAAAGCAGATTATTGAGGCGCTGGAAGACGAAGACCCCGAACTTGCAGAAGAGATCAAGAAGCGTATGTTCGTGTTTGAAGACATTGTAATGCTTGACGACCGCTCGATTCAGAAGGTTATGCGTGAAGTTGATTCCCAGGAGCTGGCGAAAGCCCTTAAGAGCGTTGATACGGAAGTGCAGGACAAGATATTCAGGAACATGAGTAAGCGCGCTGCAAGCATGCTTAAGGAAGACATGGAATATATGGGCCCGGTACGGTTAAAAGACGTTGAAGAGTCCCAGCAAAAGATAGTTTCAATTATCCGCCACCTTGAAGATACGGGCGAAATCGTTATCGCAAGGGCCGGAGAAGACGAACTGGTGGTGTGAGACAAGAGGTTAATGTATGACCAAGGCAGTATTCAGGCCGGGTGAAATTACCGTAGACGAGGAAAAGATACTTCTCGCTTCTCCGACTTCTTTCCCTGAGCTTTCCCACCTTGCCCCGGTAGAAGCGGCAGCGGAAGAAGTGCTTGACACTATAGCGGCGTATTCGGGCCCTACGGTTGATGATCTGCGCCGCGAGGCGGAAGAATTCAGGCGGCAGTGGGAAGTTGAGAAGCAGGCAATGCTCGGCTCATCAAAGGCCGAAGCCGATCGTATCATTAAGGAAGCGGAAGACGCCGCCTTTAAGGAAGTCAAGCGAAAAACCGACGAAGCCCAGTCCCTGAAGCGTAAGGCACAGGACGAGGCGGATAAAATAATCGCGGAAGCCAATAAAAAGGCGGCGCAGATTGAGCTTGATGCCCGTGCGGCTTTTGAGGATGAGAGAAAGGATGCGGAAGAGGAAGGGCGAACCGAAGGCAGGGAGGCAGGGTTTATTGAGGGCAAAGCTGAAGTAGATCGGCTTGTTGAAAGAACCCAGACCGTTTTGCAGCGCGCCCAGGACAAGCGCACCGAAATACTCGAAGAAACAGAGCAGGAAATTATCAGCCTTGTGCTGCTTATAGCCAGAAAAGTTATAAAGGTCATTTCCGAAAGCCAAAGAAACGTTGTTATATCCAATGTCGTTCAGGCCCTCCGTAAGGTTAAGGGAAGGGGAAACATCATTATCCGCGTAAACATGGTTGACCTGAAACTTACTACCGAGCATACGAAGGATTTTATCAATCTTGTGGAAGGCGCGAAATCAATTCAGGTAGTTGAGGATACTTCAGTAGACGAAGGCGGCTGTATAATTGAAACCGACTTCGGCGAGATTGACGCACGCATAGCAAGCCAGCTTGCGGAGCTGGAAGCAAAGATACTTGAGATTTCTCCAATCAAATCATGGGCCAAAAACGAGCCTCAGGAGAGCTGAAACAATGGGCAGCATTTTTGAAAAATATCTGCAAATGATGGACAGGATCGACCCGATTAAATGCGTCGGGTATATAGTCCGCGTTCAGGGCATACTTATTGAAAGCAGGGGACCCCAGGCCATAATTGGGGAAATCTGCCGTATTGAACTAAAGAGGGCCGCCCCTGTTGAAAAAAAGTTTATCCAGGCGGAAGTCGTGGGTTTTAAGGATGAAATAGTCCAATTGATGAGCTACGGCGAAACCGGAGGCATAGAAGTCGGATGCCGGGTAATTGCTTCCGGCTCATGCCTTGACGTGGCGGTTTCCAATAAACTCCTTGGGCGAGTATTGAACCACCTTGGAAAGCCTGTGGACGGCAAAGGCGATATTGAGTCTCCGGTGCGCTATCCCGCGCTTGCTGATGCCCCTGACCCATACCGCCGTCCAAGGATTAAGGAACGCATAAGCACCGGCATCCGAGCCATTGACGGCCTTTTGGCAACGGGCAAGGGGCAGCGTCTGGGTATCTTTGCCGGATCTGGCGTAGGGAAGTCCACCTTCCTTGGCATGGTAGCCCGTAACACAAGCGCCGATGTCAACGTTGTAGCTTTAATCGGCGAGCGCGGCAGGGAAGTAAACGAGTTTATAGAAGACGCTCTTGGAAAGGAAGGGCTTGCCCGCAGCGTCCTCGTGGTTACGCCTTCCAATTCTCCTCCCCTGGCGCGGCTTAGGGGGGCTTATGTGGCAACGGCAATCGCGGAATTTTTCCGCGACCAGGGCCTGGACGTGATGCTCCTGTTTGATTCGCTGACCCGCTTTGCCAGGGCGCAGAGGGAAATAGGGCTTGCTTCAGGCGAGCCTTCCGCCACAAGGGGCTATACGCCTTCCATGTTCGATTCAATGCCCAAGCTGCTGGAACGCAGCGGCACTTCCGAAAAGGGAAGCATAACCGGCTTTTATACGATCCTGGTTGACGGCGACGACCTTGACGAGCCTGTCTCGGACACCGTGCGTGGAATTCTGGACGGCCACATCGTGCTTTCAAGGAACCTTGCCCAACGCTTTCATTATCCGGCGATTGACGTGCTGGCGAGCATTTCCCGTCTTGCCACAACAGTCTCGGGAAGTGAAACCAAAAAGGCTGTCGGCAAAGTCCGGCGCCTTATGGCTGATTATGCCGGCGCCGAAGACCTGATTGATGTGGGCGCTTATAAGCTCGGCACAAATCCAATTATTGACGAAGCGATTGCCAAACGCGAAGGTTTGGAGAAATTCCTGATTCAGGCGGTGGAAGAAAAATCGCCGTTAGGCGAAACTCTTAAAGCGCTGGGAGAAATCGCGGGCGTGGATATACCCTCTTCTGAAATGAAAGAATACGTTTCCAAATTCGCGCTCCCGGTTGAGGAAGACGATGATTACTATGAAGGGACTGTTTTTGAGCCGGCGCTATCCGCTTTTGATTTCCCGGTTGAAGTGCAATGAAGGCTTTTTCTTTTAGGTTTGAGAAACTCCTTAACCTCAGGAGATTTTACGAGGATGAAGCAAAGATAGAACTTGGCAGGGCTGTTGGCGTTCTCGCAGAGCTTGAAGGCAGAATCGCGGCCCTTGCCACCGAAAGGGTAAGAGCGGCGGCAGGCCAGTTCAGCCCCGGCAATAGCGCGATAGAGATACAGCAGTATATGTATTATCTTGTAAGGCTTGATAACACAAAAGAGCGGCTCCTTAAGGAAGCAGCTATCGCGGAGATGAAGGTAGAGGAAGCCAGGGAAGCTTTTCTTGAAGCTTCGCGGGAAAGGAAAGTGCTGGACAAGCTAAAAGAAAAAAAGCAAAAAGAATATCATAAAATTAAACTAAACGAGGAAACGAAAATCCTAGACGACAGAAGGTATGGAATTACAGCCTAGAGGAACAGATGCCGGATTTTTACGCTTTGCTAAGCGGATACATACAATACTACCCTTTGGCTGCCCTTGTTTGCCTGTTACTAGCCGGCTGCAATATCCCCATATCGGAAGACCTGATTATCATCACTGGCGCTCTTTTAAGCGAGGAAAAACCGTTTCTTTTAGTACCTAACCTTATCGCGATTTATATCGGGGTAATTGCCAGTGACTTTATTGTTTACTGGATTGGGACAAAGGTACGAAAAGGATCTGCGAAAAGCAGCTTTTTTTCCGGCTTGATTCCGGAAAAGGCTATGGAAAAAATGCACAATAAACTTGACAAATACGGCATTTTTACCTTTATTGTCTGCCGCTTTATCCCGTTCGGCGTAAGGAACACCCTTTTCTTCACGTCCGGTTTTTTTAACCTGCGTCCGAGGGTCTTTGCCCTTTACGATTTCATTGCCGCCATGATCAGCGTCAACACGCTTTTTTTCCTTGCGTACTTTTTGGGCGACGATGTGAAAAGGCCAATTAAAATAGCCGGGGTCGTCCTTTTTATTTTGCTTGTCTCTGGCGTTATTATGCTGTTTGTGCGAATTGTTGTACTGTGGAAAAGAAGTAAGGCCGAGACTCAACAGCAAGGCTAATTTTTCAAAAAATTTCTCACAAAGGCACGGAGTTTCACAAAGAACACAAAGAAAAGCTCGCTGCTCTAAAACTACGCGCTGTCCGTCCTGTATATTCCTGTTTAAAAACTTCAATCGAAGAAATTTTCACACGGAGGCGCAGGAGTCTGTAGAAAAATCTCGGAAAAGAGGTTCACGCAAAGGCGCGGAGGCGCAAAGAACGCAAAGTTGTTGTTAATAATATTATCGTAATACTTTCTAAATATTTGTTTTGAATATAATGTTTACTTGTTTAGTGTCTGCTTCGTTCTTAGGCCACTTCTGCGCTTCTTTGCTTACCACAAGAAGACCCTTCTTAGGGAAGGGCTATTGGTCATGCTTCGGAAATAATAAATTGACTGGTAATATACTCCCTAACGCGGCAAGGGGTGTGGCGGAACCGGAATAGCGGGTGCGGATTTCGAGGCGGTTTTCAGGATAGCCGGTTGCAACGGGGATTAATTCGATGCTTTCAGCATATGGAATTTAAAGGTAACATATTGTTTTTTCGGGTCAAATCTTTATTGTTTTTGCTTCCTTTTTATGCTAGTATTGACGTATGACCATCGAACAAACGGTTGAAATACCGGCTAGCCACCTAATTACTATTGTGGTTCCGTCTGAATTGCCAGCCGGTAAAGCGAAAGTTGAATTGTCTTTTACTTCGCTTTCTAATGTGCCGCAAGCTCAAGACAGCGAAAAAATTCATCTCACAAAGCTGATGATAGATGAATTGCTTGGGGGGGAACCCTTGCGTTCCTTGACGGGTCTTTTACACAACGATATAAGCACTGATGATATCTGCGCTCAACGTGTTCAAGAACGGCTTAGTAAGCATGACCATATTGATTGACACCAATGTTGTGCTTGACATTCTGCTGTACCGTCAGCCTTGGTATACTAATGCGGCACTGATTTTTGCTTTGACGCAGAAAAAGCACATAAGGAGCTATGTTTCTGCGTCGGCCATAACAGACATCTTTTATTTCACCCAAAAAGAACATGGAAAAAATACCGCCCGCGAAACCATAAAGCGCCTGTTGCAGGTTTTTTATCCGGCTACTGTAACAGATAAAAATATCTATAGAGCGCTGGAACTGGATTGGAATGATTTTGAGGACTCTGTACAGTTCACTGTAGGAGAAGCTCTATTTGCTGATTTTATAGTAACCAGAAACACTCGTGATTTTAGCTCTGGCTCCATTGCGGCGGTAACGCCGGAACAGTTCATACAAACAATTACTGATCTTATATAGTAATTTCTTTCCTCGTTTCTATCCTGTGTTTACGGAAAACCCGTCGCACAACTGGTACATCATCTCCTTGAAGAAATGGTTGACTGTCTTGACCGCCTCGTCGTGGCTGCTGTCATACCCGCCCCGGTTCCTCATTGCCGCGCATATCGCGTCAACATTAATGGTCTTTTCTTTTAAATTTTTGGCGAGGTAGGTATTTTCCCCTCCCGCCAGATGGTTGGGATAGAGCTGCGCTTCAATCTGGTGCATCTCCTCTTTGGCTTCATAGATCGATGATTTTGTTTTTTATTTTAGTTTATTGTTTGATTTTATTGATTTGGTTTATTACTTTAGATACCATGCGTAACATTACATTCTGCATATAATCCTCCTTGCGCCTTGTTTGCCAAACAGGGTATAAAAATATCTTCTCCCAATACAGGGACAAATTGCATATGTTATACTATTTACCGACCCTGGTTAACTTTTTATCATTCCTTTGTGAAAGGTATTGGAAGTTATGTTAGCCGATACTAAGCGTTAACGGTGCTCCCTTTATTTGACAAATGCCCTTATTTGCCGTAGTCTTTATGTGTATATTTTGGGGGTTAGTATGGTGTTAATTATAGCTTTGATAGGAGCTTTTGCAGGTATTGCCGGTATGGTTCTTGCTTGTATTGTAGCTGTACGACAGCCTAAAAATGATCGTCTTGCTTTTCTTTCTAATGTTATTTTCGATACTACCATTCCCAGGGAGAGCAGACAGCCTTTTTATGATGAATATATCGCAAAACATGGTAATGGTACTGTTGTTAAGTTCTGGCTTATTGAAGGTCAGCGTGATAAATTGCCTAAAAGTTAAACTGGATAGGTAATTGGGAATTTACCGGAATTATGCTTATAAAAACGGCTTTACAAATACTGAAGGAGACTTACATGACAGAACGCGCTGAATTAATAAAGGAAATTGATAATCTTCCTCCTAAATATTTTGGCGAAGTGCTTGATTTTGTAGGATACTTACGGCAAAAAGATATCAATGAAAACGATGATGAAACCGACGCATATAAGGCTATGGCTGCCGATACCGAACGCGAACAGGAAGCCCGCGAATGGTGCAGCGCCAATTTTGGTCCTGTTTCTGGCAAATGACACGGGGCAGTGTTTGGTGGGTCGAATTCGACCCTTCTGTTGGGTCAGAGATACATAAAACAAGACCGGCTGTAATCGTAAGCAATGATACCGCTAATAAATTTCTTGCCCGCGTGGTTGTAGTTCCCCTCACCAGCAATATTTCGCGGGTTTATCCTGGTGAAGCAGTTGTTACAGTAAATGATAATAAAAATAAAGCAATGACCGACCAGATAATGAGCGCGGACAAAAGCCGCTTAAAGAGGAAAATAACTGTATTAACAGAGAACGATATGGCTTCTATTGAAACAGCCATAAAAAGCTTTTTGAGTCTCCTATAAGGACGCCGAATTTCCCTTTTGTGTGTATAGGTAGATAAATTTCCTTTGCGTCTTTACGAAAGGTATTTATTCGTTCTTGCCTTAGTTCGTGTTGATTTGTGTGGTTAGTGGTAAAAATTTTCCCTACTCCCCATTCCCCATTCCCTCATTTTATGCTACACTCTTCCCATGCATTCCCCCTTAACCAGATACGGCTTGCCACAGGTTTTGGTTTTTCCCCTTCTTGTTTTTGCCGCGATGGCAGCTTGCTTTATTTTTTTCGATTTACGTATTCTATTTGACGCACGTATTTTATTTCCAGTTGAAATTGTTCTTTTTCTTGTTTTTATATGGATGCTTTCTTTTTTCCGCGATCCGGCAAGGACAATCAGTATTGACGAAACGGTTCTTTATTCACCGGCAGATGGTACAATTACGGATATCGCGGTTGTCGATGACAGCATACTCGGAAAAGGGGCTTTGCGAATAGGGATGTTTTTAAGCATCTTTAACGTTCATATAAACCGCGTTCCCTGTTCCGTGCGTATAGAAAATGTTTCATACAAAAAGGGCCTATTTAAAAACGCCTTCTCCGCCGAGGCCGGTAAGATTAACGAATCAAACGATATATTAATGGTTCGCCTTGCAAAACCGGAGGACAGGCTTTTGGTGAGGCAGATAAGCGGCGCTATTGCCAGGCATATAGTCTGCGAAGCCGCAGATGGAAAAGAATACAAACAGGGCGAACAATTCGGAATGATAAAGTTCGGCTCCAGAACCGAGCTTTACATTGCTGCGGGAAGCGGTTGCGAAGCTGTTGTTAAAATCGGCGACAAGGTTCAGGCTGGAATATCTCCGCTTGCCAGGTATAAGCATAATCTATGAAAATAAAAGAAGCGAGGATCAAACCGGTGAAAATAAGGCCGGTAAAAATAAAAAAACGGCGCCTTAAATACATTGCCGTTCTGCCCTCGTTTATTACCCTGATGAACGGGGCATGTGGTTTTATTGCCATTGTTTTCGCGTGCCGTAGCGCCGAAGTCAGGTGGAACATTTTTTTTATACGCAACTTCAATATGACTTCTTATGCCCTGGCAGGATACATGATATTCCTTGCGATGATCGCGGATGTGATGGACGGAAGGGTAGCAAGGCTTACCAGGACTACCTCCAGTTTCGGGGGTCAGCTTGACAGCCTTTCGGACGCTATCAGTTTTGGCATCGCACCGCCATTTTTAATGATGAAGGTTGTTGAGCGTCATATTGAAAACTTGAGTTTTAGCAATAGATTTTCGTTGCTTGTCGGGAGGGGCATTTTCTTTTCGGCGATTTTTTATGCCATGTGCGCGATAGTCCGCCTTGCCAGGTTCAATGTCGAGAATGATGAAAATGAAGCGGCCCACATGAATTTTGCCGGCCTCCCTTCGCCGGCAGCAGCGGGGGTTGTTGTGAGCCTTGTGATTATTCAGCAGCAGATTTTACCCAGAATAACTTCCAGGGCTCCGGACAGTATGCGAACTTTTGAATTTATCACGATTTCCGCCCTTCCGATTATAACTTTCCTCTCCGGTATTCTGATGGTCTCAAGGATACGGTATCCCCATTTGGCTAACCAGCTTCTCAGGGGGAGAAAATCCCTCGCCATGCTTTTACTGCTTTTTGCCTGCGGGATCTTGATAATTTGGAATCTTCAACTGGCTATGGTGATCGGCTTCTGCGGTTTCGCGCTTTTTGGAGTTTTCCGCTGGCTTGTATTGGGCGTATTCAGGAAGCCTCGCCGGCCTCAGCCTGACGCGGCGCTTTAAACCTTTTCAGCCTCAGCGCATTGGTCAGCACCGATACCGAGCTTAGGCTCATTGCGGCAGCGGCGAATACCGGGCTTAAGAGCGGCCCTCCAAAGAGATATAAAACGCCGGCGGCAATGGGAATGCCCAGCACATTGTAGCCAAAAGCCCAGAACAGATTTTGCTTGATATTGCGGATAGTCCGCTTGCTCAAATTGATAGCAGTTGGAACATCCATTAAGTCTGAACGCATTAGCACAATATCGGCGGATTCCATAGCCACATCCGTCCCGCTTCCTATGGCGATCCCGATATCCGCCTGCGCAAGCGCCGGAGCGTCATTAATGCCATCCCCAACCATGGCTACTTTCCGGCCTTCATTTTGCAGCTTCTTTACTTCGGCGGATTTGTCTTGCGGCAGGACTTCCGAAAGCACCCGATCAATCCCCACCTGTTTGGCGATGGCGCTTGCGGTTTTTTTATTGTCCCCGGTGATCATAGCGACTTCGATTCCCATTTTGTGGAGCGTATCAATCGCCGCCTTGCTGGATGGTTTCAGCACATCAGCCACCGCCACAACGCCTGAGGCATTGCCGTTCAGCGCGACATACATCGGCGTTTTCCCTTCATCGGCAAGCCGGTCCGGAGTCAGCTCTAGTTCCGTAAGGGGAATGTTTCGTTCGTCCATGAGTTTGCGGTTCCCGACGATGATGGAAATAGAATTAAGAGAATTTGAACCACGGAGTAACACAGAGTTTTTATTATGAAAATTATCTTTTCCTCTGTGAAACTCCGTGTACTCTGTGGTTAAATGAACTATAGCCTCAATACCCCGGCCCGGAATGGCTTTAAAATCCGTTACGGGCAGCAGTTCAAGCTCGCGCCTTTCCGCTTCGCGTATAATGGCGGAGGCGAGGGGATGCTCGGAATTTTTTTCTGCTGCGGCAACCAGTTGGAGAAAAAGATCGGTGTTGATGCCACTTTTTCCCCCGCTCCACACAATATTCGTAACTTCAGGTTTGCCAACAGTAATTGTCCCGGTTTTGTCAAACACAATCGTTTGAATTTTTCCGGCTGTTTCCAGGGCTTCGCCGCCCTTAATCAAAATGCCGTTTTCTGCGCCTTTACCCGTTCCCACCATTATCGCTGTTGGCGTGGCAAGGCCGAGGGCGCAGGGGCAGGCGATGACCAGCACGGAAATAAAAATCGTCAGGGCGAATTCCGTAACGGTTTTTCCGTGGGGCAAATTTACAACGCCGATAGAAGCCGCAATGAACCACGCTATACCGGCAACAAGCGCGATGGCGCAAACAACCGGGACGAAGTAACCGGCTACAACATCCGCCATTTGCGCTATCGGCGCTTTTGAGCCCTGGGCGTCTTCAACCAGCTTGATGATCTGGGCCAGCGCGGTTTCGCCCCCGACTTTTTCCGCCTTAAAGCGGATAACGCCGTTATTGTTAAGCGTTGCCGCGTAAACGTGATCGCCCGATTTTTTGTCAACCGGCATGCTCTCCCCGGTAAGCATGGATTCGTCAACCGCGCTTTGCCCCTCGGTTACGACGCCGTCTACGGGAATTTTTGCGCCGGGCTTTACCACGATAATATCGCCGGGTATTACCTCGTTAATGGGAATTTCCTTTTCTTCGCCTCTTTCAATGATGATAGCTGTCTTTGGAGCAAGGCCCATAAGTTTTTTTATCGCCTCGCTGGTTCGGCCTTTGGACAGGGCCTCAAGGGACTTACCCAGAAGGATCAACGCGATAATCACTCCGGCGGTTTCAAAGTACAGAGCTTCAACCGCGTGATGGTTTCCACCAGTAATCTGAATCAGGTTGTAAACGCTGTAAGCCACCGCCGCCGTAGTTCCTAGGGCGATAAGCGAATCCATGTTCGGGCTTCGGCGAAGAAGGTTCTTAAAGCCAACGGTATAAAACCGATTGCCTGCGATTATGATGGGGATGACCAGCGCAAGCTGTACAAGGCCGTATACCAACGGGAAATGCATGGGCTCAAGAGCTTTGGGGAAGGGCAGGCTCACCCATTTAATCATTGGGGCCATCGCTATATACAGAAGGGGAAGGGCGAAAAAAGCGGCTACAATAAATTTCGTCCAAAGGAGCCGGATTTCTTTTTCCTTGCGGAGCTTGTCTTCATCAACCGTACCTATTGAATTCTTAATCGAAGTTTCAATGACCTGGTATCCCGCTTTAGCAACGGCTTCTTTTATTGCAGAAAGGCGCAAAGCTTGGGGATCAAAAATTACCGTCGCCTTTTCAGTGGCAAGGTTTACCGCTGCGCTTTCTACGCCTTCCAGTTTGCGTAGCGCCCTTTCTACCCGCGCGGAACAGGCGGCGCAGGTCATCCCGCCTATGCTTAAAGTTTCAGTGTTCATTATTAAACCCCTGTCGCTTTTACGATTTCTGCGCTGCCGTTTTTTCCGATATTGTTGCCAAATCATGCAGCCATGTGCGCAGTTTATCTGTCATTGACAGTATTTCGGCATAGCCTGTTTTAACTGTTTGGCTTTGATCCCTCAGGCTGTCCAGCTCGGAGGTAATTGAACTGCTTCCCGTCGAAAGTTTGCCAAGGGTTTCGATCAAGCCTGTCATTGTTTCAGCAAAACCGTTGATCTCCTTGGCCATTTCGGTAATCCGGCCGTTGGTATCGCCGGATTGTTTAGATGTAACGGTTATTCCGTCAATGATGCTTTTCAGAGTCCGGGAAATATTTTGTGAATTTTCCCTCGTGCTTTCAGAAAGGCGGCGTATCTCGTCGGCAACTACCGCGAAACCCCTGCCAGCTTCCCCGGCATGGGCAGCCTCAATCGCCGCATTCATGGATAATAAATTGGTGTTGGCCGCGATTGCGCTGATTATTTTGATTGCCTGCGATATACCGTCAACCGATTGGGAGATGTCGTCGACCGATTGAATGGTTGCCTGCATTGATTCCTGGCTTTTATCGGTGTTTTCCATTAACCCTTTTACGGATTCCTGCTGCTTCATGGAAACTGCCGAAGTGTCCCTGATCGAATCGATCATTTTTACAGTTACATCGTAAGATTGATCAACCGCCTCGGATTGCGCGCCGATTGTGGCGTTTAGTTCATGCACCAATTTGGTTATTCCCTCGGCGAGGCCGGCTCCCTGGGCGATTTGTTCCTGTAGCAGCCGGACCAGTTCATCAGCGTCTTTTTTCTCCTTTAGCATGGCAAGGGTATAGTGAGCGCAATTTTCCGGCTTGTTAAATCCATTGTGAATTGCCACAGCCATGCCCTTGCAGCTTCCGTAGCCGCAGGCACCGCAATCGTATAAATCCTCTTTTGCGAACTTTTTCATCTTTTGGTAAATTGTGGTTAACGCAGCTTCGCTGGGCTGCGTCATTTCAAGGTTCCCTGAAAGATCGCGGTAGCTGCGGTCATACAATCCACGTTTCCAGTATTTATTCAGCAGTTTGTGGTATTCTGCATACTGCTTTTTTCGCTGTTTGGGAGTAAGGCTTTTTTCATGTTCCGCGCTGCGCTTGCGGATCGGGCTTTCCAGCTTGTCCTCAGGCAGGGCGACATTACCTGTGCCGGGGCCGCCGTTACAGCCTTTATGGCAATTCAGGCAGTCTACCAAAAGCGGAAGCTCTACGTCCGGCTCGTTCAACAATCCGGAAATACCCGCAAGGTAATGATAGATGGTACGCAGCCCTTCGATTTTTCGGGTATTCCTCCGTATGCCCGGCACAAACCGCTCGGCGGTGTCAAGCAAACCGCCGGGGGTGGAAAATTGAACCGCACGCTCCGCAAGCGGACCGGTATATTTTACCTGGGGAAAAGAAGCAAGGGAAATGTTTTGGTTTTGTAAATATTTTTTTAGGGAAACCATGGTAATGTTGTAATCAACAATGCCGGTTTCGTCGAATTCGCGCCGTTTGGCGATGCATGGAGAAATTACGGCGATTTTATGGTCCCTGTACTGCGGGTAGTATTCGCGGATCATCCTTACCGTGTGGAGCATGGGGCTGTCCGCCGGCGCAAGATACGGCAACAGTTCAGGGTGGTAAATTTCGATATAGCTCACGATAGCCGGGCAGGGCTGGGCTATGACCATGCGGGGTTTTTTCTCTTTGATATAGTTAAGGTATGAAACAACGGTGAGTTCCGCGCCCAGGCTCACGTCAAAAAAATCCGCGATGCCCAGCGATTTAAGCCAGCCGTTAAGGTTGAGGTAAGTGCCGGGAAAAACCGACGCGACAGCCGGAGCGACAACCGCTATAATTTTATCGCCCCGTTTCAGATCAGAAAAGAAGCGGGGAGTATCGTCTACAAGCAGGCGGGCTTCATGGTGGCAGACAATGATACAGTTCCCGCAGCCGATGCAGAGGTCAGAGTTGATCGTTACCTTTTCTTTTGAGCCGTCCATGCAGTATTTAACAGGACAGCCTGTAATGCAGGCGTAGCAATTAACGCATTTTTCTTCATCTATCTTTATTACCGGTGCAAGTTTTGTTTTTCCCATTTTTTTCTCCTGGCTATTCCGCTGATCAGGCTAAGTCAAGGCTGATATATTATGATGTTAATGATAGCATGGAAGCGAAAAAAATAATAGATTAGTAATAGCCTAAAGCTTCTTCAAAGTACGCTTCTGGGTATACCAGGGTTTCAAAGCTATTTACTTCCGCCTTCACCGCCTCAATATCCACGCGGGCAATATTGTCCACTACTTTCATATAACCGTAAAATGCGCCGTCAGCGGTATAGAACTCAAAATCCTCGTCGGGAACCAGCCGCAATTGGTTATCGCCTTGCGTTATATTTATACCGGTGAAATAAGCTGGGAAGATAATACCGTTGTTGCCGCTATTTGTTGATTCTACGGCGATAGTCCATAACGCAGGCAGCCGCCTCTGCATAACAACGATTGCAGGTTCAAAGCCTTTGTCGCCGAGGCGTATCGTAGCAGCCTGCGCGTTATCCGCTATTTGCGCAACGGCGATTGTACCCGTGGGTATCTGTACCCCCGCCGGTTTAGGCGTGGTATCAGACTCCCGAAGATCGGCAACGCTTTCCCCTTCGGCGAGTACCGTAATTGTGCTTTGGATCATTGCCATCCAGCAGGTGTAACGGAACCGGCCCGCTTTTTCCGGAAGGAACTCTATCACGTTGTCGCCCTGCTGAAACGTGTACTGAATGTTGTATTCGCCGATGATCATGCGGTTGTTGCAGCCGTTTATACTGCCCGGCGGGGCGTTGATGATCCAGCGTACCGGGATGCCCTGTTGTACCGTTATCGCCGGATAGCGGCCCGGCTGGAGTGTCGAATTGACAATCTGCACGCCGTTTTGAATTGCCTGGTTGAAAGCGCCTGTGTCGGTCTGTGCGGAAACAAATTTGGAAGAGGCTGCCCGGTCAAGCGGGTTTGGAAACCCCGAAAGGCTCCAGCCATTGGTGAACATAACAAGGCCAAGCGCCGCGACAAGAAACGCCCCGGCTTGCATAACGCGGCGGGAAAATACCTGGCCCTTTGCGCCGCTTAAAGCGCTGCTTGCCGTACCCAGCGCGAACATCAGGGGAATTGTCCCGGCGCAGAACAGGAACATGGAAACGCCGCCCCTCACAGGGCTTCCGGTAGAAAGGGCGTAGAGCTGCATGGCCTGTAAAGGGCCGCAGGGCATTAAACCGTTCAATAAGCCGACAATCAGCGGCCCCCGCCCGGTCTTTTGTTCGCCAACTTTGCCGGAAAAGATTTTCGGCATTCGCGGGCTGAAACGCCTCAAGGCCGGAAACAAGCCCAGCATATTAATCCCCATTATCAGCATGAAAACCCCGGCGATGAGCTGCACTATCCCCTGAAAATGCCCTGACAGAGTAATCGCCGAACCCAATGCGCCGACAAGAACCCCTATTGCCGTATATGAAACAAGCCGCCCGCCGTTGTAGAGAATGCTGGGAAGAAGCAGGGTAAAGGGATTAAGGAATGGGGATTGTATAGGGACTGGGGACTGGGGAATAGGGACTGGGGTCTCTGTTTGTAGGCTAGTCGTATTGGCAACAATCGTAGTTTCCGAACAATAACCCTGTTCCCTATTCCCTACTCCCCACTCCCCACTCCCTATTAAGGTCTGCGAAAGGTTGATTCCGCCGCACATGGCGATACAGTGGACACTTGTAAGGAGGCCGATAACCAGAAGCATCCCGTAGCTCATGCCCTCCCTGGCGAGCGGGAAGGCTGCGGCAAGCTTACTGGAACCGAATATCCGCAGCAGCATAAACAGGGCGAGGATAATCACCAATGTCCCGATAATTTGCGTTACGGTGTTCTTGTTGTTTCCCTGTGTTTTGTAACCCAGGCTTTCAATGGCCGCCGAAATTTCTTCAAAGCTAATTATCTCGAGATCGTAAGAAATGTCCGCTAATCCAGTATTGTAATCTACCGTAGCGTCATGAACCCCAGGTGTTTCTCTCAGTTTTTTTTCGATTCTGTTCTGGCAGTATACGCAGGTCATCCCGCCAATACGTAAGGTGGTTTTTTGCAAATCCTGTTTTTCTGCTTTTTCCATATTGTGATTATATCCTATAACACAACTTCATTCACGAGTCTTAAATTCAGTCTTAAATTCAAACCAAGTATTTATTTCTAAATTATTCTCACAAAGGCACGGAGTTCACAAAGACCACAAAGGAAGACTTGGAAGTCCAGATTTAATTTATTACTTATCTTCTCTTTGTGTCCTCTGTGAGCTTTGTGCCTTAGTGAGATGAAATTTGTTGATGTTTATTTTTCTTATAATGGTTTTGCATTGCGTCTTTTTGACCCGCTATTTCTCCGTTTTGAGCCAACCGGATCATTATGAAGCAAATAAAAGTATTTTCATATTGATTGTACAATTTATAGAAAAGCTAATTCCTTGCAATACATAGAGTTAGAAAATATATACCTAATATAACCAACTTGGCATGGTTCTTGCTAATAAATAAGTGAAATCAAACCAAAGGGGTGAAAAAAATGAAGATTAAGTACAAACTGAGTATTTTGATGATTGCCATTGTCGCAATCATCGTAACGGGAGTTGCCGTACTCCTTCTGCGGCAGGCGTCCGGCATTAGCCTTTCCATGAGCCTTCAGGGACTTGATTATGTAGCAAGGAATCAGGCCGTTTATCTGCAAGGCCGTGAGGGCAGCTATATGAAAGTAGTGCAATCATTAGCCGGTATTATGGGGGACTATGAATCCATTCCCGCTGAAGAACGGAGGGATCGCTTTGACGATATGCTCCGCTCCGCCTTGAATTCGCAGCCGGATTTTGTCCGTATATTTTCTGTCTGGAAACCCAACGCGTTAGACGGCATGGACAGCCGTTATATTGGCCGTCCGGGTTCAACTGCTACCGGGCAGTACGCAATGACCTGGGGCAGGGATACCGGCAGGATAGAGGCCAGGCCGACCCATGATCTTGAAGAAAGCATGTCCTATATTGCCGGTCCCAACGCGCGCAAAGACAGGTTGGATAATCCCGTTCTCCTTACGGTAAACGGAAAAGATATGTATACAGTCAAAATGGGGTCTCCAATCATTAATCCGCGCACTAACGAAGTTGTCGGAACCGTAACATGCCTCGTAACAATAGACGCATTGCAGCCATTGGTGGAAAACACCATAAAGGATTATGATGAAATTGCCTTAATGGTAATATATTCGGACAACGGGTTAATTATGGGGCATTTTATTCCCGATCGTATAGGAAAAAATACGATGGATGTTGATGTTGAAGTCGGCGCTAACCAGGCGGCGCTTTTGAAAGCAATAAATGAAGGGAAAAGTTTTTCGGGCTACACTTACGATCCGACCCTGAAAACGAATGTTTACTTTGAAATGCAGTCATGCGAAATAGGCGATTCAGGCGAGACATGGTCGGTATTGGTGGGAACCACCGAATCGTACGCGTTAAAAGAGGTCAGCGCAATGACTGGATTTACCGTTGTTCTGGCGCTGATAGCAATTGCGGCGGCGATAGTAATTGTATACTTTGTCATTAGCGGTACTACAAAACCAATCGTCAGGGTAGCGGACACTTTAAAGGATATCGCGGAGGGCGAAGGAGACCTGACCCGGACTATTGTCGTCAATTCCAAAGATGAAGTTGGCGACCTTGCTCTGTACTTCAATAAAACACTGGAAAAAATCAGGAATATGATCATTCATATCAAAAAAGAGACGGACGGTTTGTCAGAGATTGGCAATGACTTATCCAGCAGCATGACCGAAACCGCCGCGGCGATCAACCAGATTACCGCCAATATACAAAGCATCAAGGGCCGTGTTATTAACCAGAGCGCCAGCGTTACGCAAACCAACGCGACCATAGAACAGGTAATCTCCAATATCAACAAACTAAACAGCCATGTAGAAAACCAGAGCAGCAATATTTCTCAGGCTTCCTCCGCGATTGAACAAATGGTAGCAAATATAGGTTCTGTTACAAAAACGCTGGTCAGCAACGCCGACAATGTAGTCATACTAAAAGAAGCCTCGGAGGTAGGCCGCAACGGGCTGCAGGAAATGGCGGCTGACATTCATGAAATAGCTGTCGAATCCGAGGATCTGTTGAAGATAAACTCGGTAATGAAAAACATCGCCAGCCAGACCAATATACTTTCAATGAATGCGGCGATAGAAGCGGCTCACGCAGGAGACGCGGGCAGGGGTTTTTCGGTAGTTGCCGAAGAAATCCGCAAACTCGCGGAAAGCTCAAGTAGGCAGTCCAGGACCATCGGCAATGCTTTGAATAAGATAAAAGGTTCCATTGACAAGATAAGCGTATCAACCATAAATGTGCTTGGAAAATTCCAGGCAATTGACTCTGGTGTCAGGACTGTCGCTGAGCAGGAGAACAATATCCGCAGCGCGATGGAGGAGCAGGGCGAGGGAAGCAAGCAAATTCTTGAGGGTGTGAGCAATGTAAACGGAATTACCCGGCAGGTAAAGGGCGGTTCCCTGGAAATGCTTGTGGGCAGCAAGGAAGTAATGAACGAAAGCCACAATCTGGAGAAGGTAACGCAGGAAATCACCAGCGGCATGAACGAGATGGCTTCAGGCGCGGATCAGGTGAATATCGCGGTGCATCAGGTCAACGAGATAAGCATAAAGAACCGCGAAGGAATTAAGACCTTAATGCAGGAGGTTTCGCGCTTCAAGGTTGCATAACGAAAAGTATTTTAACAAAGGCTGTCCAGGTAAAGCTTGGGCAGCTTTTTTATTGGCCTTCCAAATGCAGGAATCGCATCAAATCTTTCAGCGTCTGCAATTCAAGCTCCGCGATATAAACGCCAAAATCATCGCTGTTATTTCTTTCCAAAATATTATAGTAATCCGCCTTTCTTAAAACCGGAATGGAAACCGGAAAATATTTATCCTGATACAAAAATGTGTTCATCACAAGGCGGGAGACTCTTCCGTTTCCGTCTGTAAAAGGGTGTATGTTTACCAGTTTCAGGTGAGCTTCAGCGGCAAACATAACAGGATGAAGATTGCTCCGCGCATTGTTTGTCCATTCGATAAATTCGCGCATCTTCGCCGGGACATTCACCGCTTTTGGCAGCCTTTTTTTGCTCCCGCTGATCAGCACTTCAATTTTTCTGTATTCGCCTGGACTGACAAAACCAGGGATATTTTTACTGAACAATTCATGGCAGAATAAAATATTTTCTTCCGTTATGTTTTTGTTTTTTATTAACGAAAACATATAATCGTACGCTTTGCCGTGGCCTTCCACTTCATAAAATTCCCTTAGGGGATGGCCGCCTATCGTTATTCCGTCCTCAAGAATTACTTTTGTTTCTTCCAGGGTGTGCGTATTGCCCTCCACTGCATTGGAAGAATATGTCGTTTCAATTTTGAAAAACTGATTTATCTGCCTGAGGTAATCTCCCTCAAATGGGCGTATTACATTTATCTGGCCTTTTCTTTTATCGATTTCTTTAAGTATGTCCATTACAGCTCAATACTTAAAATCCGATTCGCCGATGAACTCGCGGAGTATGCTGAAGCCTGGAACGTACTGCGGCGGGATTGGCGCGAAATTTTCCAGGAAGGAAAGCAGACGTTGGGCTTCCGGGTATTCTTTCATGCCGGGTTTAACAGTCCGCAGAAGCGGCTCTGCGTAAAATTTCAAAACGGCAAGTTCGTAGTCCAGGGCAGAGTTAAAGGCGGCGTCGGCGGAGTTCTGGAACGGGAAAATGTTTTTCCGCTCGCCACGCTGAACGCTTGGCCACATATTGAAGGTCCTTACCGCTTGGGCATTGCGGAACTGATGGTCGCGCACCATCCGCCGCAAAAGCCTGTTGTCGCTGGTGGGGATGCGGTTGTGATCGTCAAGGTTAAGCTGGGTGAGGGCTGAGACGTAGAGCTTGAACTTGGTTTCCCTTTTTATTTGCGGGGTAAGGGCGTCGTTTAGCCCGTGGATGCCTTCGATTACCAGCATGGTTCTGCTATCCAGGCGGATCTTGCGGCCGCCCGCTTCCTTGCGTTTGCCGATCCTAAAATCAAATACGGGCAGCGTTACTTCTTTACCAGCCAAAAGGTCCAACAACTGCTGGTTCAGGAAAGGGACATCCAAAGCCTCAAGGCATTCAAAGTCAGGCTCGCCTTTTTCGTCTTTGGGGGTGTTCTCTGTCCCGACGTAGTAATCGTCAAGGCTTATGGCGATGGGTTCTATGCCCATGACCCTGAGGGCTATGGAAAGCCTTTTGGCGGTGGTTGTTTTTCCGGAGCTTGAGGGGCCCGCAATAAGGATCGCCTTCACCGTGTCTTTGTGATCGTAAATTTTCCCCGCGATTTCATCGAGCTTTTTTTCCTGAAAGGCTTCGGCGATGCGGATATATTCTTTTATATTAGTCTCCGATACCAGGCGGTTCAGCCTTCCTACCGATTGAACGCCGACTATGCGGCCCCATTTTTTGTATTCGTTGTATACGGAAAAAATTTTCGGGCTGTCCTCAAAAGGCTCAAGTTTCCTTCCGCTGCCGATGGCGGGAAAGCGCAGGAGGAAGCCGTCCTCGTAAGGCATAAGCTCAAAAACGTCGAGAAGCCCTGTGCGGTTTAAAAGCGGTGATATGTAGAGATCGATAAAACCGGCACATTCGTTCACCATTACTTTTGCTTCGCTTCTTTCGTTTAACAAAAGGGCGGTATCGTCCTGATGGTTTTTTGTGAAGGTTTCCATTGCTTCCGCGTAGGCCATGTAACGGCAGTTTATGGGCAGATCCTGCTTGACCAGCTCTTTCATCCTGCTTTGAAGTTTTTCAATTTCAGCGGCTTCCGGCGTTTCGCCTTCAAGAAAGGTATAATAATAGCTGTTTCCCAGGGAATGGCCGATACAGAGGCTTTTGTCGGGAAACAGTTTGCCTGCCGCCGCTGCGAGCAGGTAGGCCAAGGTACAGCGGTAAATGCTTTCCCCTTCCGGGCTGTCAATCCAAACCGGTTCCAGAGCGGAGTTTACCTCGAGCCTGGCGGAAAGCGACAGGGTTTCCCCGTTTGCCCTGACTGCTGCCAGGCAATTTTTTTTGGAGCCGAAGTAGTCGACAACCGAATTAATTTTTGATCCGGCCTGGCAGGTAATTTCCTTTTCAGTATCAGTGCCGCTTTTTATACAAACTTTAATTTCCTCGTTCATGCTATAGCTCTCCTAAATAGTTTTTGATAAGTTCCAGTTTTAACTCGCGCAAGCGCCCGGTAATGGAAACCTTATAAATATGGGGGTTAAGGAAACGCTTGTAACTGCCGTCAAAGCCTTCCAGTTCCCGGCGGACTCGATCCTGAATCTCCGGAAGGGTAGGGCTTTGCAAGATAAGCTTTCCGTCTTTAAGGCGCACTTTCAGAAGGCCCTCCGCGTTTTGTTCCAGGGTGTGAATGAAATGGCGGTAGTCCGCCTGCGGGTGCCAGAAGGAATAGGTTTTCCCGTTTTCAAGAATGTCCGGCTCATCCGGGTCTTCGAGGGCGAGGACATCAGCGACGCACATGCCGCCGGAATCCTTTACGCGCCAGACCTGCTTCACGCCGGGGTTGGTAGTTTTGGCGGGGTTGTCGGAAAATTTAATTCTCGCGGAAAATTTTCCTTTTCCGTCTTCGCTCGCGGCAAGCTTGTAAACCCCGTTAAACGCCGCCTCTGTCCCGCCTGTAACCATCTGGGTGCCGACGCCCCAGGTGTTTACCGGCGCGTTCGAGTCGGTGAGAGTTTTTACGACGTACTCGTCCAGGTCGTTGGAAACTGAAATTGTCGCGTTAGGCAGTCCCGCCGCGTCCAGCATTTTCCTTACCTCTACCGAAAGGTAATAGATGTCGCCTGAATCCAGGCGCACGCCGAAATTTTTTCCCTTTGCCGCCAGGGTTTTCCCTGCTTCTATCGCGCTCTTAACCCCGCTTTTAAGGGTATCGTAGGTGTCGATTAGAAAGACGGAGTTGTCGGGGTATAGCTCTGCATAAGCCAGGAAAGCCTCTACTTCCGTAGGCCATGCCATGACCCAGGAGTGGGCCATGGTTCCGAAAACGGGGATGCCGTACTCTTTTCCGGCAAGGACATTTGAGGTTCTGGAAGCCCCGCCTATGAAAGCCGCCCTGGAAGCCGACATCGCGCCGTCCGGCCCCTGGGCGCGGCGCAGCCCGAATTCCGCGACGGAGGAAGCCTTGCCTGATGCAAGGACTACCCTGGCGGTCTTGGTTGCGATAAGGCTTTGAAAATTTACGGTGTTTAGCAGCATCCCCTCGATTAACTGACATTCAAGCAAGCCGCCAGAAACCCTGATTAGCGGCTCGTTGGGGAAAACAACCGTCCCTTCGTCCATTGCCCAAATAGTGCCGGTAAACTTAAAGCTTCCGAGGTATTCCAAAAAGGCTTCGTCAAAAGATCCCAGGCTTCGCAGGTACGCGATATCGTCGGGGGAAAAGGAAAAGGCCTGGATTTTTTCCAGCAGGGTTTCGAGCCCGGCGAAAATTGAAAAGCCGCCTGAAAAAGGGTTGCTGCGGAAAAACATTTCAAAAACCGCCGAATGTTTCATTCCCTTTTTCCAGTAGCCCTGCGCCATGGTAAGCGAATAAAAATCCGTAAACAAAGCCGAATCAGAACTAGCATTTTTTAACATTTAACCATTACTCCTAATATTTCTCACAAAGGCACGAAGCTCACAGAGGACACAAAGGAAGAAAAAAATTCGTATTCATCTTTCCTTTGTGTTCTTTGTGCCTTCGTGAGAGGTTTTTTGTTATAAACATATTGTAAATATCCAGGTGATTCAAAGTAACAGCTTTCATTGTATTTCTCCTGAAGGGGCGAGGGTTACGCCGGCTTCTTTTAGGGATTCAAGCGCGCGTTCCACTGAGCCGGTAGGTATACCTACTCCGCGGATGGCGTCGGAGACGACAATCGTTTTGTAGCCCAAGGCGACGGCGTCAAGGGCGCTGAAAAGCACGCAGTAATCCGTCGCCAGGCCGCCTAGCACAAGGGTGTCGATGGAAAGGGCTTTTAAAAAGCCGTCAAGGCCGGTGGAGGTTTCGCGGTCGTTTTCAAAAAAAGCCGAATACGAATCCAGTTCGCGCCGGAAGCCTTTCCTGACAATAAGGCAGGCGCTCTTTAAGTCAAGCGAAGCGTGAAAATCCGCCCCCGCGCTCCCCTGGACGCAGTGGACAGGCCAAAGCTCCCTGAATGAGACGTGATCTGCCGGGTGCCAGTCCTGCGTGGCTATGACCCTGCCCCCGTTTGCCGCGAAAAGACCGGACAGGCGGTTGAGCGGCTCAATTACCTCGTCCCCGCCTTTTACCGCCAAAGCTCCCCCGGGGCAAAAGTCATTTTGTATGTCGATTAAGATCAGGGCTGATCTTGCATAGTTTAGCGTCATGGCAATTATCAATTATACGGTTTTTCTTTGTGCCAGTAAAGCCAAAAAGCTGACCCTGTTACTCATTGTTATTTGACTTGAAGATGATTTATATTTACATATTATTTAAGTGATGCCAAATTGAGGAGGGAAAAGCGTATGTCAATAATTCACACTGAAGTTACCCTTAGAAACGCTGTCGATGTGTCAAATTTTGCTACAGGAATAATCGAAGACCAAAACGAAATCCGGCAAACCACCGTTAAGGCTTTGGCTGATACCGACGCATGGACTCTTGTTATAAATGAAGCAATCCATGATCAACTTGGACTGCAAGTAATCGGAACTGAATCGGGAACCCTTGCAGATGGAACAAAAAACACCTTCAATGTTACAGGGCCTCTGGAAATTATTTGGAATGACCGCAGAACAATCTGCGTCGCGCTTGTTGTACCGACCGCCGACGAAGTCCTGCTTGGCGCGATTCCGTTGGAAGCCCTTGACCTGACAATAAATCCGCGCAAAGAGGAAATAACGGGTGCCCACGGAGACCAGATCCTTCACAGCTTAAAAGGAGTTATATATGGGTAACCTTGCTGAGTCTCTTGATGAGTATACCTATGAGGATTATGAGTCTTTCCCCGAGGATTTCAGGTGCGAGCTTATTGATGGAGTAGCGTACATGATGTCGGCGCCGGATGTATGGCATCAGGATATGTTGGGTATGATTTATCGTAAAATCGGAAATTATCTTGACGGCAAAAAGTGTAAAGTGATAATGGCTCCGTTTGATGTCAGGTTGTTTCCCAGGAAGGACAAGAAAGACAGGACTGTAGTGCAGCCTGATATAATTATAGTGTGCGATGAGGAAAAGCTGTCCGATGGCAAGGCTTGCAGGGGCGCGCCGGATGTTGTTATTGAAATCCTGTCTGATTCTACCAGAAGCCATGATCTTAATACCAAGAAGGAGAAGTATAAGCGGGCAGGAGTCAGTCAGTACATTGTTGTTGGCAAGGGTATGGTGTTGAACTATTTGTTGGACGAGGGCGAGTATAGCGTAACCAGATTGGTCAGGGGCGAGCAAGGCGCTAAAGTTTCTCTGCTTCCTATAGATTTTGTTATTGATGTTTAGTTCTGGCGTGCAATCTTTGCGTTTTATTTATAGCCGGTAACCCCGACTTCTATTGTTGCTGACCTTGAGGTGGGTTGAGGGTCGCTTCCCGCGCTTTGTGTTGTAAAGGTAACTTTGGCTTTGGACAGTTTGTTTTTAGTGTCGTAGGCTTTTGAGTTTGCCTCGGTCAGTATGCCGTCTGGATTTACATTGGTTTCCAGGAGAGGGTCGTTTATAAATATGGCATCAACTTCAGTATTAATACTGTTTGATGTTTCTGTCGGATAAACCAATATATTGTCCCGTTTGACAGTTTTGTTTTTATCGGTACTCAATTGATAAACCGCGCTTATCTTGATCTGCTTTAAAAAAGATTGCTCGTTATCCGGGGGCAGGGTGCCGCTCCCTTTTAAAATTATGAGGTCTTCTTTAAATTGCTGGATAGAAATGCTTACAAGCTTGTTGTAAACCTTAACAACCTGGGAAGCTTCAAGTTCGCGCATGTCGTCCCCGTAGAAAATAATTTTTATAATTGGATTCTTTTCTGTCAGGTTATCCGGATATTCAAAACTAAGGCGGCTTTCAGCCTGCGCCCTGATTATGCTTACTGCCTTTTTTGCGGAAGTAGTCGCGTATGAAAGCAATAGAGTTGTGCCGGAAAACCTGCTTAGCCAGTATTTTTCGGCATCAGAAGAAAAAAACCTCGGGTCGTCGAACAGTATCGGATCGGAAAAATTGGGCGCACTGGCAACGGCAATGCCGGATACTGAATACACCCTGTTGGATTTGATTGGGATATTGGCATACTTCGTGCCAATTTTCACCTCCAGCCTGGAATCCTTTGGCGCGGTAGCGGCGTAAAATGTCGTATTATAGGCTGCGGTTGGGGTAAAGGTTCTTTCGCCTGTTGAGTATATTGCTTTTATGCTGACGCCGGTAAAATCAAAGGATGGATCGCCTTCAAAATATGCTTTGTCGCCTGTTACGGTGGTTTTTAATTCTGATTCCGGATTCATGATTTCATAAAAAGAAGTGTTTTGCGCGGCGTTACTGTACGGGGCCCTGAATTCCCTTTTTTCCATTGTTGATGATAAATAATATTGATTATTATACTCGGCGATGTATTGGATTGCATGTATGCCGTTAGCTGTCTCGTAAACCGGGGGAGTTACAATAAATTCATCTGCGTTCTCGGAAGTTTTGGTTACCTTGTCGCCGTTATTGTAGGTTATTTCAACCTTCATCCCTGTGAGGTCTACGGGAAAGCCCTCGTAAGCGCTATTGGCGGTTGGCCGCTCAATAAAGGCTACATCCGTAACATGCCTTCCGGGCTTGAATAACCCGGCGTCCGGGATGGGCCCGCCATCTCCATCGCCATCTCCGCCTGTGTCCGGGACAGATGGCAGGCTTCCTGCGGGATCGTCGGGATCGAAAATAAAAGCGCCGCCCTCTTCCAGGACTATGCTCCCAAGGCTTGTGCCGGGGATGCTTTCCATGGTCAGTTTTCCGTCGCCGAGAGTTCCTTTAAAGACAGTGTCGGAAAAGCCCATATTGGGGAAGGGCGAAAAAGACAGCTGATCGCCTGAAACGGTGATTGTGCCCAGCGAAATTGGGTCGCTTGCGATGTCGGATTCAGAGACCAGCCAGATTGCGTACCAATAGCCTGTTTTCGGCGCAAAAGCCTCTTTGCCCGAAAACGAAGCTGGATCGGCAAGCCCGACGATGATATTTTTGCCCTTTCCGGCGTCCGCCCAAAAGTACGTATCATTCTTATCGGATCCCTCATCTGGCGGTGTTTGTACCTCGCAAGCGCCGATTAAGGCAAGGGTTACAAGCAACAGGCTAAAATAAGGTTTAAAACCCTTTGTTTTCTTCATGCTTAATCTTAATAACCTGTTACCCCTACTTCAATTGTGCCGGTTACTATTGTTAAATCAGTACCTGCTGTAATAGTTTTATCGCCAGTATAATTGCCTTGAAAAGCTTTTAATGTAATCGACGCCTTTTGAGGCTTTTGGTTTTTATTCCATGCACTGGAATTGCCAGAGTTAAGAATTCCAGAGGTGGAAACGTTGGTTTCGTATGTTCCGTTTATATTCCAATCGTTGAACTCGGAAAACAAGTTTCCAATGAAGACAGGCTTTCTTACGGTATTGCCTTTATTGTACCCTATTTGGTAAATTGCGGACACATTGACCTGGCCTAAAAAAGTAATCCTGTTATCCGGCTTTGCCCCGTCAAGGAGAATTCTCTTGCCATTTTTACTTGTGATGTCAACTTTAGAAAGGGTGTCGTAAAGCGGTATCTCCAGTGTTGTGGTCACTGATGAGGTAGCGGGACTGCCTTTACTATATGTAAATTCTAGCACATTGCTGGTCCATGCAGTAGGCAGGGTGATGTTTAATTTGAAGTCTTGCGAAGTGCCAATAAAATTGCGTCCCATAGCAGCTTTAGCAACGCTTATTTTTTGTTGTTTAGCTGTATCGTTGTATTTCAGCCCGATACTAGCGTCGGAAAGGTGGCTGTACCAGTGGGCTGAAGCAGAAGAAGAGAAAAACCGTGGATCGTCAAAGGTAATTTGCTCCTTGAAAGCGGCGTCTAAAATTTCAATTCCGGACAGTTCATAATAGGTGCTAAGGGAAGTAGTAGTACTCGTATTACCGAAATAAAACGTTACATTTGTTTTATCAGAAGCTAACACTGCATGCTTATTATATAAATCACTATACGGCGTAAAGGCTGTGGCCGTGGATGGAGTTCCAGTCTGATATGTCCCTTTAATTGTAACCCCTGAAAAGTCAAAGCCATAGCCTTCAAAATACTTTAAATTATCCAGCCCTGTAATAAGCGGAGTATTCAGGGTATAAAAGTTAGTAATAGTAGAACCACTACTGCTTGTACTATCGGTTGGCGCATAAAATTTTGGAGCATCTGCAGTTGATGTATCGTAATATTCGCCAATATATATTAGGTAATGGGTGCCTCCCGCTATTTTATAGTATGGTGGGTCAATATAAAAACTAGTCGCATTTACTACAGTAGAGGCAGTACTGCCGTCATTATAGGTTACTATGACAGACGTATTGCTTGGAAGCGTAACTTCCCTGCCCTCGTATACTTTTGTGGTGATAGTAGGGGTCTGATTTGCCCATTTCACGCCGATTACATACTTGCCGGGCTTAAAAACCGATTCACTTGAAGACGTGTTATCGTTACCGCCGCCGGTTCCCTGAATATCGATATTGCCAAAAAGATTAGTGGCGGATAATGTGTCATCCTGCAAATGAGGCAAACTGATGTTTTTGTATTCGGTGCCAGGTATTTTTTCCATAATCAGGTTGGTTCCGTTTATTGACCCAATGCCAGCCTCCTGGTCCTCAAAGTCGTCGTCCGGTACAAAGTTAAATTTGCCGTCTATACCCGCCGCGGTAAGTTTGCCGGTTGAATCGGGCTCGCCTGTATATGTGACGCTCCCGTTCTTACTTTCGGCAAGTACAACAACCGCGTAATAATCGCCGGCTTGTGGCGTAATTTGCCTGTTTGCAATAGAGTTTGCAGTAGAGCTTGTAGTAGAGTTTGTAGCAGAGTAAATACTTATAAAAATGTGCTTTTTGTCAGTATGCTGCAGGTGGAAAACGCTGCCGTTTTTTGTGTTTGGTTTAGGGTCAGGGTTATCGGGTTTATTATCGTCTTTGCCAAAAGGAAGTAAGTCACAGCCTGAAAAAAGCAAAACCAGCGCAAAAAGCGCCAGGAATAGACCAAAAAATCTTGTAAATTTCATAAGTCCCTCCTAAAAAAGGATATTATTTATAATTATAACAAATTTTCTCCATTCTTACAATAGAATGGTATTTTATCGGTACTTGATCAATCGGCCAAATTAGGCTAAAAATACATAAAAACCAGACTTTTTCAGGTTTTTTGCTCTCAGGGCCTTTAGCTCAGTTGGTTAGAGCTGCGGACTCATAATCCGTCGGTCCCAAGTTCAAGTCTTGGAAGGCCCAATAATGTAAGTTTTCGGGGAAAAGAAAGCGCCGTATGGCTGTGATTTGCTTTCAACAAGTTTTGAACTATGCTTGAAGATGTAAATTGTATGAATATACCTAAAATTTATCTTGAAACAACTATTTTCAATTTTCCTTTTGCGCCGGATTTACCAGGCTATACTAAGCATAAAGAGGACACACTGGAAATTTAATCAAGGATAAGAGCTGGGGTATATAAGCCTTATACATCGATCTATGCTGCCGCTGAGATAAATGGAACCAATTCAGAAATTAAGCGAAAGCAGATGAGGAGTATCATAAACGAATATCAAATTGAGATCCTGCCACAAAGTGATGAAGCGGAACGGTTAGCCGATCTTTATGTCGCTGAGGGGGCTGTTCCGCCAGGTTTTCCTACTGATGCTTTGCATATTGCTATGACAACTGTTTACGGCTTAGACTTTATAGTAAGCTTGAATTTTGAGCATATTGCCAGAGAATGGACTATAAAAAAGGTGGGAGCGGTAAATATCCGGGAAAAGTACAGAGCAATTGGCATTTATAGACCTATGGAGGTTTTGGTATTATGAGGACTTATGAAGATTACTTAAATACACCTGAACTGGCTGGGGAACCGGAATTTCTTCAGGAAATTCACGCTGCCCGTCTCAAAATACAAGATGAGATAAAAGGTATGAATGCCACAGAGCGAGCCGCTTATTTTTACCGAGCTGCTGAATTCCTTACATGCAAATCAGATGTCAAAATCGCTGAGACATCTGCTTAATATACAAACGCGCAGAGAATCTCGCAAATGCCTGAATATAGCGGCGCTGGTAAATCTAACGCTTGCAGGGCTGCCAGGGCGGATGCGGGGGCATCGCTGTCCTTTACAATGCTAAACACGGTGTTTTTAATATCGTACTCGATCCAGGCGTTGTCCAGTAAATCAAAGAGCGTTTTAAGAACGTCGTTGCGGGCAAGTTCCGCCTTTTCGAATTCAACGCGAATTTCGGCGTTGACAGGAACTTGTGTAACGGAGAGGGAAATTCGGTTCAGGTTTTTGTCATATACCGGTTCGGCGGTTACCTGATGGCCCCCAACAGTTAGCTTTAGAGCGGTCTCGGCAAAGCCGCAGAAGCGCAAGTTCCAGCTTCGGACTGCTGGAATGGCTGCGAGGTTTCCGCCTGCCGGGGAAATGGCGAATTGCCCTCCCTTCCAGTCCAATGTGCAGACTGTTACTGCCCAGTTTTCGTCGCGGTCTTCCGGATCGCCAGAATCTTCCCAAAGCCTGAAACTTCCGTCGGCCCCGGCGTATACATGCAGTTCCAGCGCCTGGGGATTTTCTACCGAGTTGGTAAAATCTGTGTCCGCCAGGGGGACAATGCCCCCGGCTTTTGCCAGTACCGGCATGGCGTCCAGGCCGCGCCAAAGCTCCAATAGGCGTCCGCCTGAATATAGCCGCCCGTTGAAAAAATCAATCCATATGCCGGAGGGAAGCCACGCCTTAAAACCGGCAGCCTGGGCCTCGCGGTTCATAGGTGCGGTCAGGGGGCAGCAGAGAAGCTCGGAACCAAAGTAATACTCATTGGGAACGCGGTAAGCTATTTCGTTATTCGGTTCGGCGTAGTACAAAGGCTGGACAAGCGGTTCACCCTCGCATCTCGCCCTGCGGTTCATCGAGTACAGATAAGGCACAAGGCGGTGCCTGAGCCGCAGGAATTCCGACATTATGTTACGCGCAATGGGGTTAAAGTGCCAGGGTTCCTTCCTGATGAATGGATTGGAAGTGCTGTGCAGGCGGTTGATGGGAGAAAATACGCCGAATTGCACCCAGCGTACTTCCAGTTCATCATCCCGGATGCCGCGCATATGCCCGCCTATGTCATGGCTCCACCAGCCGTAGCCGGCGTTTGAAGCGGTTGCGGTAAAATATGGCTGAAATTCCAGGGAAGCCCAGCTAATGATGCTGTCCCCCGAAAAGCCCACCGGGTATCTGTGGCTGCCCAGGCCAGCGTAGCGGGAGAAGGTCAATGCCCGTTTTGAACGGCGGGAGCTGTCCAGGTAATGAAAGTGGTTAAGAACCCAAAGGGGATCAAGCCCGGGAATGCCGGTAGTATTGCCCTGCTGCCAGTCTACCCACCAAAAATCGACCCCATCATCTTCCAGAGGATGCAACACTTCCTCAAAATAGGCTTGCATAAAATCCGGGTCTGTAGCGTCAAATTCAACCGGTTTGCGGCGTTCGGTATCAATCCCCATCCTTTTGGCTATGCGGCCGTATGCGTCTTCGTGGGCGCGGATGCCGTCCGCCGGGTGCAGGTTCATGGTAACGCGCAGGTTCTTTTTATGCAGCCAGGCAAGGAAACCTTTCGGATCGGGAAACAGCTCCCGGTTCCAGGTAAAACCGGTCCAGCCGCTGCCCAGTGCCGGATCAATATCGGTGTAATGCCAGTCCATATCGATTACCGAAACGGAAAAAGGGATTTTCTCACTTTCAAAGCGTTCTATCAATTCTTTATAGGATTGCTCTGTGTAGCGGTAATAACGGCTCCACCAGTTTCCCAGGGCGTAGCGGGGCAACAGAGGGGTAGGGCCGGTAAGGCGGTAAAAATCTTTTAGAGAGCGGCGGTAGTCCCGCCCGTAGGCAAACACGTAAAGATCGATTTTACCTTCACAGCTGCCTTTGCGGCGCGTCGCGATCCAACCGTCCGAATCCAGCGCCAGGGTGCGGCTGTCGTTAACTGCTGCGATGCCGCTTCTGGACAGGATGCCCGGTTCCAGCGGCGCAGGCCCGTCAACCGTATCCAGCGTGCGCAGCGTGCCGCCCAGGTTTTCACCCTGGTCTCCATAGCGCCAGAGCGGATAAAAGTTTCCCGCATTCCCCAGCAGCCTTACGCTAAGCCCGATTTTGGAGAAAGGTTTTTTATCGTAACGGAGCAGCAAGGCTTCGGTAGCAATCGCCAGTTCATCGGGGCTTTCTTCAACGGAAAATCGGCAGGGCGGAAAATTCCTGTTCAGCGCAAATTGGGTTGCCCTGTCCTCGAAAACACCGTCAGGGCTGTACTCCAGGCGTATCAAACCCGCTGTCAGCACGGTAACGCGCCACGACGCCCCCTGTACCACCGCCTCAGGTCGGCAAAGGGGGTTCTGATTAATATGCCAATGATTCGGTAGCTTTTTTGTATGCAACGCTGCCCTCCGTAATACCTTCTTAATCTGAACATAGCGTGGAAGGTTCATAGCTTCAAGCTGTTGAAAAAAATAAAAAGGTTGTATAATTCAAATTAGAAGAGACAGCGCCATATGGATAAACCGAAAATCTATCTTGAGACTTCGATTTTTAGCTTTTATTATGGCTCGGAGGTTACGCCAGAATACAAACAATATAAAACGGATTCTCGGGCGGTATTCTGTAAAATTAAAAACGGAGAGTATGAAGCTTTCACTTCTTCGTTTACTACGGACGAATTGACAGACGAACCGAATGAAAAAAACGGCTGGAAATGCTTACCCTTGTCCCTGAATATGGTATAAAGGTTTTATTTCCAACTGACGAAACGCAACGCCTTACAGAATTATATATTCAGGAGGGAGTAGTCTCTCCGGCATGGGAAACGGATGCAGCCCATATTGCAATGACAACAGTCAACGGATTAGACTTTATCATGAGCTTGAATTTTTCCCATATAGTCCGGCCATGGACGGTTGAGCGAGTACGGAAGGTGAATTACCGCGAGGGCTATAAACCCATCGGTATTTATAAGCCTTCGGAGGTGTTGGAATTATGAAGACAGTGCAAGACTATTTATATGATCCCAGAATAATAAGCGATCCAGATATTATGTCTGGTCCGGAAGAGATACGGACAATTCATGCTATCCGGCTTAAGCAGCAGGATGAAACATCAGGGATGTCGTATGAGGAAAAAGCGGCGTTTCACCGGAAAAAGACAGACACAATGTTTGCCAGTATCGGACTTCCTCCCCTGAAATATGTGAACCTTTCCGGTCAGGGGAAGATAAAGCCTAAAGCAACCGTAAGCAAATGAAAATAAAACACAGGCTGTTACTCTTCTTTATTGCGTTAATCCTCTGCTGCCCATCGGTCTTTTCGATGGAATTTGTCTACAAGTACAATACCGGCGACAAGTACCGTGTTCTTTCCAAAGTAAGTATGGATATTTTTATTGACCGCAGGTATAGCTTCAAATCTGAAATTGTAAACCGCATAGCCATGGAAATTGTCGCGGTTTCAGGCGATAAGTCCAGGCAGGCGGCTACCTTTCAAACGGCGGAAATTACCGTTCCGGCGAGCAGTTCAGACACTTCGGCACGCACGTTTAAATGGGCAAAGGATTACCAGTCGGAGTATGATCAGGACAGCCTTGGACGTATGACGATTGACAGCAGCTACTATATGCCCAATGTAAGGGACGTTCCTGTTTTCCCCGGCAGGGATCTTGCGGTAGGCGAAACCTGGGCAGCCAAAGGTACAGAGGTTCACGATTTCCGCGATAATTTCGGAATAGAAAAGCCCTACAGCATCCCCTTTACAGCCCTTTATACTTACCTTGGTTTGAAGACGTGGAAGGATAAAGAGTACCCGGCTTTTTCGGTTTCCTACAAGATTTCAGTTCAGCCTCCGGTGGTTCGCGGGAAAGTCTACCCCAGGCATATCCAGGTTTCTTCCGATCAAACCGTTTACTGGGATACCGATCACGGCCAGGTTGCGGCTTACGAGGAATTTTTCAGGTCCATCTTTGATCTTTCCGACGGGCAGACCTGGGAATACCGGGGAAAGGCTGAAGCGGAAGTGCTGGATGCGCCGCCCATGGACAAGGAAGAAATAATCAAAGACATTGCCGATGATATCGCGGTAATACCTGACGCTACCGTGCGCAAAAGCGATCAGGGGATTGTAATAAGCCTTGAAAATATCCAGTTTGCGGCGGATTCAGCAGTACTGCAGCCTAGCGAATTTTCCAAGCTTGACGCTATAGCGGAAATACTGCTTAAGTACCCCGACAGGGACATACTCGTGGGAGGCCACACTGCCCTCGCGGGGACTGCCGCCGGGCGGCTCCAGCTTTCGCAGGAGCGGGCGGACGCGGTGGCGAAATACCTTATAAACAAAAAAGTCCGCAGCGCCGACCGCGTGGTTATCCGCGGATATGGGGCGGAAGTGCCAATCGCGGACAACAGAACCCAGGAAGGGATGCAGAGAAACAGGCGTGTTGAGATCGTCATTCTTGAGAATTAGCCTTGAAAATCAGATGACATTATGCTAGCCTTTCAGCACTGATGAATAAGACCAATCCGGCGAATCTGGCTGTGCTTGCGTGTCCCGGTGGCGAAGTATTTGCCGGAGAGGTGATAACCCACCTTAAAGGGGAATATCATCTCCGTTTTGAGAGAATGGCTGCCGAACTTGCCCGGCAGTACGAAATGGATCATGAATCCGCAATCAGGCGGATCAACTTTATCAACGATGTCCTTTCGCCTTTCAACAGTCTTCCCGGCGATATTGATAAATACCGCAGCCCTCATTTCACTGTTTCCGCC
>Ga0268262_10001167_pt1 | contig 33399 bp, 32 predicted proteins | sample TergutNc150P3_FD_190354 | JGI IMG/M metagenome (GOLD analysis project Ga0268262, IMG submission 190354) | Nasutitermes corniger P3 segment gut microbial community from laboratory colony in Florida, USA - Nc150 P3 (SPAdes) (version 2) | ecosystem: Host-associated > Arthropoda: Insects >...
TTTGCGGCTGACGAAGAAGTGGGCTCCGCTTTCGGCATTGAGTGGCTTGTAAACAATCACCGCGATTTATTCAAAAAAGACGACATGGTGCTTGTTCCCGACGGCGGAGATACAAAGGGCGAATGTATAGAAGTAGCGGAAAAAAATATTTTATGGATGAAGTTCGCAACCCACGGAAAACAGGCGCACGGCTCAATGCCGGATTTGGGAGCAAACGCTTTTCTTGCTGGGGCGATTCTTGGTTTCCGTCTGCACAAAGAACTTTCGGCTAAGTTTAACAAGAGAAATCCTATGTTTGATCCCGACTACTCTACTTTTCAGCCGACAAAAAAAGAGGCGAACGTCCCTAACATCAATACTATTCCCGGCGAGGATGTTTTTTACATGGATATGCGCGTCCTTCCCTGTTATTCTCAGGAAGCCGTGTTAACCAAAATTGATAAAATAAAATCCCGAATAGAAAAAGAATTTCACGTTACGGTTGAATATAATATTGAGCAATCAACATGCTCAAAAGCGACTGATGTAAAAGCGCCGATTGTTACATTACTGAATAAAGCGATACCGGAAGTTTATTCCGTCAAGCCGCGCCCTATCGGTATAGGCGGCGGCACTATGGCGGCATATCTCCGTAACATTGGAATTGACTGCGCGGTCTGGACAAAGACGCAGGAAACCCTTCACCAGCCGAATGAGTATGCGCTTTTGGAGAATATTCTGGGGGACGCAAAGGTTTTTGCATTATTGGCGATTAGTTAGCGTTAGTCAGGGAGGGGGACAAAATCAGCGCGGCAAAAATCATCGACTCAGAACAAATAATAGCCTCCCTATGCGAAGGCGGTTCTGTCGCGGAACTTCTTCCCTCCTACGAGCCGCGCAAATCTCAGCTTGATTTGCTTGCCCTGATTATCCGCGCTTTTAACGAGGACGCTCTTGTTATGGCGGAAGCGGGAACGGGCGTAGGCAAGTCATTTGCCTATCTCCTTCCCGCCATGCGCTTTGCGCTCGAAAACAAGGAAAAAGTTGTTATCTCCACCGCTACCATTACACTGCAGCAACAGTTATTCGAGAAAGACATCCCTCTTGTCGCTTCAAGCATGGGAGATGTAAAAATAAAATCCGTCATTATGAAAGGAAGGGGTAATTACCTTTGCCTGCGAAGGCTAAACGATACATTACGCGAAGGTTTGCTCTTTGAGTTCGATAAAAAAGAAATTGACAGTATTGTAGAATGGTCGCATAACACAAAAACAGGAGCAAGATCGGAGCTTTCATTCATGCCTTCCGAAACTTTATGGGCGGGCGTATGCTCTGAATCCGATTTATGTTTGGGGAATCATTGCCCATGGAGAGAACAGTGTTTTATATTCGCTCTGCGCAGAGAGGCAAATAACGCGCACATTATCGTTGTAAATCATCACTTGCTTTTTGCCGATTTAGCGGCGAGGTATCAGGGCGCGGGTTATGAAAACGCGGTGGTTCTGCCGCCCTTTAACCGTCTTATAATAGACGAAGCGCACACAATTGAAAACGCGGCTACTTCATTCTTTTCGCAGGAGTTTTCAAGAACGGGGATTTTCCGCCAACTTACAAGGCTCTACAATACGCGCAAGGCGAACATACACGGCTTGCTGGTAAAACTATGCGCGATGCTGCCTTCAAGCGAAGACCGGTTAGACGATATGGCTGACGCTATCCAAAAAATACGCGCGTCCGCTGAAAGTTTGGATAATTGCGCTTTAGAGATATGCGGCATAGAGGGAATTTTCAGACTTTCTCCGTCTGTAGATGAATCATTTTTAAAAAAATCTTTGTTCCCTAATTTTAAGGATTTACGAAAGGATATACTCAACCTTACAAATTTGATCCGCGATATTTTAGAAAATCTTGACGATGAACAAACGGCGGATCCTATTGTCTGGGAAATTAAAACTATTGTCAGACGGCTGGACGGCGTTGCCGAAATCTGCAATGTTTTTTGCAATTACAAAAAACACGAGGACAATGTTTTATGGGTGGAAAAATTAAACTTTAAAAATAGTCCCTGGGCTGTCTTTACAAAAACGCCTCTTGACTTGGCTCCCATTCTGAAAGACAGCGTATTCTCGCCGAACAAAACCGTGGTTTGCGTATCCGCGACTTTAGCGATTAACGACGACTTTACTTTCTGGGCAAGCCGATGCGGCATTGACAGTATCAATACCCGCCAGACGCTATCGGGCTGTTTCCCCTCTCCCTTCCCCTACTCAAGCGCGGTTCTCCTTGCCTCTCCCACAGACGCCCCCCTCCCCGACGAAGAAGGGTATCAGGAATTTGTTAACAAGGCTGTGGCAAAACTTGCCGCCGTCGCGGGAGGCTCCGCCCTTGTGCTGTTCACTTCCTACCAATCCTTAACAAGCAGTTACAACGCCGCCGTCGATGAGCTTACCCCAATGGGCATACGCTGTCTAAAACAGGGGGACGACGACCGCACCCGCCTGTTACAAGCTTTCTTATCCGATGAAAGCTCCTGTTTGTTTGCCACAGACTCTTTCTGGGAAGGGGTAGACGCGCCCGGCGACACCCTGCGGCTGGTCATTATCTGCCGCCTGCCCTTCCGCACCCCCGGCGACCCCGTCCATGAGGCGCGCAGGGAGGCTGTGGAAAAACGCGGCGGAAACCCTTTTATGGAACTTTCCCTGCCTCAGGCTGTTATGAAGTTTAAACAGGGCTTTGGCAGGCTTATGCGCCGGAGCGCCGACAAGGGCGTCGTCGCGGTTCTTGACGGGCGTATCCTGAAAAAAGCCTATGGTAATTTATTCAGACAAGCATTACCGGATACAAAGACAACTTTTAGCGATCTTAATTTTATTTTACAAGACATAGAAAACTTTTTTTATTAATGGTATAATTGACACAGAGGTGAGGAATGTCAGAACACATGGACATTGAAGGGCAGTCTGAAGAGTCTGCGGAAACAATAAACAGTGAAAAATTCCTTGTTTTTTCCATTAAGGATAAATCTTATTGTTTCCCGTCCCGTCTGATTGGGGAAATCGCGTTATTTGACGCGGTGTATCCCCTTCCGCTCATGCCTTCTTATGTACTTGGAATCGTAAATAGATATTCAACGCCTTACGCATTATTTGATACCGGTCTTCTACTCCAAAAAAAACCATGCCCGCGCAAGAAAGTTTTAATTTTAAAGGAAGAAATTGACAGGGTCGCTTTTCTTATTGACGATATAACAGCCATTGCGGATATAAAAAACGATGAAATTTCTACCGTTGAAAAAAAATCCGATTCGGATGAATTTGCGGACGGAATCAACGCGTCTTTTAAATGGAATGACAACGACGTATTTGTTCTTGACGCAAACAAAATAATAAACCGTGTTTCGGAGGAATTAATATGATTAGAACGCTGATAGTGGACGACAGTCCTCTGGTTCGTTCAATTTTAAGGGATTTTCTTGAAAGCGAAGGCTCATTTGAAATTATAGATGAAGCCGAAAACGGACAGGACGGCGTAAATAAAGCCAAAGAATGTAATCCCGATCTTATCACTATGGATTATGAAATGCCCAAAATGAACGGGCTTGACGCTATTGTAGAAATTAGAAAATTCAGTTCATGCGGCATAGTGGTAATAAGCACCCACGATACCGCAAAGATGGCTTATGAAGCCACCGTTAAGGGAGCGCATGAATTTTTCGCCAAGGATAATTTCACTTCTAAAATGAGCGACATACAGAGAAGCGAAATATATAACGCTTTAAAACATATAACAAATATCAGAAATAAGGAGCATGTACAAAGCGAAATTACTGAACAGATCAGCACCGTTCACAGAAAAATAAATTGCATCGTTATAGCGTCTTCGACAGGCGGTCCTATGGCATTGTGTCAATTACTCTCCGCGCTTCCAGCCGATTTTCCGGTTCCGATATTGCTTGTTCAGCATAACACTTCAGGATTTGACAAAGGCTTTGTACAATGGCTGGACGGTTATTCTCAGCTAGATGTAAAACTTGCCGAAGAAGGAATCTATCCAATTGAAGGCAATGTTTATGTCGGACCCACAGAAAAGCATTTAACCGTCGGAGCGGAAGGCATAGCTTTTAATCTCGACGCCCCTGTCTGTAATCAAAGACCGTCGGCTGATATTTTATTTAAAACCGCTGCGGAACATTACGGCGATTCTCTTATCAGCGTAGTCCTTACCGGAATGGGAAGCGACGGAGCCGAAGGCACGCGGGCTGTTAAAAAAGCCGGCGGCATTACTATCGCTCAGGATGAGGCGACTTCCATGATCTTCGGCATGCCGCAGGAGGCAATCGCGACAGGCTGCGTAGACATAGTACTCCCGTTAAATGAAATCGCGCAGAAGTTACTGGATTTAACGGGCGGAGAAAGTTAATAATGTCTGGTAACACTGCGGTTTTAGATACAGCGGTTGATGTTCCCGCACAAGCGCTCTCTAATCCCGCTCTGTTATTCTTATATCACCGGATTGAACAAATTCTCGGCATAAAAACAGAATACGACGCCCTTTTTAAATTAAATGAATACATAGAATTTACCTGCGGCGCTTCGTTTATCGAAAATCCCGCTGTCTTTGAGTACCTTCTTACTTCCCGCGAACAAATATATATTATCGCAAAATATCTTACCGTTAATGAAACATATTTTTTCAGGGAAGACGCCCATTTTAATCTTCTTTCAGAGCTTTTGCCGGAACTGATAAAACTAGACCGCCCATTGCAAATATGTTCAGCCGCCGTTTCAATCGGCTGCGAGGCTTACAGTATCGCCATGCTTCTTGATTACCACAAAAAAAACGGTCTTGATTTTGATTTTTCAGTTGACGCTTTTGACATATGCGCCGAATCAATAGATATAGCAAAAAACGCCCATTATACGTCTAACGCTCTTCGCGCTGACGGTTCTTCATGCAGGCATATTCTCGATTCTTATTTGATTCAAGACGGCGATGAATATATAGTACCTGAAAATATCCGCAAAAAGGTTCGATTTTTTCCTCATAATATAATGCGCGGGCTTGACAAACAGTATGATATTATTTTTTTCAGAAACTCTTTAATTTATTTTTCTTCAAAGTCCAGAATTTCCGTTATCAACAATATTTCCGAATCGCTTTTTATTAACGGATTTTTATTTATCGGCGCTTCGGAAACAGCGTCCGTAAGACACCCTTTGCTTGCAAGTAAAAATTTATCCGATGTTTTTTATTTTCAAAAAACGGGAACTCCGTACATTTATGAACGAATAGAAAATCATCCCCCTGTTACGGAGCATCGTAAATACGCCGATTACAAACAAAAAAAACATGAAAAGCCCCCCGTAGAAAATAAAATTAAATCTTTTCAGCCAAAAAATGAAATTACCGTAAGCTGCGCAGAAATAAATGAAATTTTAAAGAAAGACGACGGCAGACCAAACGCCGAAGAAACGCTTGACGCGCTTAAAAATAAAGACCCTTCTTCTCTTTCCGGAAGCGCTCTTGCGGCGTCAGCAATTTATTATCTAAGCGCGCAGGATTTTAACAACGCGGATATAATTATTTCACACCTTGAAAAATATAATTCAGGCGCGTTTACAAGATTTTTACGCGGCGAATATTATTTTTTAAAAGGCAATCCCTCAGAAGCGGAAATATTTTACAGCGAATCATCGGTAAAAGACAAATTCTTCTGGCCCTCTTTTTACAGAATCGCCGTTCTTTCCGCCGACGTAAATCCTACAAGGTATGAATATAAAATAAAGAAAACTCTTGAAAGTATTAAACATTTACAAAGTCTGGAACCTGACAGCGAGCGTAATTATGAATGTTTTTTAGGCGGATTTTCACCGGATTATTTCCGAAGAATTCTTGAAAGAAAATTATCATATTAACAGGGGCGTAGTATGAAAATAAAGTTGTTCAAAAATTTAAAATTAATTAATAAATTGACAATCAGCGCTTCCGTATTTTTATTACCGTTGGGAATAATGCTGTTTTCAATTATTTCCATGTCTCTTTCATCTATAAATAAAGACCGTATTGAACTTAACGGCATTAAGGTTATGAATCCGGCTATTGCTCTAATGCAAAGTATTCCTTTATATGTTAATTTTTATTTTGATAATTCTGAAAGCGACGCTGAAGGCGTTAAAAAACACATAGAGGAATTGCTTTTAGAATTAAAAAATGAATATGAAAAATATTTTTATGATGAGGCGTTGACGGCATCCCCGCAATCACTCCTTGATAATTGGGAACTTTTATCAAGAACGTCTATTCGGGACTCTTTTTTATGGGCATACAGACAGATGATGCTTGATTTAAATAAAATAATAATTTATGTGGTGGATGTTTCAGGTCTTATTACGGACAGGGACATAGAAAGCGCTTACCTTATCGCCGCGGCTTTTAACGAACTTCCTCAAACGCAGGACAGAATGGTTATAATAGGAAATTTATTAAGAACAATAGAAGACGGCGCATTTACTCAAAGACGAAAAACAGAACTCTTGCTTAATCTGGAATTATTAATGTATTCCGACAATGTAAGAATACAAAACAGGTTTCACGCGGTTGAAACTATAAGAAATAAAAATACCGATACCTTTGAATCTTTTGAAATCTTGTTAAAATCCTGTTATGACACTATCGCTTATTTTTCCAATTCCGTAGAATACATTATTAACGAACCTGTTATAGATATAAAGACTATTCCCGCTCTTTTTGAAACGGCAACCAGGGCAAACAACACTACATATCGTTTGCAAGTAGCGTCTCTTGACAGACTAGAAAGCATTATAAAAGAAAGGATTTCTCTTTATCGCCTGCGGTTAATATTATCTCTTACCGCCGTCACTTTCGCTACATTCTTTGCTTTCTTTATTATTTTTATTACTGCTTTTGGTATTCGCAGATCTACCGACAGCATGGGCGTTGTTTTTAAGCGTCTTAACGAAAACGATCTTTCCGTAGTTATTGAATCAATTTCAAGCGACGAACTTGGCGATTTTATGAATTTGTTAGGCGGTTTCCTGTCTAAATTACAGATTACATTCTCGGCAATCAATAAAAATTCTTCTATGGTTTCGCTTGCCATGATTGATTTATCTTCTACCGCAAGGCAAATGGCTGCTACCGCAAACGAACAATCCGCCAGCGTCGCGGAAATTGTCAGCACAATTGAGAACAACAGGAATCTTACCGCGCAATCAGCCGAAAAAACCAAAGAAGTAGCGAATCTTGCCGTCCAAACCCAAGAGCTTAGCAGAAAAGGCGCGGGTATTAGAGAAGCCAATGAAAACATGATGTTTGACATTAGAAATCAAAATGTAAAAATTATCAATATAATTAAAAATTTAACCGATATGCTTTCCGGCATTGATGAATCAATTAAAATTATAGACAGTATCGCGGATCATACCAAACTTATAGCATTTAATGCCGCGCTTGAAGCGGCGTCTTCCGGCGAAGCCGGTTCGCGTTTTTCCACAGTGGCGGATGAAATACGGCGTTTTGCCAACAATGTCGTTGAATCCGCGTCGGAAATAAAAGAAAATATTTCTGAAATAAATCAAGCCGCTCAAAACCTTTTTACTGAGGCAAATAACGGCTCTCGCGCAATAGACGCCGGTTACAACAGAATGGTTGAACAAAAAGAAGTTTTTGAAAATATAGTTGATGTTTCTCAAAATGTCGCCGTCCGTATGCAGCAGATTTTTAATCTCAGTAAACAACAGGAAGTTTCCGCCGCTCACGTTTTCACGGCGTTAAAGGAAATTTCCGCCGGCGTAAATCAATTTGTTTCGGCAACCAGCATTACATCAGATACTGTAGACAAGCTGAATAATATGTCAAAAGAACTCAAAGATATGCTGGCAAAATATCACATATCAGGCAATAAATAAGCTTTGGAGAATAACAATGCCCATGAATAGGGAAAAATTCATAAAACAATACATTGATGAAGGGCTTGAAATATTACCCAATATCGAGACGTATATTTTTAAAGTAAAAGACGGCGTTTCTACGGAAGACGATATTGCCGCACTGTTACGCGCCCTGCATACTTTAAAAGGCACTTCCCGTATGCTTGAATTTAAACGCATAGAGGAGCTAAGCCATTCGCTTGAAAGCGTTTTTATCGCAATGCGCGACAAACAGATAACTTTTTCCGATAATGCGATAAAACTTATTCTTTCTTCTTTGGATCTTCTAAAAACAGGTTTTAGCGTATTGCAAACGTCTAAAGATGACAATATAGAAATAGGCGAATATGTAAATAATCTTTCCATGCTTGCGGATAATAAAGAATTTTCATTGCCAATAACGGAAAAACCCGCTGAAACGGAAAAGCAAGACGTTAAAGAAGAAAAACACAAAGAATCAAAAACAGAGACTATTCGTCTTTCTCTTGATAAAATAGATGAAATTATTAAAAATATTATGTCGCTGCATACTCTGGAAATAAACGCGAAGATTATTTCTCAAAACAGCGCGGAAATTGATAATTTAATCAGGAAATTTTCAAAATCATTTAAAGAACATAAAAACATTGATCCCGCGCAGGCGGTTTATCTTAAAAAACTGGAAAGATTATGCGGAAGATTAAACTCATCATTAAAAGATTATGTTATAGACGCGGGAAACAGCATAAAAACCGCTTATGACGGAGTAATTTCGCTTCGTACTCTTCCAATATCTACTATTTTTGACAGTTACCCGCGTTATGTGTATGAACTCGCGCAAGAACTCGGCAAAAATGTGCAGTTGACTCTTGAAGGTAAAGAAAATGAAATAGATAAAAACATTATTGAAGCCTTATCCGAAGTATTACTGCACATGGTCAGAAACTCGGTTGATCATGGTATTGAAATGCCGCAGGAACGCCTATCCGCGGGAAAAGAAGAAACAGGCAAAATATCAATTATTTGTTCGCGGGAAAGCGGCAATATGAAAATTATCATTTCCGACGACGGAAAGGGCATAGATACCGAGAAAATCAGGCAGAAGATTGTAAAAGAGGGATTAATTGACGAAGAAACATCGAAGAATCTTTCTAAAGAAGAACTTACAGATTTTATTTTCCAGAGCGGATTTTCAACGTCAGAAAAAACAAGTAATATTTCAGGCAGAGGCGTTGGAATGGACGTGGTTCGGGACAGTATAGAAGCCTTAAAAGGCAGTATTGTCGTTGACAGCGAACAGGGCAAGGGCTCTAAATTTACGATTATGATTCCGTTGTCTATAGCGGCGCTTATGGGAGTTCCTATAGAATGTAACGGAATGAAATTCATTATACCCGCTAATTTTGTCGAGGCGATAATGCTTATAAAACGCGATGAGATAATTTCCTCAGAAGACAAACTTGAAATAAAATATAATGACCGTATTATTAAATTATATTATCTTAATCAAATATTAAAAATTAAAGAGAATCCCATTCATGATACGGATTCAATATTTATTGTTATCATTCGTTCTTATGAAGACTCCGCGGCTCTCGCCGTTAATAATATCTACAGTATGAAATCCGTAATACTTAAAACATTGCCGTCATTTATGAAGAATATGACCGTCTTTTCAGGTATTGTTCAAAATGAAGAATATGAAATGGTAAGCATTTTACATATTCCAACGGTAATTAAAATGGCAAAACGCGTAAGATTACCGGAATACAAAAAAATATCCGATGAGGCTAAAGAAAACAGAAAATCAGTCCTTGTTGTCGACGACTCTCTTCCAACTCGTGAAATTGAAAAAGATATTTTGTTATCTGAAGGATATATTGTAGACGCCGCGGCGAACGGAGAAGAGGCGTTAAAAGCCGCAAGAGCAAAACATTACGACTTAATTTGCACCGATTTAAATATGCCTGTTATGGACGGATTTTCTCTTATTCAAAATCTTAAAAACGAAGAATCTCTTTCAAATATTCCCATTATTGTCATTTCATCAAAAGATGATAAAGAAGAACAAAAACGCGCCTTCAAACTCGGCGCTTCAAGTTATATTATTAAAAATTCGTTTAATAACCATAATATGCTTAAAGCGGTTAATTCACTTATAGGAGATGTTTACCATGACAGACCAAGAAACAAATGAAAAAATCATTCGCGATGAATACGACGGAGAAAAATTAATAAACAAATTCAGATTTGCTCTTGCTTTAATTTTTATTTTATGTATTATTCTTGTTTCTTTTATCAGAAAAGCGAACGGACTTGAGCATTTTCCATTACGCGCATATTCATTTACGGGCGGTTTTTTGCTTTTTTCATGTTTTTTATATTTTTTTATCATAAGAAAAGAAACGCTTCCTTCTTATTTTAAATACGTTTGTGTAACTTTAGACGCGTTATTTATTACCGGCGCAATTTGGGTAGGATGTACATATCCTGAAATATCCCCTCCCATAACTTTTATTTCTATAGAGGCTCTTTTTTACATAGTGCTTATAATGGCGGGTTCTTTCAGATACAGCGTTCCATGCGCCTATTTTTCCGGGATTTTTTCCAGTATCTGTTATTTGATTGTCGTTATAGCTAACAGACACGTTCTTGATTTACCCTATTCTTTTACACTTGGCGGCAAAGTAATACCTGTCAGTTTTCCTTTTTACAACGAATCACTGCGCGTTCTTGCGATGATGGTCGCCGGTTTTACCGCCGGTCTTTCAAGTAAACGCCATCTGAAATTATTCAAAAACATGATAGAATCTCAAGCAAAAGCAGCCGATGCCGCTATGGCGACAGTAGAACAAACCCGTTCAATCGCTAAAATTATTAAAAATTCTACTGATGATATATTCCTTTCATCCAAAGAAATTTTTATTACCGCAAACAATCAGGCGGCAAGTATTCATGAGATTGAAAGTACAATTAAAGAAAACACCCAAATAGCGGGGGATATTTCCGAAAAAACATCCAATGTATCGAATATTGCCAGCAAAATGGAAACCGACGTTATTCACGGATTTTCCGTTCTGGAACACAATATTAACCAGCTTGAAGATATTAAGAAAAAGAACGACAGCGTAATTACAAGCATTATAAACCTTGGAAACAAGATATTAAAAATACGCGATATTGTAAAAAATATTAATACTATAACGGATCAAACAAAGGTTATAGCGTTCAATGCGGGACTGGAAGCCGCAAGTGCGGGAGAACACGGCAAACGTTTTGCCGTTGTAGCAAACGAAGTAAACCGTCTTGCGGACGACATCGCATCCCTTACCATGCAAATTCGCGAACAAGTAGAGGAAATTCAAGATTCTTCCTCGTCATTGATAATTTCCAGCGAAGAAAGCACAGATAAAATCAGGGAAGGCAATAACCTTATCAAGGAACTTGACGATATTTTCCGTGAAATTCGATCCGGCGCTGAAATAACGGCTAATCAGGCGCAAACAATTACATTATCAACTCAGAAACAGTTAAAATCAACAGAGCAAATTAATGTGGCAATAACCGATATTTCAAAGGGACTGTCAAATTTTATTCAATCAACCAGAAAGGCGTCTTCTTCCGCTGAAGAACTTACAGAAATAATTCATGAACTAGACGTTATTTTAACGGGACAACTATGATATTTGTTTTAAATTTTATCAAAATATTTACAAAAAACATTGTTTATTTTGTGTAAAAATCATAAAATAAAGTGTTATATATATTATAAATGAAAATAAATAAATATATTTTATTAATCATATTTTTTCTCTGCGCCATTCCGGTATTTTGCCGCGATATTACCGTATTTGTAGTTGACGAAGATTTATCTCTCCCGCTCGAAGGCGCGTCTGTGCGCACAAGAGGCGGAAATGAGTATATATGCGATAAGGATGGAAAAGCTAAAGTTCAAGTTCCCGATGACAGACAAATTTTGCTTTATGCGGCATATCCCGGTTATGAAACAGGCACTATAACAATTCCTGTTACAGGCAATTCATTTACTGTTTATTTGCGTCTTTCCGGTTTTTTACAGGGACGGGAACTTGTAGTTGAGGCGTCAAAACCAGGAACAAGCGAATCAAAAACAGGCAGAAGCGTCGCCGTAAGTGAAAAAGAAATAGCCCAAACAGCGGAAATAGGAATAATCGAAGATGTAATGAGCACTATAAAACTCCTTCCCGGGGTTGGTTATTCGGGACTTTTCAACGCGGCGCCCAGTATCCGCGGCGGGCAGCCCGGCGACATGATGGCGTCTTTAGATGGTTTTTACATAAACAGTCCGTACTTTTGGGGAGGCGGCTTTTCCATTTTTGATCCGCGCATGGTTAAAAGCGCGCAATTATCTCACGGTGTATTTTCTTCCCGTTACGGGCATACAATTTCAGGACTACTTGAGATAACTTCCAAAGAACCCTCCCCTACTGAAACTGAATTTGAACTTGGCGTAAACACAAGCGCCGCCAATTTTAATTTTTCTGTTCCGTTGAACGGAAAAGGAGGTATTCTTTTTATGGGACGCGTCACATATTATGATCCTGTAATCTGGGGCGCGAAAGAACTTTCACATTCCATTCCCGAATTAAGCGTAATTAATTATATACGAACTGCTCCATTCATCAGGGCGGGAACAATCAGCGGAAATTACCGGTTTACGGATAATTTGATTATATCCGCGACAGGCTTTTTCGGAATGGACGGAGGCGGCGTATTATATAAAAATAAAAACAAAACGGAAAAATTAGACAGCGATACTGATATTGACGTTGATTATGTTAATTATCAAACTTTTTTAACATCGTCTTTATCATGGAATCCCCGCAATGATATGCTTTTAAAATTTACCGCCGGCGCGGGATATGAAGAATCAGACATGGACGGAATATTGGAAAACAAAATTCACAATAAATATTTTACTGATGATTTCCCTTCAGCTATTAAAGTTATCATGTCATTAAAAGGTATGGATACGAAAAAATATCAATATTCCAACGAAATGCACATGGTTCAGACTGATACAAAATACAACATACAGGGACGCGTTGATTATGACTGGAAATTATCAAATAACTTTCTTGCCGCCGTTGGAGCGCAGGAATTATTTTCTGTTTCAGAATCAAAAGGCGATCAGAAATCAAACCGTATCATTCGATTCGATAAAATTACAGATGAAAATATACAAAATAATATTATAAATTTCTTTGGCGGTTATCCGGGAAATATACTCGTTGAATTGCCAATGGCTGAAAAGCCTAATTCTCAAAACAAACTTATGACAACTTCCGGTTATCTGCTTGGAGAATTCAACACGGATGGAAACCGCTTTGGCGCGGAATTAGGCGTCCGCGTGGATCATTTTATTTTATTAGGAGAAGGTTTTACATTACAAAGCGATCCTGTATTTAATCCGCGGTTAAATCTTGATTTTAATATTTTACGCAATAAGGGGATATTCAACTCAATTGACATATCCGCCGGAACCGGATTGTTTTCATCTATAGATGATACCGTCTTTGACGCTGAGAAAAAATATAATCTTAATCAAATTAAACCAAACCGAAGCTGGACATCCATTTTTGGTGTCAAATTTGAATTCCCCGAATCATTAATATTAAATGTCGAAGGTTACTACAAAAAAGTTTTTGACAGAATGTATGTTTTAATAGATCCGGGAGATGTTACGGTTAAAGTTGATCCTTATTTTAACGGCGAAGGAATAATATGGGGCGTAGATGTTATGCTGCAAAAAATACAAAACCGTTTTTGGGACGGCTGGCTTTCTTACTCATATAACTGGGCAAAGTACCGGGAACCTAACGGCAAAATAGGCGGAATGGTAAGATCGGGCGGAAACAACGGTGATGACTGGTATTTCCCGTCATACCACAGGTTTCATAATCTTAATTTGGTATTAAATGTTAAACCTACGCAAAAAATGAATGTTTACACGCGTCTTGGAATAGCGTCAGGCGGACTCTTTCCAAAAAGAGATGATGACGGACCTAAAAGCGCTCCTGTGTTGGTTTATAACGGAGGAAAAAGTTATTTTATAGAAGAATTCTTTTGGAATTCTGTTTTTGATGAAAATAACCGCACTACCCCATCAGTGTCTGTGGATATAAAAGTTTCATTCTTTGGAGGAAATAAAACAGGAAAGACAAGATATGAATTTTATTTTGCGATAGAAAATGTCCTTGGATTATTGTATACTCCTCAAGGGAATACAAATTATAACAACTATACAGGCGAAATAGATGAAGGCGGTTTTTCAGCAAGTTATGATATACCTATTCCAATACCGTCGTTTGGAATTAAAATAAGTTATTAAAGGTAGAATATGAAGGTTATAAAGATTTTTATTTTAGTTATATTAACATTTTTAATATTTAACTGTGTCTCTCTCGCGGAAAAAATCGGACAGACGCTTGACGGCTCCGCTTCCAAGTTTAAAACTGTTTCTGTTTATTCAACATCAAGCAAGAACAATAAACAAAAACCGGAAATAAAAATATCCGTTGTTGAAAATAAAAGCAAAGAAAAATCAATAATAATTACAATCAAAGAATTCCCCATGTTAAAGATATATGGATCGTTCCCCGATGAAAAAGGCGCTTTTTCCCCTACGGAACTTGAATTCATTGCCGGAAGCACTCACGGCTGGAATGAATACTCATTGGAATTAATGGGAACAGGCAATCTTAAATTAGAGGATACCGCGGTTTTTAAAATTGAAGAGATTGAGTCTATTCAGGTTACAAAGGGGCGTATTCAAAGATACGATACCCGTTTAACCGGAAACGAAGCGTTATCGGCATTACGCAACAGGCGCGAGCGCATAATCTCTCTTACGGAATGGATGGCGTCTCTCAGCCTCGCGAAAGGACAGACAGTCAAAGAATTTGAAGAATACTGGCAGCCTGTTCTTTTTCCCGAGGTGGTTCCAAAGAAAAAAAGACCCCAGGGGTGGATTCAGGACGGAGACGTATTCAAAAACGCCGAGAATATACGCTGGAACACAGGTTACACAGAGCGTAAATTTCCCGAAGAATTGCGTCCTATAAGGAATTCGGGCACTTTACTGCGCGATTGGGAAGAATCGCTTTATTGGATATATATGGCATATGAATGGGAAAATATTGTAGAATTATTATATAAGGAATATACTTTAACAAAAAACAAGTGAGGTGTAGACAAATGGAAACTTCGACTTTTTCGGTACTGGAACTTTTTAAACTTGGCGGCGTTATTATGTGGCCCCTGCTTTTATTTTCTATCGCGGTTATAGCGATATCAATAGAACGCGCCGTTTTTATCTTTTATCACGATCTAAAGGTTGATGATTTGGAGCTTAAAGTTTCTGATTGTATAAAATCAAACGATTATTCGGGAGCCTGCGAGTACCTTTCAGGATTAACTGAACGGCGAATGGGAGCGCGTATTCTTTTAACTCTTTTACAACAATCAACCCCTGTCCATGGTCAGCAATTTTTAGTCCATCGCGTAGAACGCGCTGTTGAAACAGAGGCAAAAAACTGCCTTAACTCGCTTGAAAACGGTTTTAATTTTCTTACCGCCTTAGGCTCTCTTTCGCCGTTAACGGGCTTCCTCGGCACTGTATCGGGAATGATTGGCGCTTTTAAATCAATCGCCGAAGCGACGGAGGTAAACGCGCAGATAGTCGCAAACGGCATTTACGAGGCTCTTATCACTACGGTATTCGGACTTATAATCGCAATTATAGCGATGGTTGCACATTCCATTTTAAGCCATATAGTTGATAAATTTGCCGCAAGAGTGGAAGGCGTTTGTTCCGATTTAATCGCGCAGCTCGAAACCCAACACACAGGCAAAAAACAGTAAATGAAAATAACCCGGCGTAAAAAAAACGAATTTCTTGAATCAAGCGCGGCAAGCGATCTTGCTTTCCTGCTTATCATTTATTTTCTTGTTATTGCCGGTTTTAACATTAACAAGGGTTTTATAATTACTCTTCCGGCAAAAGACTCTACAAGAATGATATTAAAAGAAGAATTACTACGGTTTGAAATGGACTCAAACGGAGAAATATCGCACAACGAAGAAATATTAAATATTCCAAAAGCAAAAACAATCATACAAACCGCTCAAAAAGAAAATCCCAATATAGCGGTTATAATTACAATTGACAGTAAAGCAAAATGGCAGAATGTAGTATCCTTTGTTGAGCTTGCACAGGATTTACAAATTGATTCATTTTCATTCTCCATGAAGAAGGATAATCAATGAATTTAAGAAAAGAAAGAAAACCATTTATTATTCCCGTCTCTTCCATGTCGGACATTGGTTTTTTATTACTTATTTTTATTATGCTTGTCTCTTTGATTAATTACCGCAAAGAAGTAAAAATTGATTATCCCGAGGCGCATAGGGCTCTGCGGACAACAGAGGAAAAAAATCTTGAAGTATGGATCGATTTAGAAGGCGCGATATTTCTTGACGGAGAGCCTGCGGATCGTATTGCGTTTGAGAACAAGATATCAAGCCTTTACACGTCGGCTCCCGATACAAGGGTGCATATAATCGCCGATAAAAACACTCCTTACGAGAATATAAACAATGTATTGGAAATAATGCAATTACTCCAATATCGAGTCGTTAGCTTTGTGGTGAAATTAGATGAATGAAAAAAGAACGCGCCTGATAATTTTTATCGCTACCGCGGCTCTGCATCTGCTTGTAATATTTTTTCTTGTCTTTGATACCGGCGCGGTTATTCAAGTAGCGTCTGAAAACGCAAGGGTAATGAAACTTACAGATATTGCGGAAATTCCTCCCGACCCTGAAATTCCGCAAGTGGAAGAAATTGCGGAAGTAATGATAGAAACCGATGTCGCTCCCGTTCAAAACGTAGTCGCCGCTGGTTCTCTTTCTTTTGACAATTATCTTCAAATGCACCAAGTTTCCGTACCCCCGCTTTTTGACGAAAAAGCGTTTATTTCCGCTCTTGTTTATCCGCCTATAGCCCAACGTTCAGGAATCGGGGGCAAAGTTCTTCTTGAATTATTTGTGGATCGTACAGGCGTTGTGCAAAAAGTAACCATTTTGCGCGAAGAGCCGAAAGACAAAGGATTTGGAGAAGCTGCGGTCAAGGCATTTATGGGCATGAAAGGAACTCCGGCATACGCTAACGGAGAAGCGGTTTCCTGTCATTTTCGTTATCCTGTATCTTTTACAATTAAATAGCAAGTTAATATTTTTAATAGATCAACATCGCGTCGCCGTAGCTGAAAAAATGGTATCCCTCGCGTATGGCTTCGGCGTAGCTTTCAAGAATCAACTCTCTGCCGGCAAACGCGGACACTAACATCAGCAAGGTTGATTCGGGGGTGTGAAAATTGGTAAAAAGCGCGTCCACTGCCTTAAATTTGTATCCCGGGTAGATAAAGATTGAAGTCTTGTTTCCCCCGCGATTAAGTTTCCCGTCAATCCACGCGCTTTCAAGAGTTCTTACGCTTGTTGTTCCCACGGCGATAATTTTCCGTCCGGCTTTTTTCGCAGATTCTATTTTTTCAGCGGTATTTTCGTCAATGTTAAAAACTTCGCTATGCATTTTATGGTCTTCAATATTTTCACTGCGAATAGGAAGAAACGTACCTAACCCCACATGCAAAGTAATAAATACGCTCTCTATTCCGCAGGCGGTAAAAGCGTTTAAAATCTCTTTTGTAAAATGCAGTCCCGCAGTCGGAGCCGCCGTAGAGCCCGTTTGATTCGCATAAATAGTCTGATAACGCTCCGAATCCGCCGGAGCGTCTTTCCTTTTGATGTACGGCGGCAGCGGAACATGACCATTTTTTTCAAGCCACGCGTCATTTATAGCAGTTTCAAATTCAAGCAGTAAATACTCATCTTCAAAGCCTTGGATAGCGGCTTTTATCCGCTCCTCTCCGCCAGAGGAAAAAACATAAACATCACCTTCCCTCTTGCGGCGCGCGCGCTTTGTCATAACCTTCCACAAAATACCGTCTCCATTAATATCGTCTAGGAGCAAAAATTCAGCCTGAGCGCCTGTTTTATCATGAGAGGCGGCAAGACGCGCCTTGCGTACTTTTGTGTCGTTAAAAACCAACAGCGGCTTTTCGCCGCAGGCGCTTAAAAATTTTTCACCGCAAAGAATATCAGGCAATTTACAAACAGCCGTGTGTTCGCGCGCGCCTGAGAGCCTATCAAGCGTCATAAGACGGCTCTGTCCCCGTTTTTCGGGAGGGTATTGCGCTATTAAATCTTCGGGAAGATCAAAATAAAAATCGCTTTTTTTCATTTAAAAAAGAGAACCTTCCGCATTTACGGCAGGCGCTAATCCAAGATGACCATACGCGAAATTTGTAACTACCCTTCCACGCGGAGTGCGCTGTATAAGACCCGCTTGTATTAAAAACGGCTCATAGTAATCTTCCAGAGTCTCAACAGATTCCCCGATTGAAATAGCAAGCGTGTCCGCTCCTACAGGTCCGCCCTTATATCGCTCTATCATAATTTTTAGAATCTCACGGTCTTGTTTTTCAAGACCAAGCTCGTCTATTTCCAAACGCGAAAGACCGTCTTTAACAACAGCCAAAGTAATGGAAGGCTCTCCCGCGTACTGCGCGAAATCTCTCATGCGTTTTAAAAGTTGATTCACAACCCTCGGAGTCCCCCTTGAAGATTTAGCGAGCAGGGACGCGGCGTCGTTATCAATTTTGACTTTTAAAAGTCCCGCAGAACGTCGGACAATCGCCTCTAAATCCTGCTGTTCATAAAATGAAAAACGGCAGGTAATTCCAAACCGGCTTATAAGCGGACTTGAAACAACGCCCGCTTTTGTCGTCGCGCCTACAAGCGTGAAGGGTTTAATCGCGATTCGCATCGTTCTCGCGCTTGGTCCCTGCCCCACTACCCAATCAATTCCGTAATCTTCCATCGCGATATAAAGAAGTTCCTCAATAGCGGGTTTAAGGCTGTGTATTTCGTCAATAAAAAATACGTCGCCTTTTTTTAAGTTGGTTAAAAATCCCACAAGGTCTTTGGGCTTATCAAGCGCGGGAGCCGTAGTTTGAATAAAACCGGTTCCCATTTCATTCGCCACAACCTGCGCCATTGTGGTCTTTCCAAGACCGGCGGGTCCTATCAAAAAAAGATGATCAAGGCTGTCCCCGCGTTCTTTCGCGGCGGAAATAAAGACGGACAAATTTTCCTTCATTCCCTTTTGTCCTAAAAATTCTTTAAGATTGCGGGGACGAAGAGCCATGTCCTGAGCGTCTTCGATAATTGATTCCGGTCTTACCGGGCTTTTTTCTTTCATTACGCGCCGCTCAACTTTAATACAGCTTCTTTAAAAATTAATTTTTCTTTTTCATCGGCTGGTAAATCGGAAGCTACGGATTTTTCCGCCTTGGCGAGAGCTTGCGCCGCCTGCCGTCTGTCATAGCCCATACCTACAAGCGCCTCGACAAGATCATTGTAGGGGGAAGAATCATCGCCTATTTCCTGTACCTGAACAAGTTTGCCTTTTAACGAAAGCAGCATTTTTTGCGCTGTTTTTTTGCCAAGTCCCGGAACCGCCTCTAACCGCGCTAGGTCTCCGTTTTCAAGAGCGCGTTCAAGATCGTCCTGACTTATACCGCTCATTATTTTTAACGCGCCCTTAGGACCGATACCCTCGACTTTAATAAGTTCTAAAAATGTATTCCGCCGGTTTTCATCGCAGAAGCCGAAAAGCTTCATTTGGTCTTCGCGGTGGTAGAGCCATGTAAGAATTCTGCACTCGCCGTTCATGGGCAAAGTTTGAATATCGTTTGACGGCATAGCGATTTCCCACTCAATATCGCCTGAAAGGATAAAAACCCCCTCGCCGCCCTTCCCGCTTACAATCCCGCGGATACTGTTAAACATAGGACGAGCATAACATTTTTAAGGAAAAAAAAGAAGAATTTACTTGACAGAGGCGTAAAAATATATTATAGTCTGACTAGATAGACTATATTGGAAGGAAGAAGGAAAACTATGAAAACGCTTGTAAAAACTAAAAGAAAAACCGAATGGCAATTACAGGAGGCAAAAGCCATGTTTAGCGAAGTAGTTAAAGAAGCAGGTTTAAAACCGCAAATTATCACGGTTCGGGGAAAGGAAGCGGCGGTTATTATTTCCTATGAAGAATACAAAAAATTGGCAAGCCCAAGGCAGACACTCTTTGAATTTATCCAAAACTCTCCTCTGCGGGATATAGAACTTAACTTGCCGCCTCGCAAGGCTGAAAAAATGAGAGAGGTAGCTCTGTGAGATATCTTTTGGATACCAACGTAATATCCGAAATGCAAAAATCAAATTGCAGCGAGAACGTAAAATCTTTTATGAACACTCTGAATTGGGAAGATTTGTATATTCCGGCAATTACTTTAGGAGAGTTGAGCTACGGTATAGAGAAACTGCCACACGGTAAAAAGAAACACGATCTCTCCATTTGGCTGTATACGCAATTACCGCAGTGGTTCAACGGGCGCATCATTACTTTTGACACCGAAGTAATGCTGGAATGGGGCAAAATAAGAGCCGGAACGGAAAGGACATTACCGGTCGCCGATACGCTGATTGCGGCGGCGGCTATTGTTCACCACATGTTTCTTGTTACAAGGAATACAAAGGACTTTGAAGAGATTGAAGGGATTAATTTGTTAAATCCATGGGAGTTTTGATACTTTATGCATTTGGATGATAGGCATCTTTTGCGCAAACTGGATATTAATTTCGACTTGTGTTATAATAACAACATGCTGGAATATAACATTGATTTTTTCTGGGATGATGAAGCCTCTGTATGGATTGCTGAAAGTGAAGATTTACCGGGACTCATCCTTGAATCAGATTCTTTTGATACTCTTGTTGAAAATGTTAAAAAAGCGGTTCCGGAACTTCTTGAATTAAGCGGAAAAGATCATTCTCAGGTAAGACTTCATTTTAAGGCTGAACGGTTGGCGGTTGTGGCATAATGGCCGAATATGAAAAGCAAGTAAGAAAAAAACTAACTGAAAATGGTTGTCATCTTTTACGGCATGGCAAGGGAGATCATGATATTTGGTTCAGCCCTATTACCAAACTGCCTATTACCGTAGACGGCAAAATTGTTTCTCGGCATGTAGCAAACGGTATAATGAAACGAGCGGGAATTGACTGGCATTTTTAATGTGCTGCAAATGTACCAAGTAAAAGGAGATAAAAATGGAAAATGATATGGAATGGAAAGGAAAATATAAAAGCGAAATTTTAATGGTATGCCACATGGACGCGCAAGCAATGCATAAAGCAGGAGCAATTACCGATAAAGAAATGCGAGAATATGATCGAGATTGTCTTGTTAAAGAGCCAAAGGCTTCTTATAAGACTAAAAAATCCCCGAAAACGGGATTTGCCGCCGCGAATCACTAATATTTCACATCAAATTTTTTCTTGAGACAGACACAGTTCAATATTTAACTTTGTCAAATATTGATAAAGATGTCAAAATTTTCCCGCTTTCTACTAAGCGCATATTTGTAGTAAATATCACCGCTCTCTAAGTTCGTGAGTGTTCGTGTGTGTTCATCGCACTATCGGACACCCAAAGGTGTCCTTGCTTTATAACAGACAGCGGCATTTATTGGTGCTCTCGCTGTACGGCATTATTCATCCACACGGCTTCGCCGTGCGTTTGTTTAGCGGATTAAATATTCTTATTAATCGCGCAAATAGCCGCCGCAAGCGCATCCGCGGCATGGTCAGGCTTTGGGACGTTTTCCAGTCTCAAAATAATCTTGACCATTTCCTGCACCTGTTTCTTATCCGCCGAACTTACCCCCGTCACTCCCTGCTTAATAGCGTTAGGCGTAAACTCATGCAGAAAAATACCCTTCTCCGCTATTGCCGCTGAAATTACTCCCCTAGCCTCGGCTACCGGTATGGCGCTGGAAACATTTTTACCAAAGTACAGGGTTTCTATCGCGGCTTCCTGTGGTTTATATTTTTTTAATAAATTGCGTATACATTGTAAAATAAAAAAAAGGCGATCCGCTCTTGGAGTGTCCGCCTTTGTTACAATAACGCCGTGATCTAAATATTTTATTTTTCCGTTAACGGAGTCAAGGATACCCCAGCCTGTGCTTGCAAGACCGGGGTCAATTCCTATTATTCTGCGAGATTCAATTTCTGTTTGTTTTTGCTTAGCCAGCGTCAAACCCTTCCGGGATTGCTATATTTGAATAGACATTCTGTACATCGTCGTTTTCTTCAAGCTTGTCAACCAACTTTAACGCTTTGGCTGTTCCGTCGTTGTCCAACGTAACTTCCGCTTCGGCAACCATGCTTACTTCAGCGCTCATGGTTTCAAATGACTTGGCTTGAAGGGTGTTTAATACTTGTTCAAAATCTTCAGGCGCAGTTGTTACTTCGATTATTCCCTCAGAGAGAGAAACGTCTTCGGCGCCGCCGTCTATCGCGGCTTCCATTACCTGATCTTCTGTGTATTTTTCACCGTCCAAGGTAATAATGCCCTGACGTTTGAAAAGCCTTGAAACAGAGCCGGAAGTGGCAAGCTGTCCGCCCGCTCTCGTAAGAATATTACGAATGTCCGCGGCGGCGCGGTTTTTGTTGTCCGTTAAAACTTCGATAAAAATCGCAACTCCGCCGGGAGCGTAGGCTTCATAAACAAGCTCTTCGTAGCTTACGCCTTCAAGCTCTCCCGTTCCTTTTTTAATCGCCCTGTCAATATTGTCCTTGGGCATATTCGCGGCTCTGGCTTTTAATATCGCCGTTCTAAGACGCGGGTTGCCGTCCAGACTGCCGCCGCCCATCCTTGCGGCAATAGAGATTTCTTTTATTAACTTTGTAAACATCTGACCGCGTTTTGCGTCCGCGGCGCCTTTTGCATGTTTAATCGTTGCCCATTTACTGTGGCCAGACATGGTAACTCCTTACTTTAATATTAAAATGTGTCCTTTTGACTATCTGCCTCTCTGGGCTGCCCTGCCAAAAGTATCGGCTACAAGTTTACTATACCAGTCCATTGAGAATGTTTCTCTTGCTCTTACCTGTGGTTTTATTTGATATTCAAGTTTATCCTTGCAGTCTTCGCAAACGCCAAAACCGGCATAGTAGAAGAAATTTTGATTGGGCTGCGGATTATCCATTTTTTTCTTACAAACATCACAATAAATAGTTGTCATAATATCCTCCTGATTGGTTATCTTGTTATATTATATAAAAACTTTTAAAATGTGTCGAGTACTTATGAATGAAAATGAAAAAAAATCAATAACGATTGATAAATCGATTTTTTCCCCTCAAAACCCCCTTATTATCGCGGAACTTGGAACCTCGCATAATGGCAGTATTGAAAAGGCAAAAGAACTGATTAATGCCGCCGCCCAAGCCGGGGCAGGCTGTGTAAAAGTCCAAATGGTCTTTGCCGATGAAATTCTCTCCCCGAATACCGGAGAAGTCCCCCTTCCCGGCGGTAAAATCAGGCTGTACGACAGGTTCAAAGCGCTCGAATTAGAAAGAGAATTCTACGAAGAAGTTAAAGAATATACAGAATCCAAGGGAATTTTATTCCTTTGTACGCCTTTCGGGCTGAAAAGCGCAAATATTTTAAAGCAACTCCAGCCAAAAATGGTAAAAATCGCCTCTCCTGAGTTAAATTTTACAAGTTTACTCGAAGAAATTGCCGGTTGGGGGCTGCCCGCACTGCTTTCTTCGGGGGTTTCCCGCCTGTCCGACATTGAAACTGCCGTCGAAATCTTTAAAAACAAAAAAAATTCTTCACTATGCCTCTTACATTGCGTTACTTCCTATCCCGCCCCCGAAACCGACTACAATTTGAGCGTTCTTCCCAGCCTCGCGGCTATTTTCGGCGTTCCTGTGGGGGTTAGCGATCACAGCGCAGACCCCGAACTTGTCCCCGCCCTCTCTATCGCTATGGGAGCCGCAGTCATAGAAAAACACTTCTGCCTCTCCAAAACCGACCCCGGTCTTGACGACCCAATCGCTCTGCCGCCCGAAGATTTTTCCAAAATGACGCGCGCCATTCAACACGCCGCGAAAGCCGCAGAGAATGAAACAATCGCCTGCTACAGCCGTGAAAGGGGGAAAGACCTTGTGCGGCAAATTCTGGGCAGCGGCGTAAAAGAACTTGCCCCTTCCGAGAAAGCCAATTACCGCCTTACAAACCGTTCCATTCACGCGCTTAGGGATATTCAAAAGGGCGAAATAATTAAAAAGGGCGATTACGCTTGTTTAAGAACGGAAAAAATTCTGCGACCGGGACTTGAACCAATCTGGGAAAAAAACATTGAAGGGCGAACAGCGAGGAATTTTATCCCCTCAGGCGAAGGGATAAGGTTTGAGGATATTTAATTATTTTGTATCTTTTATCGGTTTAGCGCCGAATGTTTTTCCGCACTTTTCGTTTTTACATTTGTAAACATTAGTATCAGTTTCTTCAATGTTCCTTGAACCGCAATAAGGACAATAAGAAATACTATCCATTGGACATCCGACAATAAAAATACCCGCAATAATAATTAATAATAAAATAAAACCCTTTTTCATTTAATATCTCCTGTAAAACACTCTAAAGCTGACCAGCGCCAAATGTTCTTCCGCATTTTTCATAAGTACATTTATAATATATTTCCGTCCTGCCCGTTTCTTTATTGAATTCTGATACTTCTTTTAAACCTGAATGACCGCAATAAACACAATAAGTAACCACTTCTTTAACGCAAGATGTAATAGTAAAACCAATGATTAAAATTATGAATAAAAAAATAAGCGATTTCTTCATAATTAATCTCCTTCTTATAAAAAATTTATTTAAGTATAACACATTTTTATATATATTTCAATAAAAAATATATAAATATTTATTTATACCAACCGAAGTTCCAAAGAGTTACTTTTTCCGTCAAGTTCAAAAAGAGCGATTTTTCCCATACATGAGATTTCATACGCGCCCTTAAAACCTTCCATGTTAAAGCCGCCGTTTGCGTCTGTGCGGGTTATTTTTTCCGTGCGCCATTCATTTTCTATTTTATTACGCAACGCCTTGTACGCGGGTTTTTCACTATTGTCGGTACGAAGAAAGCCTGCGGGCGCGTGGAGCCACGCGTCGTCCGCGCCCGACCATGTTGTAATTGCCTGTACCTGCGGATGGGCGAAAAGGATTTCGTACATTTCGATTAGTTCGCGTTTTTGCCGCTCTTCGCCTTCTGGAGTAGAGTCCCATTTTTCCACTTGCCAGTCGTTCAGGTCGACTATGTGCGGCGGCATTAATTCGCCTGAGATTATCGTATTTTCAGTAAAATGCAGGGGCAGACCGAAACGGGAAAAACGCTCAAGCACATCGCGGACTTTTTCCGCGCCCCAATAACCTTGATGCTGGTGCGATTGTATGCCGATTACGTCAATTGGAATGCCTGCTTGTAAACATTTATCTATAAGTATCTCATAATCCTTAGATATATCAAAATCATTTAACAGCAATACAGAATTGGGATTCGCGCGTTTTGCCGCTTCAAACACTTCTTTTACAATGCGCACCTGTCCGTATTCTTTGCATATTCGCGTAATGGCGTTGTCGTATTTGTCAAAAATAGGCATAATGACGACTTCGTTAATTACGTCCCAAATATCAATTAATCCGGCAAAAACGGATACGTCGCGCTCAATCCGCGCGATAACTTTTTTTAGTATTTCAGCGTTGGAATAATTCATAAGCCATGGGGCGCAGACCGTATGCCAGCACAGGGGGTGCCCCTTTGTAGTTATGTTTCTCTCAGCGAACCAGCGCGCTCCGGCTTTTAACCGTTTTTCGTCGGGTTTGCCTTCCTGCGGCTCATAACGTCCAAGGTAGAAAGGCAATGTCGCGTAATTGTTAATTGCAAAAAGTTTTTCAAGTTTTTCCTGCAAATACGCCGCGCGTTTTTCATCTGTCGCGCAGCCGTCCGGCTTCCCGCTTGTAAGCTCTACCGCGTCAAACCCGCCTACGCCGAATAAAAACTGATGACTCCTCTGCTCTATTTTAATTTCCTGATTCGCCGCGGGTTGTCCGTCTTGCGTAATCAGACGCAGATTAATTTCAGCTTTGCGGTGATTAAGGTTTGTTTCCATATTTTTTACCAGCTTTCCACTGCCGATTTAAAAGCGTTTTGAGAAGCGTTTATTATCTTTTCGTCAACACAGTAGGCAAAACGAAGCCAGCCGCTCTTGCCAAAACTGCTTCCGGGCACTCCTAAAACCAGATGTTTTTTAAGATGTTCTACAAACGTTTTGTCATCGGCTTCCCTGCCTGTTTTGCTTTTCGGGACTTTGCAGAAAAGATAGAACGCCCCCTGCGGTGTGGAATATTCAATACCGGCGTTATTCAACACTTTCATAAAAGCGTCCCGCCTTCTTGCGTAAATTGAAACGTCAACACGCGCATCTGTGAGAGACGCGACTATTTTTTGCATAAGAGCGGGAGCGTTTACAAAGCCAAGCACCCTTGTCGCGTAAATTAGCCCGTTAAGAAGATCGTCCTTGCCGCTTGCCGCGGGATTTACCGCGATAAAGCCGATACGCTCGCCGGGAAGGGACAGGCTTTTGGAGTATGAAGTAACTACTATAGACTCGTTATAACATGATAAAAACGGCGGAACATCAACATCATACGCTATTTCACGGTAGGGTTCGTCTGAAACAAGGTAGGGAAAACGTCCGGTCTTTTTGCCGTGTTCATTAAGTAAAGAGGAAAGTTCGGCAAGGACAGAAGCGGAATAAACTTTCCCTGTCGGATTATTGGGCGAGTTGATAAGTACTGCGGCGGTTTTTTCGTTTAACGCCGCGCCGATAGCGGCAATATTTAAATTGAAATCGTCAAGCGCGTCTACTTCGACAAGTTTTGCTCCGTGGTTGGCGGTATAGGCGCGGTATTCCATAAAGTACGGACGCGTTACGATAACTTCATCGCCCGGATCGCAGATTGTCTTGAAGACTGTGTTAAGCCCCCCTGCGGCTCCAACCGCCATGACTATATGAGAGCCGTCAATATTTACATTCTGCTCTTTGCATACTTTTTTAGCCAACGCTTCTCTAACTTGCGGATAGCCGGCGTTCGGCATATAGCCGTGAGAGCCTTTTGCGTCTTCCTTCGCCAATTTTACGAAAACTTTGTGAAAAGCGGGCGGCGGCTCTATATCCGGATTTCCAAGAGAAAAATCGAAAACCTTGTTTTCACCGTGCTGTTTTTTAAGCTGTATACCTTCTTCAAACATCTTACGAATCATAGAAGATCCGGCAAGGGCATTTTTTATATTTTGCGCGACAGCCATAAATGCCTCCTAAACCAAAGTTCTTGCGGTGCGCAGAATGTCGGCAAACACTCCCGTCGCCGTAACTTGAGCGCCCGCTCCCGGTCCTTTGATAACCATCGGGAGTTTTGAATAACGATTTGTTGTAATAACTACAATATTATCGCTGTCCACTAACGAGCGGAAGGGGCTTCCAGCCTCTTCGGCGCGGAAAGAAAGTTTTGCCTTTCCTTCTTCTATTACTGCGACATAGCGCAGTTGTTTGCCTTCCGCCGCGGCTTGTGCGCGCCGTTTTTCAAAATCAGCGTCGGCTTTTTTAAGCTCTTTGAAAAAAGCGTCGATATTTCTCGCGCTAAAACAAGCCTTTGGCAGAATAGGATCAATTTTTACGTTCTTAAACTCAAGGTTAAGATCGCATTCTCTGGCAAGGATTAAAACTTTACGCGCGGCGTCCATCGCGTTAAGGTCGTCTCTTGGATCGGGTTCCGTGTAGCCCTTCTCTTTTGCCTCGCGCACAAGAGATGAGAAAGGTTTTGAGCCGTCAAAGCTGTTAAAGATAAAACTTAACGTTCCCGACAACACCGCTTCTATTTTGATGACTTTATCCCCGGCAAGGAAAAGGTCGCGTAACGTAGAAATAACAGGCAGTCCCGCCGCCACAGTACATTCATAAAGATAGGGGATTCCTCTTTCCCTTGAATATGTTGTAAGCCGTTTGTAATAGTCATAAGAGCCTGAGTTTGCCTTTTTATTCGGCGTAACGATAGGTATGGAATAATGAAGGATTTTTTCGTAAAGGGCGGCAATGTCTTCGCTTGCGGTACAATCGCAGAAGCATGAATTGGGAAGATTAAACGACGCCATTTTTTCGATAAACGCGTTCGCTCCTTTTTGGTTCGGCTCGATTGACTGCGTACCTTGAACTTTACCCGAAGTAGTAAGCAATTTTTTTGTTTCTTTTGGATCAAGTCCGTTGAGGGAAAAGAGCATTTTGTCGTAATTGGCGGCTCCTATCAAATTAATTTTAATCATGTTATCCGCCAATTTTTCGCGGTTTTCGGCAATCTGATCCAGCAAAGTGCCGCCAATCAAGCCTGTGCCGATAAGGAACAGATTGACTGAACGCTGGTTAGCGAAAAAGAAAGCGTCGTGAATGGCGTTAAGCGCCTTGCCTTCGTCGGATGCGGAGATAACGGCGGAAATATTTGTTTCCGATGAGCCTTGCGCGATAGCGACTATATTGATTCCGTTACGACCAAGCGCGTGGAAGAATTTCCCGGAAATGCCCGAAGTGCTTTTCATCGCGGAGCCTACCACAGCGATTATGGAAAGATCTTTTTCTATAATAGGGTTTTCCAGAGAACGGTTGCTAATTTCATGCGCGAATTCTTCTTTTAAAGAGTTTTCCGCTTTTTGCGCGTCTTCCGGCAAAACCGCGAAACAAATTGAGTATTCGCTGGAACTCTGCGTAATCAGCATGACGCTTATTCCCTTTCTTGCGAGAGCGCCGAATACGCGCGCGGAAAATCCCGCTACTCCGACCATGCCGGTTCCCTGAATTCTTACAAGAGCGGTTTGGTTTATGGAGCTTATTCCCCTGATTGGGAATTTGCCCGGCGCTGCATTGGCGGTAATTTTTGTGCCGCCGCATTCTGGATTAAACGTATTGCGTATAAAAATTGGAATGTTTTTTTCCAGCGCGGGTTTGACCGACGGCGGGAAAATTACTCTCGCGCCGAAGTGGGAAATTTCCATCGCTTCGTTATAAGAAATTTCATCTATGAGGAAAGCGTTTTTTACCTGTTCGGGATCGGCAGTTAACATTCCGTCTACGTCCGTCCAAATTTCGAGTTTCTTCGCTCCAAGAGCGGCGGCAAAAACAGCGGCGCTTAAATCGGAGCCGTCGCGCCCGACAGTGGTTGTATATCCGTCTGTTGTAGAGCCGATAAAGCCTGTTACGACCTGTATCGTTTTCTTTGCTTTTCTAAAATAAGACTTGATGTTATCTTCGGTTTCCTTTTTTAGAACTTCCGCCCTGCCGAAATTGGAGTTTGTTTTTACAAGTTCCCGAGCGTCTAGGAATGAGGACCTTATGCCATTAGCTGTAAAAATGGACGCTATCAGGTTCGCGCTTAACCTCTCCCCAAAACTCATAACCAAATCCTTGCTGCGCAAAGATAATTCGCCCAACAGAATTATTCCGTCAAGGGTCTGCGCCAAGAGAGTTATGTTTTCTTCTATTACTTTAACCGCGTTTTTGAGATCCGCCGCTTTTAAAAAATGTTCGGCGCAGTCTTTATGGCGCTTGCTTAGATCTTCTATCTGTTTCTTGTATGATTCGCCGCGAACAGCCGTAGACGCCAAGTCAATAAGGGTATCTGTCACCCCTGAAAAAGCGGAAACAATTACAGCGCTTACGTTTGCACTGTATTCTTTGTCTTTTAAGATACCGATAATCCGCTCAATCCCTTTTGCGCTTCCAACGGACGAGCCTCCGAATTTCAACACTAACATAATATTACTCCCATTGAATATTACTAATTTTTTATATATTTTTACAGTAGTAAATGATAAAAACATGATAAAAATTGAATCCGGTAAAAAAAGAGTTTATCTTGATTGGGCGGCGTCTTCCCCTTATTCAAAAACCGACAATTCCGTCCCCTTTGGAAACCCCTCGTCTCATCACAGCGAAGGACGCCTCGCAAAACAGGCTCTTGAGGACGCAAGACAGCGTTGCGCGGCTGTTTTGAACGTACCGCCTGAAACTCTGTACTTTACATCGGGCGGAACCGAGTCCAACAGTATCGCTCTTTTTTCCAATTTAGCGCGCCCGGGAAAAGGAAGGGTTATTTCGTCTCTCGCGGAACACGCTTCCGTAAGAGAGGGAATGGAAACTCTTGATAAATTGGGAAAACCCACAGGAAGCGTTACGGTTGATTCCGCGGGAATGGTTACAAGCGAAACTTTTACAAAAGCGCTTGATAAATACGGCGATACGCGTTTTGCGGCTATTATGTCGGTAAACAATGAGACGGGGGCAGTAACCGACATTGCCTCTTTAAGAGAAGTTATCAAAAAAAGGAAAGAAACAGCACCTATTCATCTTCACTGCGATCTTGTACAGGCAATCGGAAAAATATCGGTTGATATTTCAAATTGGGAAATCGATTCCGCTTCCATAAGCGCCCATAAAATTTCAGGTCCGCGAGGCATTGGGCTTTTGTATCTGCGAAAACCTTTGGAAGCGTTTTATACGGGCGGCGGTCAGGAAAAAGGAATAAGGGGCGGAACCGAGAACACACAGGGAGCGGCAGAGCTCGCAAATTGTCTTGCTCAATACGCGGAAGCAAAGACAGTAAAACTTGAGTATGAACGCGCAAATAACCGCTGGAAAAAACTGATAACCTCTCTTGCGGCAATGGAACGCTGTACTCTCATTCCCTCCTGCCGCGCCCCTGAAGACGACAGATTTTCTCCCTACATTTTACAAGCCGCGTTTAAAGACATTCCCGGCGAAGTTATGGCTCGCGCGCTTGACGACATTGGTTTTGCCGTTTCCACCGGCTCGGCTTGTTCATCATCGTCCCCCGAACGCCCTGTCCTTGCCGCAATGGGCGTTGATGAAAAATTGAGAGTCGAAGGCATACGCGTTTCTCAAGGCTGCTCTACCACAGACGAAGAAATCGAGCTTTTTTTAGAGGCGGTCTCGGAGGTGTTAAAATGTCTGTAAATAATTGGCTTTTAAAACCGGCGGAACTAACTCTAAAAGGCGACAACCGCAAAACTTTTGAGGGGGCGTTAAAACACAACATAAAACATCTGCTTTCCGGTATAGGCGGCGTAAAACTAAAATTCACAGCCGGGCGCTATTACATGAAAGCTCCCGAAGAAAAAACACAGGAAGTGGAAAACGTACTTTCCCATTTAATTGGAATTTCAGGCTGGGCGAAAATTACCTACTGCGAAAAAGCTCCCGCCGCCGTTCTTGCCGCCTGTGTTGAGGAAGGGAAAAAACTTTGCGAGAAAGGCGTAAAAACTTTTAAGATTGACGCCCGAAGAACGGACAAAAGTTTTCCCCTCACTTCCTATGAGCTATGCTGTAACGCGGGAGAAGCGGTTACAAACGCGTTTGGCGAATTGAAAGTTGACATTCACAACCCCGATGACGTTATAAAAATTGAAATCCGCGAAAGAGCGTTAGTTTACTCCGGCGGCAAAAGAGGATTCGGCGGTCTGCCTGTGGGAACAGCGGGAAGGGGAATGTTGTTATTATCCGGAGGCATAGACTCCCCTGTTGCCGGATTTATGATGGCGTCGCGCGGAATGAGCATAGACGCGATTCATTTTCATTCCTATCCCTACACTTCTTTGGAAGCAAAACAAAAAGTTATCCAACTCGCGGAAAGAACAGGCAAATACTGCATGGGTATAAATCTTTACATTATAAATTTTACCAAAGCGCAGATGAGAATAAAAGAACGCGCTCCGGCTCCGTGGACTACCGTTCTGTTACGAATGGCAATGATGGAAGCCGCGGAAAAAGCCGCGCGAAAAATAAAGTGCAAGTGCCTGATTACGGGCGAAAGTATGTCACAAGTTGCAAGCCAGACAATAGAAAACATGACATGTACACAAAGCAGGATTAAGCTTCCCGTTATCCGCCCGCTGATTGGTTTTAACAAGGAAGACATTATAAAAAAAGCAAGACAAATCGGTACTTACGATGTTTCGATACAACCGTATCAGGACTGCTGTACGCTTTTCAGTCCCCAGCACCCTGTGTTGCACGGCGATACTGCTGAGGCTAATGAGTTGTATGAGAAATTGGAAATTGAGCCGCTAATTGACGAAGCGCTTGAAGGGTATGAGTTGGTTAAGTAAGTTTTTTAACCACGAACAAAGAAAAGAATTTTACCACGAACCACACGAACCAACACGAACAACAACAAGATATGGACTAATAGTTCGTGATGTTCGTGTGGTTCGTGGTCAAAAATTCTTATCCCAACACTTCTTTAAACCGCAAAACCCTCCACCCGCTTTTTTTCGCCTTGCGCGCAAGGATACCGTCGGGGTTTACCGCTACGGGATTTCCGCAGTGTTCCAAAAGCGGCAGGTCTGTGTATGAGTCGGAATAAAAGCTGACGTTTTGGGGGTTAATGCCGTTGGTTTCCATCCACGCTATTGCGGCGGTTTTCTTTTTTGGTCCAAAGAAACTGTAGCCTACTAATTTACCTGTCGTCTTTCCTTGCGAATACTCAAGCTGACTCGCAAGAGAGCCTTCTATTCCAAAATATTTTTCTAACGGTCTTATGATAAAATCAAATGATGATGTGGCAAATATTACCTTTTCTCCGTTTTTAAGAAGTTCTTCAATTATATTCTCCGCTCCGATGTAAATGTTTTTTTTAATGCGCTTTTCAAAACATTCCGCGGCAACGCGTTCAAGATCTTCTTTTTGAATGCCTGCCAATCTTTTTACAGTGTTCTCTATAAAATCATTGTTTGGGGAGGCAAGTTTGTACTTTATCCAGTCAATTAATAAATGGCTTATCTGCGAAAAACGTATAATTTTTTCTTTTAACGCTATTTGTACAAAGTATTCCGCGCTTGTTTTTCTTACTACCGTGTGATCAACGTCAAATATATGTACTTTCGCGTTAGGATTATTTTTTATCATTAAATAAATTCCAAATATTTACATTCGCTGTTTGCCTGCTGAGCGTATTCTCCGCGCATTTTTTCGGGCAAAAGACGCGCCATCTGCGCCATAACTTCCATCATTATTTTTTCACGTTCTTCTTTGCCGGGCATCTCGTCGCATTTTATGCGGAAAGGGCGACCAGCCTTAAAACAAAAAGGTGTGCGGCGCAAACGGCGTATATTTTTCCAGATTTCTTCGCCGCCGTGGTGAGCGACGGGAAGTATCGGCACATTCGCTTCAAGCGCAAGTTGAATGATTCCCGGTTTTCCTTTTCCCAAAACTCCGTCCTTGCTTCTTGTTCCTTCGGGCGCGACGCAAATAAAATACCCTTTTTCTATAGCTTTTAACGCCCTTTTAAAAGCTACGCTGAAAGCGCCTTTTCTGTCAATGGGGATCGCCTTATATGTGT
>Ga0268262_10001168_pt1 | contig 33394 bp, 43 predicted proteins | sample TergutNc150P3_FD_190354 | JGI IMG/M metagenome (GOLD analysis project Ga0268262, IMG submission 190354) | Nasutitermes corniger P3 segment gut microbial community from laboratory colony in Florida, USA - Nc150 P3 (SPAdes) (version 2) | ecosystem: Host-associated > Arthropoda: Insects >...
ACCCCCCCCCTGCCGCGACACGCGCCGCCATGATTATGAATGCAAATTTAGCAAGTTCTGACGGTTGCATTGAAAACCCGCCAACCCCAATCCAACGACTTGAACCAAGTTTAGAAATCCCAATCACGGGCATAAAAACAAGCACCAATAAAACCGCGCCCGCAAGGTAAATCCAAAGACTTAATTTCTTTAAAATCCGGTAATCAAAAAAGTACATAAACGCCATTAACCCAAGCCCCAGAAAAAACCCTATGGCTTGGCTTGTAACGAAATAATATGGCGTACCGTAATAAATACGAGAATTGTAATTTGATGCGTTGTAGAGCATTACAAGCCCGAAAATCACTATGCCAAGGACAGAGAAAAGAAGTGTGGTGTTTAAATAGGGCGGTTTAAGTCTTTCAGCAAAGTTTATAAGAGTTTTATAGTCTTTTGCGGGGCGTTCGGTTTTAATTTTCTTTTCTTTGCGTACTTTTCTTTGCGGGGCGTTTTCCCCGCGTTTTGCAACATTAGTAGCGTCTAATTTAAGCACTTCAATCTATATTATTCATCTACCCGAAGTATGTTTGCGCCGAGTTTTGATAGGTCGTTTTCAATGGCGCTGTGTCCGCGGTAGATGTATTCGGCGTTGTTAATGACGGAGTAGCCTTGCGTTGAAATTGCGGCAATTACAAGCGCGACGCCACCGCGCAAATCGCCGGCATTCAAAATTGTTGGGGCGCTTTTTAATTGCGAAACATTAAAAGATTTCACACCGTTAATGGTTAAAGTTTTGTCTTTTACGCAGGTTTTCGCGCCGATTTTTTGCAATTCTGTGGCGAATTTGAAACGGTTTTCAAACAAGTTTTCGGTGACGACGGTTGTGCCTTTTGCAAGTGCGGAAAGAGTTGTGAATTGGCTTTGCAAGTCTGTTGGAAATCCGGGATAAGGGGCAGTATGCACAGTAGAGATTGCGCGCAGGGGGGGTGTGGGGTCGAGCGTTTCAGCCCAAAAGGGTTGTGATAACGGAACGCGGAACGCCCCAAAATCTCGTGATAGAGTAATCGTATCCGAAGTGACTTCAATCTTGCAACCCATTTTTTTAAGTTTTGAAATTAAATTCAAATTGTGATGTGGGCGAACATTTGTCAATGTAACCGAACCGCCGCAAGCCGCAGTTGCAATCAAATAACTTCCCGTGTTTATGCGGTCGGGGATTGCGGTGTAAGTTGTTCCGTTTAGGTTTTGCACGCCATAAATTACAAGTGTGTTTGTTCCAATTCCACATATTCGCGCGCCGCAAGCATTCAAGAAATTGCACAAATCTTCTACTTCGGGCTCCAATGCAACTCCTGTGATTTTTACCCGTTGATTTCCCAAAACCGAAGCCATAATTATGTTTTCGGACGCCCCAACAGAGGCAAAATCAAGGTAAATTTCATGCATTTTTGGGGTTAAAATGGGTGTTTTTTTGCATAAAATGACATTGTTTTGCTCTTTTATTTTGACTCCTAAATCTTTAAAAGCCTGCAAATGTAAATCTATTGGGCGGTTTCCGATTGCGCAACCGCCCGGGTAAGGAACTGCAGCCATTTTGAAACGTCCCAAAATTGCGCCAAGGACAAAAATGCTTCCGCGGATTTTGGCGGCAATCTCGGCATCTATTTCGTTGTATTTAATTTCTGTGGTGTCAATGATTAAATCCTTGTTTTGCCATTTTGCGGTAATTCCAAGCGACATTAAAATGCGCAAGAGGTTATCTATGTCGGTTATTTTGGGAACAGATTTCAATGTGGTTGTGCCTTTGGTCAATATTGTTGAAGCAATAATTGGCAAGAGTGCATTTTTGGAATTTTCTACTTGCAATGTGCCAAAGAGTTTATTTCCGCCTTCGATAAAAAGTTTGATGCTCATGGTTCAATGTACGCAAATCGTTTGACGTTGGTTAATTTTTTTGCTATAATGAATTATGTTTAACAAAAGATTACTTACAATTTTACTTGTGTTCATCTTTGTGGGCGGGCTTGGCGTATCAATGTCGCTTGTTTTACGGGTTCAAGAAATTAAACCTGACTTTACAAATACACCCAATTTAATTTTGAAACGCGATGGCGTGTCGGAAGACGATGCGAAGACGGCTTATCGTGAACGGGTGGAATCGGTTGCGAAAGGTAAAAATATTTTGTTCAGTTTAGACAGAGAAGCAATCAAGGCCGCAATTGAAGAAGATTCTTTGGTTCGGGTTACAAATATTGAAGCCAAGTTTCCGAACAAATTGGAAATTAAAATCCAAGAGCGTTATCCGATGTACAAATACAATGATGAAATCTATGATTACGAATTGAAAAAACTTGATATTGACGCCGATTTGATTGACGCAAAAGACAAAGCCGAATTGATTAAAATTGACGAATGCCCAGAGGCTCTTGTAACAATGGGCAGAATGTTTTTTAATCAAGGCTATGACGAGAAACAATTAAGGCATCTTATTCAATCCATAGAGTTTGACGAAGGCGACATGATAATTGACATGAAAGTTACCGAAGATGTTATGACTTACCGATTTATTACAATTAAAATCAAGGATTTCGGCGAAGAGTTTGGAAGCAAATTGGCATACGGTTGGACAATTTTGCAAGACAAAACGGGATATTACCAAGGCGAATTGACCGTTGATTATTCCGCCGAGGAACGCTTCTTTTGGAAAGCGAAATCGGCATAAAGGAAAAGAATGGAAAGCGCGTTTTTGTATTTCGGCGGGGATTACATAAGTTTGACGATTGCGAAACGTGCAATTGGGCGCGCATATGTTAAAAAAGCGTATGCGAAGGAGCCATACAGTGGAATTGTGGACGGCGAGTTTGTGAATCTTGGCGAATTGGGAATGGTTTTGGATAATCTTGTTGCGCGGGTAAATCCGAGCAAGGGAATGAAGTTGGTTGTTGGGGTGCCGGCTTGTTTTTGTGACGTGCACGTTGTGACGGCGAAATCGACTTTTAAAAAGCCAACCAAATTGCACAGGAGCGAAATTGATGTTTTGTTGAATGGCGGGAGTGCAATTTTTTACAAAATTGACGGTGGCGCACGAATAATTGATGCGACGGGGCATATTGCGAACAAAGAAGTTGAGGCGCACATAAGTCACACCGAGATTTCAAGTGTGTTTTCTTTGGCGGTCAAGCATTCGACGCTTTCAAAACATTTCCAAAAAATCAATTTGGTGCCCGAGATTTTGTGCGAGGCAAGATACTTGGTTGACCAACATTTGCGTGACAGGACGGCGGTTTTGATTTCGACAAAAATGTTTTATACTACCGTTGCGGCGGTTGCGGGGGACGAGATTTTGGCAATGCAAACCATTTTTATGGGCTCGGCGCACGTTGTGAATGACATAAGTTTGATTTTGAACCTTGGTTACGAAGAAGCAAAAGCGAAATATGATTCTTATTCGGGTGACGAAACGGGGGTTTATACAATTATTCGGGCACGGCTTGATGATATGTGTGAACAAATCTTGTCGGTAATAAACAACATGGATAAAAATCTTTTGACGCGTCCGATTTTGCTATGTGGCGGGCACGCGGACGCAATCAAGGGCGCGGGGAAAATCTTTGCGCATAATCTTAATGTGCCCGTGACAATTTTGACGCACCCGCTTTATGAAACGAACAATGAAGACGAAACCGCGCACGACGCGCTTGTGTGGGTTGGGCTTTGTTAAAAAATATTTTAAATAATTGTAAAAAAGGTATTGCAATTTATTTTTTGGTATGGTAACATTGTGAAATATGAACCTGCTTGAATTGATTGACCGCGAGGGCGTCAAAGAGGACATTACACCGTTTAACGTCGGCGACACTGTCAAAGTGCATTTCAAAATTGTGGAAGGCAACAAAGAACGCGTCCAAGTTTTCGAAGGCATTGTTATTGCCCGAAAAAATGGCGGAGTGCGTGAAACTTTTACAGTGCGAAAGATTTCCTTTGGCGTTGGCGTAGAGCGTGTGTTTCCCGTGCATTCGCCCCGTATTGAAAAAATTGAAGTTGTGCGTGCGGGCGATGTGCGACGTGCGAAACTTTATTACATTCGTGAATTGACCGGCAAAGAATCAACCCGTGTCAAAGAAAAGAAGCGCAAGGGAGCCGAGATTTCCGAAACGAAAGAACCAAAAGAGAAACAACCCAAAGCCGAGGAAGACAAGAAATGAACATTGTGCATGACATTGACAAATCGGCAATTACACCCGACAAATTTACCGCAGTAATCGAAATCCCGTACGGTTCGAAAATGAAATATGAAATCGACAAGGCTACGGGAATGTTAAGACTTGACAGAATCTTGAAAACCGCTATGGCTTATCCGGCGAATTATGGATTTATCCCAAGAACTTTAAGCCCGGACGGCGACCCTTTGGACGTTTTGGTTTGCATGAACGAGACTTTGGAACCGCTTTGTTTGGTTGATTGCATTCCTGTTGGTGTGATTTATATGGTTGATAATGGCGAATGCGATGAAAAGATTTTGGCTGTGCCGACTTTCAAAGGTTCAAATTACACCGAAGTTCCGCAATTCAAAATCGACGAAATTGTACACTTTTGCAAACAATACAAAGCATTACAAAAGGACAACAACGTGGAAATCACGCGCATCGGTGGCAAAGACGACGCCAAAAAAGTTATTGTTGACGCGATTGCGTTGTATAACAAAAAGGGGGCAAAGAAAAAATGAAGAGCAATTACGAATGTTTGTTCATTGTTGACGGCGCATTGAAAGAAGAAGAGCGCGCCGCTATGGTTGAAAAGTTCCAAAAAATGGCAGGAAGCGGGGCAAAGGTTGAACCTTGGGGGCTTCGCAAGTTTGTCACGCCAATCGACCATAAAAAAGAAGGGTATTATTTTCTTATGAACTTTTCGGCATTGCCCGAAGTTCCCGCGACGATTGGAAATCTTATGAATATCACCGAAGGAATGATTAGATATATGTTCGTCAACAAAGACGACCAAAAAACCGTGAAAATCAAACCCAAAAAACAAAAAGAGGTGAAAGGTGAATAAGGTAATTTTAATCGGCAATTTAACCCGCGACCCGGAACTTTCCACAATTCCAAACGGTACCGCGGTTTGCAAGTTCGCAATCGCCGTCAACCGAAACTTTAAAAAAGCCGACGGAACGCGCGAAGCAGACTTTTTCAACATTACCGCTTGGCGTCAATTGGGCGAACTTATCGCCAAATACGCAAAAAAAGGCAACAAAGTTTGCGTCGTGGGCGAAATTCAAACGCGAACATATGAACAAGACGGCGTGAAGAAATACGCGACCGACATTATCGCGAACGACGTCGAGTTTTTAACGCCGAAAGGTGGCGAAGCGGGCGGGGAAATGACGCCAATAAGTGACGACAGTCTTCCATTTTAAAGGTTAAAAAGGGGTAAAAATTATGAGCGAACAAATCAACGAACAAATCCAACAACAAGCACCAATCGAAGGTGGCGCACCGCAAGGCGCACGCGCGGACGGCAAACGTCCGATGATGAAACCCAAACGCCGTGTTTGCCCTTTTTGCGCGAACAAAACGGGAATTGATTACAAAGACATTATGAAATTGAAAAAATACGTCACCGAAAACGGTAAAATCATTGCAAGACGTCAAAGCGGACTTTGCGCGCGCCACCAACGCGAAATCACAAACGCCGTAAAACGCGCCCGTAACATGAGTTTACTTTGAAATCATATATATAGTTAATGCAATTTGAAAACAAGCGTGTCTGGTTCATCGGCATCGGTGGTGTTTCTATGAATGCGCTATCGAAAATTATTGCTGCTCGCGGCGCTATCGTCGCCGGTTCGGACATGGCGGGCGGCGAATTTTTAAAACATTGCGCAAAAAACATTACAAAAAACATTGATTTGGTTGTGATAAACGGCGCAATTGATGACGCGAACCCCGAACTTGTCCACGCTCGGAAACTTGGCATTCCCGTAATGGGGCGTGACGAACTTCTCGCCGAGGTTGAAAGCGGGTTCAAACACCGCATAGCAATTTGCGGAACCCACGGCAAGAGCACAACAACGGCAATGATAGCCCAAATCTTTATCATTGCGGGTTTATCGCCCACCGTTCATTGCGGCGCGGTTATGAATATCGACGGCGAAAAAACTTCGTACGTTTTGGGAAAGGGAAACATTTTCATAACGGAAGCCTGCGAGTTCAAGCGCGCGTTTTTGAAACTTAATCCCACCGTAGCCGTCATCACAAACATCGACGCCGACCATTTGGATTGCTACCATGATATCTATGAAATCCGCGACGTCTTCCGCGATTTCGCCCAAAAAGCCAAAACCGTAATCGAGCACAACGACGCCGACCCCGACGATATCAAACTCTCAATCGCCGGACGCCACAACATTGAAAACGCCGCGCTTGCAATTCGCGTCGCATTACATTTCGGCATTCCAATGTCGGTTATTGAAAAGGCTTTGCTTGATTTCCGCGGCATCGACAGACGCTTTGAAAAAATCGCCGCTCCTTGGGAAGAAACCGACTTGATAACCGATTTCGCCCACCACCCAACCGAAATTACTGCCTGTATAAACACCGCAACGGAACTATATGGCTTGGGCAATTTCTTGGTTGTTTTCCAACCGCACACTTACACCCGAACCGTCGCTCTCTTTGGCGATTTTTGCCGCGTTTTGGGCAGATACGACACGGTCTTGTACAAAACTTACGCCGCGCGCGAAACGGAAATCTCGGGCGGAACGGCGCGTGACATCGCAACCGCAATCGGCGCACCGTATTTTGATAATGCCGAAGCCCTACGCACCTACATCACCGAAAACCACGCCAAATACGGCGCGATTTTACTCGTCGGCGCGGGGGATATCTATCGCCTTTTTGCAAATTAAGTGTTGACAAGCCCATTTTTTTGCGCTACTATTGACCCATGAAAGAAAAAATTCACCCCGATTACCACCCCGCGCAATTCGAATGCGCCTGCGGTAACAAGTTTATGTGCGCCACCACCAAACCGGGCGACGTTGTCAAAGTCGAAATCTGTGGCAAATGCCACCCATTTTTCACCGGCAAACAAAAACTCGTCGACAGCGCCGGTCGCGTCGACAAATTCAATAAGAGATATGGCGACAAAAAATAACGGGGCGTTCCCCCCCGTGCCCCCCCTGTCGCGTGAACATTTTTGCCAAGAACCAATCCAATACAAATGTGGCGTCGCCCAATTTTGCAACTTGCCGTTCTACGTCAACCGTCACACCCTCATCCCGCGCCCCGACACCGAATATCTCGTCGAAGCCGTCCTCGCGCACGCACCAAAAAACGCCCACATTGTTGACCTTTGCACGGGCTCCGGTTGCATCGCAATAACTCTTGCCTTGCACGGCTTTAACGTGACCGCCGTCGATATTTCGCGCAAGGCTCTTCGCGTCGCCAAAAAAAACGCAAAACTCCACAATGCAAAAGTTAAATTTGTCAGGGCAGACATTTTGCAGGGGGGGCTCGGGGGGGAACGCCCCGAAATTATCGTTTCAAATCCCCCTTATATTCGCACAACCGAAATCGGCAAACACGACCCAAGCACCCTCTATGAACCAAAAATCGCCCTCGACGGCGGGGCAGACGGCCTAACTTTCTACCGCGCAATTTGCGCCATGGGCGGGGGTGTCGCTTTTAAAAGTTGCGTATCCGCGCAAGTGTCCCCGCTTGCGAATCGTAGCGCGGACGCAAATCTTTTAAAAGCGACACCCCCGACCATTGCGCAAATCTATTTCGAATCCGACCCCGAACAATTCGCCGACATAAAAAATCTTTTGCAAAATGCGGGCTTTCGCGATATAATCACTTATCGTGACAGAATCATTTGGGCAAAAAAATAACGGACTTGCGTCCGTTGGACGTTTAGGCACTATGTGCCAAGAACGTCATAACAACGCCATTTTGGAAATCCGACCCGCTGCGGGCGGCGCTGAAGCCTCACTTTTTGCCACCGAACTTTTGAAAATGTATATCGCTTGGGCGCAAAACTCAAACTACAAAATCGAAATGCTTGACGATTTATCAATAATGATTATCGGCTCCGGCGCATTTGAAAAATTGAAATACGAAAGCGGTGTTCATCGCGTCCAACGCGTCCCCCAAACCGAAACCCAAGGCCGCATTCACACCTCAACCGTCACCGTCGCCGTATTACCCGAAGCCACCCACGTCAACTTCCAAATCAATGACCGCGATTTAAAAATCGACGTCTATCGCGCGTCCGGCGCGGGCGGACAACACGTCAACCGAACCGAAAGCGCCGTAAGAATCACGCATTTGCCAACAAATACGGTCGTAACTTGCCAAGAAAACCGTTCCCAAATCCAAAACCGCGCCCGCGCAATGCTTGTTTTGCAATCCAAATTGGTTGAGTATTACCAAAATCTTGAAAACTCAAAACGCTCTTCCGACCGCAAAACCCAAATCGGAACGGGCGACCGAAGCGAAAAAATCCGAACCTATAACTTTCCCCAAGACCGCGTAACCGACCACCGAATTAACTTTTCTTTGCACAATCTTCCGCGCGTTCTTTGCGGGAAAATTGACGCACTGCTATCCAACTTACAATCCCAATGCAACCAATAAGCGCCACAAGCGCCACAATTTGCCACGGATTTATGCCGTCATTTACCAAATATTTGGTCTCTATGTATCCTTCTCGCGGCTCGCCAAAGCCGTCAAACCGCACATGGGTGTACTTTCCGTCCAATTTCCCAATAACTTGCACGCGCGAACCACTCGTCAATTTTTCAAACTCATTCGCCACAAGCACGCCCTTTTCATTGTAATCCCACACGAAAACGCCGTTTGTGCTACTGTCCGTCACCACTTTTGCGTTCGTAACAATGCGTTTTTCACTTAAACCGCGGAAACTGTCAATCACAAATCCCGTGTCAATGTATCCAACAAAAGCCCCCGAAACGGGATTCGGAACGCCGTCTTCGTCAATACGCACTTCGTAATAATAACGCGCCGAAATAATGCGGTCGGGAATTGTAATTTCGCGCAAAACCCGCAAACTTGTGTTATGGGTTTGGTCGGTAATATCATAATTTCGGGGCAGATATTTCACAACTAAATGGTCTGGATTTGTCCCTTGCGGATAAACCGCCGTCGGAAAACGGTAAATCCGCACATTATTAACCAAAGTTCGAACCATGCAAAGCGCATTTTCGGCGTCAAAACCCAATTCTTGCGCCCCGATTTTGTCATATTTTGTTGTCAAAAGCGGGTTTAAATCACTGTTCTCAATGTAAATTGCACCGTAATTTGGGTGCAAAACATATGCAAAATCAAACTTTTTGCCCCCACTTGGATAAGTTTGGACACCCAATTGAAGTGTGCTTTTGGGCGTAATAATTTGCAAAGCGCGCGCCGAATCCGTCTCGCTTAAACGTGCAATCGGGGAAATATTGTTTGGAAATGCGTATAAAATTGAACCTTCTTTGGCGCGCATAAATATGTTTTCGCGCCCGTCATAAGCGTATAAATTGTCCGTCCAATCCGGTTTTTTGCTCTGTAAAATCTTGAAATATTCAATTGACGCGGCATTTTTTTGAATCTTGTGCTTCTCAATAACCTCAATGCTTTCGCCCGTCGCCCGATTAAGCGATTTTTTCGCCGTTCCGTAACCCTCTATTTCCTCTACAATTTCAAACATACTATTGCGCAACGGTTTAAAATCGGGCAAAATATCGACTTCTTCCAAAGTTGGTTCATTGTTTTGTGCAATTTTCAAACTGTATTTTTTGTCCAAAGCGGCAAAATACAACGTGTCGAAATCGTCAAAATAAATCTCTTCAATCTCGCCGATTTTTGTGTCCGCGCTTGTTTTTAAAACTTCATTATTCTTCATGACTTTTATATTTACCAAATCAATTACAACATATCTTTCATGGTCAATATATTGAACGCCGCGAATATTGCAATGTATTCCAATGTTTGATTCTTTGATTTGGTCTTTGGATATTTTTTCACGTTGAATATAATTTCCATTTTCGGATTTATAAATATTTATTTTGCCGTCTTCGGAAGTCCAAACGGGCTCGCTTGATATTGTTTGGGCATATAAAAAAATATTTTTTTCATGAAACTTTTGGGCGCCAAAAAATATTCCCAAGAGTGCAAAAGCCCCAATGATTACGGGCAAAAAATGCTTTTTCACAATTCAATCTTAACACGCTTTTCAAATACTTTGCAAATCATTTTCAATCGTTATATTCTTCTTTGACTAATTGGTGACCGCAGTTTGAACATTTGAAAAATTTTTTGATTTTTGAAACCTCTCTTTCTCTTTCCCAAAATACATAAAGCCAAAATACTTTGCGTTTGTATTGTCCGGTATGAAGTTTTTCTTTTTCCAAAAGTTTTAGTGTGTGCCTTCCGCAATTCGGACAATATCTTTGCTTTCGATGATTGATTGCAATAATTAGAGCAATTACAATGGCAGGCAAAACCACAATTAAGAGCACAACAATAGTTGCAATTTCTTCCGCAAGACCCACGCAATATTGTACAGATTTCGTGCCAAAAAGGCAAGGAAAAAAAGAAATTTTTTTGCTCGAAAAGTGGCAAAAAGTCCCGCCGTTATTGGGGATTTTGGCTTTTTGCAAAATTGGTTTTGGCTAACAAGTATTGACATTTTGAAAATTTGTGCTACACTTGTTTTGACATGAAAAATGTTAAAACAATCGGATACGCTGGATTTACGGATTTTGCGTCATTCATTGCGGTTTTAAAAAATCACAATGTCACCGATTTAATTGATGTTCGAAGTGTCCCGCGCAGCCAATACTTTACGGCATTTAACGACAGTAATTTGCAACGCGAATTACCGAAATACGGAATTGCTTATCAAAGTTTTAAAACTGAATTTGGCGCGCGAGTTGAAAACTTAATATATTACACGAATGGTGTTGTTGATTTTGAAAAGTTTGCACAAAGTCCCGAGTTTAATTCGGGCATACAAAAAATTGAAAAGTTAATTGGCGACAACAAAAACATATGTTTAATGTGTGCCGAGATTGACCCAATAAATTGCCACAGAGCGATTTTATGTGGGCGCAATTTTGCAAAGCACAACATAAATGTTGAACACATAATTGCAAAGCGCAACGGCGAAGTGATTATTGAAACGCAAGAGCAAGTTGAGAAAAGGTTACAAAGTAAAGGGGGATAAATATGATTAAAGTTAAAGAACTTGGGATTGGTCGCAGGGCGGCCGACGAGGGTAAAAAGTTGTTTAAAGTTGAATTGCATGGAGTTATAAAACAAAAGATTACAACAGATGTAGAGAAAACAATTAAAGAGTTTGAAAGAGGTGAAGCAAAATGAATCCAATATTATTGATTGCCGGAATATACGTTGCGCAGGGAATGGACAGTCTAATGACGAAGTCATTGCAAGGCAAAAATAAACTTGAAGAAGATAAATGGTATGCGTGGATTGCGACGGGCGATAATCCGTGTCCGACTTGCGCGGCGCATGACGGTAAAATTTTACAAGGCAAAAACATATCGCCGTTTCCGCCTCACGCAGGTTGCAAATGTTATTTGGTTGAACTTGACCAAGAGGCATTATTTAGCGAATTATTAAACGGTGAAGCGATTGAGGAAAATGGTGAAATTAAATTTGTTTCAAATGATTTGACCGAGATTAAGAAATTTGTTAGTTTGAAACAATGAAAATACGATGCAAAGACACGGGCGAGGTTGTGCGGAATTATGCCGATTATTTGAAGACAGAGCATTGGAAAAAAGTGAGAGAGGTTGCGAGATTGAGAAGTGGTGGAAAGTGCAGGTGTTGTGGAAAGGATTTGGAGTTTGATTTTGTGGCGCATCATAGGACTTATAGAAGAATTGGAAAAGAAAGAATGGGGTCGAAGCATTGGTTTTTAAGAGATGATGTTGTGGCGGTTTGCACAAAGTGTCACGACGGAAAGAGACATGATGATTTGCATGAGTTTGTGCGCGTGCCCAAGTGGGCAAGAAAAGAAAAATAATTTAAAGTTCGGCGTCGTCGAAAATGATTTCTGTGCCGGTGAAGTGGGCGGGTTTTTGATGGCTTGAAAATGGCGCTTCGGCATAGGGCGATTGATAAGGCGGGCGGAATAAACGGACGCGGCGGAACCATTCGCGACTTAATGGAAAGAACGCGAAGAACACAACGAAAATTGAGAGGAGGAGTGAGATGAATAAACAGAAGACCATAAAGTCAAGGATACACCATGGGCAAAAGAAATTTTTTGGCGACGTCAGTCGAATAAGGTGGATTTTTGGCGGAAACAGAACGGGGAAAACTACGGCGGGGGCTATGGAAGCAGTGAAGTTGGCTTTGAAGAAAAAGAACACGGAAGGTTGGGTTGTGAGTTTGAGTTCGCAGGTTCAAAGAGATGTGGCGCAGAGGACGATATTGGAGCAACTTGAAAAAAAAGGGTTGCGAGATAAGATTGAATGCGTTATGCATCTTGGACATCGGGGAATGCCGGAGCGCGGAATTATTGATTTTTTGATTTTACCGAATGAGAGTAGGATTGGATTTAAAAATTGTGAGCAGGGACGGGACAAGTTTCAGGGTGTGAAATTGGATTGGGTTTGGTTTGATGAAGAGCCGAGCGAGGATATTTTCGACGAATGCCTTATGCGGGTTATGGACAAAAAAGGCAAAGTGTGGGGGACGATGACTCCGCTTAAAGGCAAGAGTTGGGTGTATGAACGGATTTACAAGAGTGACGAGATTTCGGTGCACAAGTGGAGTTGGGAAGATAATCCTTATTTGGACAGGCGCGAGATTAAACAGATGGAAAAGAACTTTTCAAAAGAGACTTTGCAAAGTAGGAAGTTTGGCGAGTTTGGCGCGGGGGCGGGGCTTGTGTTTAATGAGTTTAGTGACGCAAATATTGTGAGTGTGGGCGCGAGAAATTATATTGAAACCGGGATTAGTATTGACCCGGGGTATACGAATCCTACGGCGGTTTTGTGGTTTGGGGTTGACAGCGAAGAGAATATCTTTGTGATTGATGAGTTTAAGGAAAGCGGGCAGACGGTTGAGAGTTTGGCGAATATGATTTATCGGAAGAGTAAAGAGTTGGGTGTGAGTGTGGATAATGTGTTTATTGATTCGGCGGCGACGAGTAGAACTTTGGGGGAGCCGAAAAGTGTGGTGGAACAGTTTAGGAATTTTGGGGTGAATGTGAATCCTATGGTTGAGAAAAATGTGTTGGAAGGGATTCATAAATTGAAGGGAATGTTTTGTAGTAGCGGTGGCGAGAGAAAGTTGTTTGTGTATGAAGGGTGTGTGGCTTTGATTAAAGAGTTGCGGGGTTATGTTTGGGGTGAAGGCGAGAAGCCGATTAAGCAAAATGACCATTGTATTGATGCTTTGAGATATTTTGTGATGAGTAGAAAGTTGGGTGGGGGGCGCGGTGTGTTAGAAACGGGGCGCAATAAATTGACAAAATTTAAAAGGGGGTTTTATGGAAAGTAAAGAGAGTGAGAGCGCGAGATTGGTTCGCGAGATTTATGCTGACTTTGAGATGAGGAAAGAGATGAAAAAGGGGCTTGAAGAAGTGTGGAAAACAAATATGGATTATTTGAATGGACGACAACATTTGGGCACGAGCAAGAAATATTTTTGGCAAAAGCAAGATGTGTATAACCACATTGCGCCGATGATAGAGGGGCGATTGGCACAACTTGTAAGTGATAATGAGCATTTTGTGGTGGTGCCTTTGGGCGAACGCGAGTCGGATAAAAGCATGGCGCAAAAATGTGAAAAGATTTTGAGAGCGAGCATGGAAAAGCACAATATGGCGAGCAAGATTGACCAAGCGAATATGTGGTCGGAAATTACGGGGACGGCTTTTTACAAAGTTATTTGGAATGCGTCGGGTGGAAGAATGGTTGGATATCCGAACATTTTTGAAGGGGATATTGAGATTGTGGTGTGTAGTCCTTTTGAAATATTTCCCGATAATTTGAGCGCGGGTGACGTTGATAATTTGGAAAGTTTGATTCACAGTAAGCCTATGACGACGGAGGCGGTTGAGAGAATCTGGGGCGTAAAAGTTAAGCCGGAAGATGAAGACGGGCGAAGTGTTATGGTGATTGAGAGATACAAAGACGGTGAGTTGATTATAGTTGCCGGAGGGACGATTTTGTTCCAAGGGGCAATGGAAGGCGAAATTCCGTTTGTGAGACAGACAAGTGAGAGCGTTCCGAATTGTTTTTTTGGCAAAAGTGTTATTGAACGGGCGATACCGATTCAACGGGCGATTAACTCGGTTAAGAACCGAAAGACGGAGTATTTGAACAGGTTGTCTTGCGGGGTTGTGATTTGCGAAGAGGGAAGCGTTGATGTGGAGGCTTTGGAAAATGATGGGCTTGCGCCGGGGTCAATTATTGAGTATCGGGCGGGAACAACGCCGCCGAAGTTTATGGAAGGAATGAGTATTCCCGCCGAGTTGGAGCGAGAAGAGATGAGGTTGGTTGATGAGTTGACGAAGATTACGGGCGGGGGTAATTCTGTGCCGAGTGGGTATGTTAATTTGAGTGGAGTTGCGCTTGATATTATTGTGGCGCAGGACAGGTTAAAAATTAAGAGAGCCAATAAAAGCGGGCGCGAAGCGAGGAAGAAGATTGCGGGTTTGATTTTGCGGACTTTTAAAAAGTATGCAACAGAGAAGCGGGTTGAGAGAATTGCGACGGGGCGCGTGGTGGAATTGATTACTTGGGACAGGAATGATATTACGAGCGACGATGTGAAATTTGAGGAAGGTGAATAAAAAATGGAAGAAGAGCAAGTGCAAGAGATTACAAATGAAGTGTTGGTGGACCATGCAGAGGCAGAATTGCCAGTGGACAAGCCAACGCCGGTTGTGCGAGAAATCACGCAAGCGGAAAGGGACAAGATTATTGAAGAATACATTTTGTCCGTACACAGGGGCACAACCGCGCCCCGAGTTTTAGCGAATGAAAGTGTTGCGGCTTTTAAGGTGAAAACCGAGCCGAGGACTTTGCGAGATGCGGAACAAATGGCGGTAAATTATTTTAAAGGAGAAAATTTATGATTACGATGAACAGTGCAGAAAATGCAATAAAAAATATTTATTTGGAGAGTGTTATTAACGACATTAACCAAAAGACAAACCCATTTTTGGGCTTGATTGAAAAAAATGCCAAGAAGGCATATAGAAACGAAGCGCGCGCGCTTATACGTTATGGAAACAAAGGAAACGTGATTGCGGGTAAAGAAGGCGGGGAATTGCCCGTTGGAGACAAAGGCAAGAGCGCGGAAATTGTTACGAGTTTGAAAAACCTTTATGGAACTTTTCAAATCTCGGACAAAGCGATTAAAGCGGCGCAAAATCACCCAGAGGACTTTGCTGCTTTGATTTCGGGTGAGATGAGCAACCTTGTTGCGAGTGCGCAAAGAAGTCTTAACGGAATGTTGTATGGAAACGGCATGAACTTTTTGGGCTTTACGACAGCGGCGATTGATGCAAATGCGAAGACCTTTTCGGTGACAGATGCTTATATTGAAAACTTTGAAGTGGGCGAAGAAATTATTGTTTTGACCGCGGACAATGTGCAAGTGGGCGGAGTGTTGACTGTTGCGTCTATTGCGGGGAATGTGATTACCTTTACGGGTACTTATACGACCGCTTTGACCGATGACAGATTATATATTTACAAAAGGTTAAACGATGAAACAACCATGAACGGTGTGGATTCGATTTTTAAACAAGACAAGATTTACAACCTTGACCGCGTGGCATATAGCGCATTGAGACCTTATGTACACCAAGCCTCGACCGCTCAAAAGGCGATGAAGGAAGTTGATGTATTGGATTTCTTGGCGGGTTATGAAAACCAATGCGAAGGAATGGGAGCGGACATTTTGTTGACTCACCCGCAAGCACGCAGAACAATTCAAAACGAATTGCGCGAGTCGCGTACGAATATTGATACGAATGATTTCTCGGCGGGGTTTAAAGGGTTTAAGTTTAACGGATTGCCCGTTTATTGCGATGTTAAATGCAAAGCCGGCACAATGTATGCTTTGAACAGTAAAGATTGGGCTATGCACCAATTGTGCGATTGGACTTGGTTTAGCGATGACAAAAGCGGCGTGTTGAAGAAACTTGATAGCAAAGCCGGTTACAGTGCAAGCATTATAAAATATGCTGACTTGTTGTGCGAGAAACCTTTTGCGCAAGGTAAAGCGGTTGGATATTCCGCGAAGAAATTAAGTTAAGCGAGGAAAAGTTATGATAAGAGTCACGAGAGACCTGTTCGGGATTGCGGACAGATTGAAACGCGTAAACAAACAATATGAAGTTTATTACAATAATCAAAAGCGAGAGTTTGAGATTAGGGTTGGGCAGAATGTTGAGTTTACGTTTGGAACATTGGATTGCCGAGTGATTGAGAAAGCATATAAAACAAGGATTGAAAACCTTGACAATATTATGCGCGAGATTGACCGCGGGAACAAATTGGCGGAGGGGAAGACTCAAACGCACATCGAAAAATTAAAGGCGGACTTGGCGGAGGTGTTGCGGTTTGCGAACCGAACGGGTCAAGACGTGGCTTGTACAAAAACAAATATAAAGGAATATTGAAATATGAAATTGAGAGAGGTATTAGAGATGTCGGCGCAGGCTTTGGGAATTGATGAAAAAGACCAAAGACGTATTTTGAAAACTTGTGCGAATATGACATTATATGACGTTGCGACGCAATATTACGATTGCGTAAGGACGCAGACTTTTGAAGTTACGGACAATGAAATAAATTTGGCAGATTTGAAAGAGCGATTACATAAGATTCGCAAAGTAAGTGTGCCTTACGAATTGTATTCGGGCTTTATTGGGGTGCGAAATGGGACGATTGAGGTGGAGTATGCTTCGATTCCGAAGTATGTGAGGCTTGACGAACACATTGAAAAAAAATGCGCGATAATGGACGAGTCGATTTTGCTTTACGGAGTATTGATGCATTATGCGTCGATAAGTTCGTTGAAAGATGAAGAGAGGATTTTTAAACGAAAGTTTGAAGACGCTTTGTTTGGATTATGCAAGATTCGGCGCGGGAAGATACGGGTGATGAAATGACAATTACTTATGTGTCAACAAATGAATTGGGAAAGGTTCTTTACACAAAGACAGAAGGCAAAAGGACAATGATATTCCGTGAATATGGGATTGAAAAGTTTACAAGTGCATTAAATCCCGAAAAGAGTAAATTGGAAGTAGTTGCGGTGTTTGGGCACCGAATTATGAATATAAAACAAGTTAAATATTTAATTAAAAGGAAGAAGAAAAATGGCGGTATTGACGGCGGAACAAAAACGACAACTTAATGACATTTATATACGGATTGTTAAAAAGTATAAAACAGCGGCGAGCGAGAGTGTATTTTTGCCGAGCGCCAAAATTATGACGCTTGACGAAGCGAAAAGCATTGCGTTATTAGAGTTTGCCGATAAACGACAAAAGATTCAAGATGATTACAATGCGCGTGTTGATTATATTTTGGCAAATGCACAACAACGAGGGTTGCAAAACAGTACGCTTGTGATTGAGTTGCTTGACAAAGCGTTAGTGCGAAAGAACGAGCAATTGAGCAGGTTTAATAACCTTACGGATAAAATGGCAAAGAAGATTTTTAATGAAAACCAAAAAATTGTGATTGCGACCGAGAAAGAAAAGACTATGCAACGAACAAGGGCTATGCGCGATTATATGCAATTGGCGAAAATGAAATTGACCGTGTCTTATAACGAACAAAGTCTTATATATGAAGAAGTTGGGAATGCGCATTTGGAATGGCTTTTGCAATATACAAGCGCAGAAGCGACGGGATATTTGACGGACAATGCGGCGTATTTTACGGCTTGCATGGGTTCAACAAAGTACAATGAAATAAAAACAAAGGTGGTGTGAAATGGCAGAGCAGATTATGAATATAGCAATGCAAAATGGACTTATTGCGGCTCTGTTCACGGGTCTTCTTATATATGTTTTGAAAGATACAAGCAAGCGCGAGAAAAAATACCAAGAAATTATAAGCGAATTGAGTGAGAATTTGAACATAGTTAAAGAGATTCGGGCGGACGTAGCCGAGATTAAAAATCAAACCAAATGAAAAAAGTGCAAGCGCAAAAAATACCGCTTGCATTTTTTTTGTGCTTGTGATAGATTTTTCCTATGGACACAAAGAAAACAGTGGAACAATTCCAAAAGTCACCCGGCGACACGGGTTCGCCTGCGGTACAAATCGCGATTTTGACGGAAAGGATTAAAAATCTTACCGAGCATTTGAACGCGAACAAGCAAGACAAGCATAGCAGGCGTGGTCTTGCCCAAATGGTAAGTCAACGCAAGCAATTGTTGGCTTATATGGAAAAAACCGATTTGGAAGCATATCGGGAATTGAAAAAGAAATTGGGGTTAAGATAAATGGAACAATACAAAAAGTTTGAAACGTCCGTCGGCGGCAAAAAAGTTGTCGTGGAAACGGGCGCTTTGTGCGGTTTAAGTAATGGAAGTTGCACCGTAACGTGTGGCGAAACCGTTGTTATGGCGAATGCGACGATTGGCGAAGTGCGCGCGGGCATGAATTATTTCCCGCTTTCCGTGGATTTTGAAGAAAAAATGTATGCGGTGGGAAAAATCCCCGGCGGGTTTAAAAAACGCGAAGGCCGCGCGGGCGACAAGGCGATTTTAACAAGCCGTCTTATCGACAGACCGCTTCGACCACTTTTCCCAAAAGGCGTTTTCAATGATGTTTCAATGGTTGTAACGACGCTTTCGGTTGACCCCGATGTTGACCCCGTGCCTTACGCAATGATGGCGTCTTCAATTGCGTTGTCGATTAGTGATATTCCGTTTGCTGGACCTACGGGAAGTGTTGTTGTTGGGCGCGTTGACGGAAAGTTTATTATAAATCCGAATGCGGAAGAGACCGAAAAATCCGATATGCACGTTGCCGTAAGCGGTACAGGCGAAGCGATTTTAATGGTGGAAGCGGGCGCTCATGAAGTTACCGAAGCGGATATGCTTTCGGCCATTATGTTTGCGCATGAAGAAATCAAAAAGCAAGTTGAGTTTATCAACACGATTGTTAAAAAAATCGGCAAAGATAAAATTGATTTGAAACCACACAAAGTGGACGAAACTTTGGAACAAAAAGTGAAAAGTTACGCGACAAGTTTCCTTGAAAAGGCACTTGACGAAACCAATTTGGAAAAGCGTCGCAATGCGGAAAAGCGGGTTGACGAAATGGTTGCGGACCAATTTCATGAAGTCTGGCTTGACCAAAAAGCAGACATCGAAGAAATCATGTACAACATTAAAAAACACATTGTGCGTGGCAAAATTATCGGGCACGGCATTCGTCCCGACGGACGCGGCACAAAAGATATTCGCCCCATTTGGACGAATGTCGGCGTGTTGCCTCGTGTTCATGGCTCGGCGGTTTTTACGCGCGGAAATACGCAAGTTTTGAATGTGTGTACGCTTGGAATGATTGGCGACGCACAAAAAATCGACGACATTACCGAAGAAGAATACAAACGATATATGCATCATTATAATATGCCTCCGTACGCGACGGGCGAGGCTAAACCTTTGCGCGCGACGGGCAGACGCGAAGTTGGACACGGGGCGCTTGCCGAACGCGCTTTGATGCCTGTTTTACCAACCGAAGAGGAATTCCCATACGCAATCCGCACGGTTTCCGAAGTTTTGAGCAGTAACGGCTCTTCGTCTATGGCTTCGGTTTGCGGGTCGAGTATGTCTCTTATGAATGCGGGTGTGCCGATTAAGAGCGCAGTTGCGGGCATTGCTATGGGACTTATCAAAGACAAAGATAGCGGCAAGGTAGCAGTTTTAAGCGACATTCAAGGCGTGGAAGATTTCTTGGGCGACATGGATTTCAAAGTTGCAGGAACTTCAAAAGGCATAACCGCCATTCAAATGGATATCAAGATTGCGGGAATTGACGAAGGAATTATTAAAACCGCACTCTCGCAAGCCAAAGAAGGCCGCATGGAAATTATGAAAAAAATGGAAGAGAGCATTAAAACTCCTTCTAAAACTCTTTCAAAATATGCGCCTAAAATTATTGTTTTCAATATTAAACCCGAAAAAATCCGTGAAGTCATCGGCACGGGCGGTAAAGTTATCAACAAAATCATTGACGAAACCGGCGTTAAAATCGACATCAACGACGACGGACGCGTCATTATTGGCGGAAGTGACCAAAAGATGCTTGACCGCGCGAAACAAATTATTGACGGCATTTGTTTTGAACCCGAAGTCGGCTCTCACGCCGTTGGAAAAGTTGTCCGCATAATTCCAATCGGTGCTTTTGTCGAGTTCAACGGCAAGGAAGGTATGATTCACATTTCAAAACTTGCGAAAGAGCGCGTTGAAAAAGTTGAAGATGTTGTCAAAATCGGCGACGAAGTGAACGTAAAAGTCATAAAAATCGACGAGAAAGGCAGAATAGATTTGCAAAGAGTTGACAAGTAATTTAAGTAATTCTCTCAAATAATTTATTTGGTATTTTCGTATATTCAATGTTAGTAACAACATACCTATCGCAATCATCATTATCAACCGTTTTTAACCCGAAAGTTTTTCGTTTTTTATCCATTTTTATTATGTTTTCCAATCTGTTGTCGCGATTTTCCCCTTTATGGTCGCAGTTACATAATCTTAAAAACATTAACTTTTCTTCCTGAATACATCTTTTTGCGACTATTTCAGCACTCTTACAAGGACCGCCGACAATTAACCCTGCCTTTTTAATATCATATGTGTCAGTAAATAATTCTTTGCGAAATTCAACATTTTTCAATTTATGTTTCAATGGTTTTGCCTTAAATGCAGGGTCAATACCAATAATGTGTAAATGTGGGAATGCTTCGCCTAATTCAATTGCTTCTGTTCCAAAGACGCCAGAACCGACCACAAAAATATCACCTTTTAAACAAAGTTTTTTGTCAAGTTTTTGCATGATATCCACTGAAAAATCAGCATCTTCATTTTCAACATATTTAATCTTGTCGTTTTGTTTCGGATATAGAATGTTTAATAAAGTATAATTCATCATCAAACAAATATATCATACAACAAGTCAAAAGTCAACCCATAAAATGAGTTCGACTTGCGGAGTGAAACCATAGTATGGAGCAGAAGACGAGGTTCGAACTCGCGACCTTCTCCTTGGCAAGGAGACGCACTACCACTGTGCTACTTCTGCGGAGCGTAACGACGCAAATGCAATGAGCCGAATTACTTCTGCGAATATCTTAATATACTTTATTAAAAAATATATGTCAATACAAAAAACGACCGCGAAGGGTCGTCTTTTGTTTTGTGGGGTTTCGGGCAAGATTAGCAACCGCAGCCGCAATTCTTTGCACCTTTTTTACGTTTGAAACCAAACATAATTCCACCTCCTTATGTCCATTGGCTCGTTAATCACTTCTGCCACGGACATAATTATTCTGTGTAAAATCTTTGAAATTATACTTGACATTTGCAAAATTGTGTGATATAATCCATATAAAATTATAAAGGTTCTATGTGGTCGGAATTGTACCCACAAGAGCCGAAAGGGGGAAATCATGTTGAAGAAAGCCATAGCAATCACAAGCGTAGCAATCCTTGTCGTCATGTCGGCAATTATTCTTGTCGTCTTGAATGGGGGAAGCAGCAAAGTAAGCGCAAGTACGCCGGGCGATGACGGAATTGTTGTAGAGCCGCCTGTTGTTGTTGCGGACGGGGAATATCTTTATTCTGTGAAAAGTCTTATCGAAGGGTCAACTGTTGAAGTCTTTAAACCCAAAGCACCGGTTATTGTTGAAGGTGGAAGCCAAATCAAGATGACGGTTTACAAAGAAGTGGGCGACAAAACTATCGGACTTGACACTTATGAAGGACGCAGATTGACACGCATTACCGCAAACGGTGTAGAGTTGGAAATAATTGACGAAGAATATACCTATTGCATTACCGACGCAATTACCGCAGATACCGAAATAATCGCTTATTATGAAATTGCTTCTGTAAAATTGACAATTCGCGCAGAAAGCCTTACCGCAAATAAATCTGCACCGTCAATTGGAAAAGTTATCGAAATTGCATATAACGCAGTTGAAAAAATGTACCTTTACAATACGGGTGTTGAAGGTTACGCGTCGGACGAAATTGGATTTGACCAATACACCGGTTACACATTCAGTCACTATGTTGTTGACGGAACGATTGTGAAAAAAGACCAATTGCACAAAACCGCAAACAACAACTATATGCTCTCATTCAGAATCCGTGGCGACGCAACAATCACTGCATATTACCGTTGATTTGAAAATATAAATATCTGTGAACGTAATCTATGAAATCTTGCCTGAAAAGATTCAAACACTGTTTAATAACTTGCCTATTGCACGCGTTTATGAACTCCGACTTCGCACAAATGCCCCAATAATGGTGGCGCTTGCGGGTCGGAGTTTTTTTCTTTCGCAAAACGGTTTAAGTCATAATAAATCCGACGGGATTATCGCCACAAAGATTGACATGGAAACGATAATTCACAAAGCAACCGATTATTCATTATATGCATCGAACGAACAATTAAAGAACGGCTTTATAACAATTCGTGGGGGAGTTAGGTTGGGAATATGTGGGGAAGTGGTAATTGAAAACGGCGCAATCCAAACAATTAAAAACATTCAATCAATAAACATTCGCGTTCCGCATCAAATCCGCGGCTGCGCTTATAACATTTTGCCTTACATTTTTACACAAACCGCCCCGATGAGTACGCTAATTGTTGCGCCTCCCGGTTGCGGGAAAACCACAATGCTTCGCGATATTTCTTGGCAAGTTTGCGACAAATACAATGCGCCAAATGTGCTTGTTTTGGACGAACGTGGCGAAATTGCGGCAACATACATGGGCGAAAACCAACTTGATTGCGGGGCGTTTGCCGATGTTATTTCCGGCGCGCCCAAAAGTTACGGATTTGAATACGGCTTGCGCTCTATGCGTCCGGACGTAATTATCACCGACGAACTTTCAACCGCCGCCGATATCGAAATGGTAAAAAACGCAACCCGAAGCGGTGTTTGCGTCTTTGCTTCCGTTCACGCGCGTGACATTGATGACTTGCGCCGTAAACCGCTTTACAAAACTTTGGTGGAAGAATGCGTCTTTGAACGATATGTGGTTTTGACTACAAAAGATACCGCAGGAACAGTTGCAGGAATATTTGACAAAAGTTTAAAACTGTGCTATATTTAATCCCATGAATAATACAAAAGACAACAAGGCGTTTTCAATTCGCGACATTGTGTTCATCAAAAATTATCACTTTGGGCTTGAACCCATTGATATTACTTCGATACAAATTGGCATTTTGTCCCAAGACCGCCAACAAATAACGCGGTTTGTTTCGCCAAAAATCACTGTGGTTGAAAAACTTAACGGAATTGAAACCGCCGAAAAGGACGGAAACAAATGCAAAGTTTGCCTCTATTCCGAAAACGGGCGTGCAACCGAAGAAATCCGAAACATTCGCGATAGCCACCCAACAAGAGGCATCAATCCTTTCAACAAAATAATTGATTATAATGTCGAACATGAAGACGTCTTTCGTATTCGTCAATCACAATCGACCGATGAAAAATTACCTATTGAAGACATTTACAAAGCCGTAGATGACCTTGCGTCATTAAGCCCGTCAATTGTTTCAAAATGGGTTTTTGATTCGCGCCTTGAAAAAGAAACCGAAATAAAACGCCGCAACCGACCCGTAACAAATATTACACACGTCTACAAACGAATCTTGAATGATTTGCATGGTGTTCCGGATAAAACAATATAAATTGTTGTGAAGTTGGTTTTTTTGGCGTGTGTTTTCGCCGTCTTTTGTGCTCTTGGCTATATAATTTGGCGCAAGTTCAAAATCCGAAAAGTCTTTTTCGAAAATGTTTTATCCTTTTGCGAACATATGCTTGTGGAAATATCTTTTTCCCAAAACACAATTCGAAATATAATTGAAATGTATTCAAGCGGTTATGCAAAGCATTTTAAATTATTGTTGACAGAATATATGGAATTGATTGACAAAAAAACCGACATAACCCGAGAGCGCATAACAACAATAATCGACCAAACACTCTTAAAACCCAACGAGACAAATGTGCTTGTGGATTTTTTCACCGAACTTGGTCGGCATGGGGCAAAAGAAGAAAAACAAAAAATTGAAAACAAAAAAATTGCTTTTTGTGAAATTTATAAAACTTGTTCGGAAGCATTGAAACGTGACGCGTCTATTTATTTGAAACTTTTCATATTCTTGGGTGTGGGGGCGGTGATAATTTGTATATGAGCGTAGAAACAATAATCAAAATAGCGGCAATTGGCATTTTGGCTTCGGTTGCTTGCACAATTTTAAAGCACAGTGGCAAAGAAGACATTGCCACAATTGTATCTTTGGCGGCGGTAATCATTTGCCTTGTAATGGTTTTAACAATGATTTCCGACCTGTTTGGCACCGTGAAAGACCTATTTCAACTGTACTAAAAGGGGGTATTGTGGACATTATTCGAATAATTGGCATAGCCCTTGTGACAACTTTTGCGGTTTTGGTTTTAAAACCCACACGTCCGGACATTGCTTCTGTGCTTGGAATCGCCGGTGGAATTATAATTTTATTTATATTTGTCGATGCATTAAGCGGTGTAGTCGCCAACATTTCCGCCATTGTCAACCGAACGGGAGTCAAAAGCATTGTTTGGTCGGCATTGTTGAAAATTATCGGAATTGGATATCTTACCGAGTTTGCCGCCGGCGTTTGCGTAGACGCGGGCAACACAAGTATGGCTCAAAAAGTAATCTTGGGCGGAAAGGTTATAATTTTGGTTTTGGCTTTGCCGATTGTAAATAATTTGATTGAAATTGTTGCGGGGTTATTGCCGTGAGCCAAGACGCAGGCGATTTAAAAAGCAATCTCAAAGACACATTGGACGCCATAGATTTCGGAAACTTGGACGAAATGACGGCGGATTTGGGTCTTGGCGACATGGGGATTTTCAAAGGCGAATCTTTCACCACAAAAATCGGTCACATCTTGGACGGAACATATGCCGAAGATTTCCCAAATGTGTTTTCGGCACTTGTTCATATGTTCGGCGGGGTAGTTTTGAATATTTTGCCGATGATTGTTTTGATTATAAGCATTGCAATCTTGGGCGGATTTATTCAAAGTTTAAGAGCCGAATCCGCCGGCACAGGCGTCCGCGACATAATCCATTTTGTAACTTATACCGCGGTTGTGATAATTGTTTTGTATGCGGTCACAGATGTGATTGTAATGGCTGGGGCAACTTTGCGAAGTATCAAATTGCAAATGGATATTATTTTGCCAATCCTTTTAACATTGATGGTCACAATGGGCGCGGCGGCAAGTTCAAGCGTTTATCAGCCCGCGGTAGCGCTTTTGTCAAATGGAGTTATGCAGATTTTCACTTATGTCATTATGCCGATTTTCATAATCACAATGATTTTTTCCGTTGTCGGCAATTTAAGCGCAACAACCAAATATGACAAATTCGTCGGCTTCTTTTCAAGCCTTTACAAATGGATTTTGGGAATAACTTTCACGGTTTTTTTGGGCTTTTTATCAATTCAAGGCATCACCGCCGGCACACATGACAGCATTTCAATCCGCGCAACAAAGTTCACAATGAGTAGTTACGTTCCAATCTTGGGCGGGTATTTAAGCCAAGGGTTCGATTTAATCCTTGCTTCATCTTTGCTTGTTAAAAATGCGGTTGGAATTGCCGGACTTTATTTAATGTTTTCGGTAATTCTTGGCCCGATTATAAAAATTGCCGTCTTGTCACTTGGATTTAAACTTGCCGCCGCTGTCACCCAACCACTTAACGACGGGCGGATTTCAAACTTTTTGACAAGCATCACCAAATCTTTCCAAATGCTTATCGCAATTTTAATCGGCGTGGCGTTTATGTATTTTGTTACAATAGGTTTAATCATTGTCACGGGGAACGTAATATGACGGCGTGGCTTTTATCAATTGTCGGAATAACCGTCGTGGGCGTTTTAGTGGAACTTTTATTAACCGACAGTCCCATGTCCAAATTCGTCCGCAGCATTTACACATTTTTCATTCTTTTCATAATTGTTTCACCAATCCCCGGAATGTTTAAAAACTTTGAAGCCAACATCGAAAACCCAAACATTCAAATCAACACGGACTTCGTCCAAACTCAAACTTTGCGCAGGGTAGAAGCCGCCCTTTCTTCAACCGGCTTTCCAAACGCAAGCGCCAAATACGCAAACGACAAAATCGTCATAAAGTTCCAAAACCCGACAAATATCGATCGCGCAAAAGTCATATCTATTGTGGTGGCGGTGGCAAACATTCCCGCCGAAAAAGTAGAGGTACAATAATGATTGAGATTAGTAATCAGAAGGAAACTACGCAGGGGGCACGACCCGTAAGGTTGAAGAATTTGTTCGCACGAATTAGGAAAGTCAAACATTTCGAAGTCTACGCCGCCATAATCGTCATTTGCATAATGTCTTTGATTTTCTTTTCATCTTTCACCGGCGGCAAAAAAACAACAACTTCAAATCTTGCAAACCAAATCCAAATTACAACCGAAGCCACACTCGAACAACGTCTCACATTTTTATTACAAAATGTCCGCGATATTGGGCAAATCGACGTCATGATGACCGATTACGGAATTGTTGTTCTTGCCACCCATGGCGATGACCCAAAAGTCCAAATCCGCATTCTTGAAGCCATTCAAACTCTTATCCCGCCCAACACAATCAAAATAAAAATCTTGCCAAGAAAATAAAAATCTTGTCATATTCGCACGCATACAAACGTAATAATTGCTATCTTAAAAAAAAGGGGAAACAAAATGGAAATCGTACAAAAAGAAACAACGAAAGCAAAACCGCGTGGCAAAATGAAACTTGCCAACACCATGCACAAAACGGGCGGGGCATTCAAAAGCCTATTCACAAAAAGAAAAAAATTGCTTGTTCTCTCGACAATGTTTGCTTTGCTTTGCGTAACGGGCTACTTGAACTTTACGCTTAACAACAAAACAATCGTTGACGAACCCGTAATGGCGCAAGAAGCAAGTCTCTTCACAATGTTCCGAACAACACGCGATTCCGAACGCCAACGCGACATCAACCTTTACACAAACATCATGGAAACTTTCCGTGGCGATGATGAAAAAGTAAACGCCGCACAAGCAACATTGGACAAAATCCGCTTGAACGCAAACATGGAAGCAGAAGCCGAAGGATTACTCATGATGGACAGCGTTTACAACGGCTACCTTGACATTTTGGTAAATCGCACAATGGAAACCGGCTTCCTTAACGTCATTATCAAACGCGCCGAAAACATTTCACCCGAACAAGCCTGCACAATCATGTCACACCTTCAAACCGTTACGGGCATGAACGCGGAAGACCTTGTTGACCTTGTTCACGTTTCAGTTATCGAATAAGTAAAAATTGTTATCCCAAATCCAAAAGCCCTGCTTTACGCGGGGCTTTTTGTTGTGTACAATTGTTTTGTGCAAAGAAATATTGTCATTGATATTGCCAAAGTTCTTTTGGCGGTTTTGATTTGCGTGGCGCATTTTAATCATCTTGTGATTTTGTCGCACATTGTAAATCCATTGTTTTTCTTGCTTTCTGCTTTCTTCCTTGCGCGGGGGGGGGATACAACAAGATATATATTTAATTGTTTAAAGTTCTTTTCGCTTGCCGTAATTGCCTATGGTGCGGCACGTTTTATTTCGGGACTTCCATGGGATTTAAGTTTTTTGCCAAACTTTTTTTTAATGTTGGTTTTGTTTTCCGTTATTCATTTCCTTTTGGCAAAAATCCATGCGGAAAAGTTTTATCTTGTCTTATTTATTTGGGCAAACATTTTGGCAATTTGGTTTTTGAATCATAACATGGAAATCTTTTATTATTTGTTTTGTTTTTCATTTTTTTGCTTTGGTTATTGGTTCGGAATGCGTCAATTTTGCCTTGGAAAAGCGCGTTTTCTGGTGCTTTTTATGGGCATTTTGGCATCAATTTTGCAATATTTACCGCACTTTTCGCACGTTTTTGTGCTGCTTGCACCCATTTGTTTGTTCGCTTTTATGGTTTCAACTCACCCAAAAATCAAAAGCCCGTTCGGCGTGTGGTTGCCAAAGCATCTCGCTTATTATATTTTGATACTTCATGTTCTTGTTGAAAATATAATTAGAGTATTGATTTAAGTCAACAATATCTTCGCGCTTTCGGCGCTCGATATTTCGTCCAAAAAAAAACCCCGTTGGGGTTAATTTTTGTCCTCAATAAGCCGGGTTCTGTCGTGAACGGTCATCTATCTTGGTTTTGCGTTGCCGCAAGACTCACGCGGTGTATGCGACTTGCACGCAGGCGGCGTTTAAATCAAATCGTCTAACCTTGCATTGGGTGGGGTTTGCAATGCCAAACTTGTCACCAAGTTCGCGGTGCGCTCTTACCGCACCTTTTCAACCTTGCTGCCAAGACTTTTACATCTTTTCGGCGGTTTCTTTTCTGTTGCACTTTCCTTCACGTTGCCGCGACAGGCCGTTAGCCTGCACCCTGCCATGTAATGCCCGGACTTTCCTCACAATCTTGTGAATTGTGCGACCGTTTTGTTGACATTTTATTATAGCATAGTTTCAAACTTTTGGCAATACTTTAAACATGGTTTACGCAATAGTTTTTGCGCTTTTGTCTGTGGTTATATCCGCCATTGTTTTGCGCCCCAAAAGATTCACAAAATTAAAAAAATTACCCCAAACATTTGAAAGTCTAAATCCGGAAATTGAAATATTTAACAAAATGAAATTGAAACGCCCCGAAAGTTACCTAAAATGGCTTGGCAGATTATACAGATACTCAAAAACTCGCTTCACGGGAAGTGACCCAATAGACAAATTGTTTTATCTTTACGCTTGCGCAAAATTAAACACAAGACAACATTACAAAAACTTTATTTACACTTTTGGTTTTGGAAATCATGTAAGAAATCGCGTTTTTGCTTATTCTTTGCGCGGTTTAAAATTGTCAAAACGCCCGCAATTATTTGCAATTCCACAACCAAATTATGCTTTCATGCAAACCAAAATTGTTCCAAAGTGGAACTTTTCCCGCTTCTCACATTCTTATACAATTACAAAAACAGACAGAGCAGAGATAAAAAATTACACCTATAACAACATTGACTTTTACGAAATCAATGGCGAGCACAGATTCGAACACGATTTTAATGTTGACAAAATGCTTTGCACTTTTTCCCATACCTCCGACACTTTTTTATGCTCGACGGGAAATTATACAACCGCAATTTTTGTTTCGGGTATGCAAAGAATTGCCTTTGAAACAAATCTTGCCCTTGAAAAACCAAACCTTATTTTGGGAATCAATATTCCTAAAAATACCCCTGCAAAAGTTTGCATTTTTACCGCAAAAAACCGCGCCGAAGTCCTCCAAACTACCAATTTTTTGCGCCAAAATTGCGCCCAAGTTCCATATTTGTTAAATGACGAAACAAAGGCACGAAATTCGGCTTTAAATGCCCTTATTTCGCGCGCTAATTCGGCTCTCTATATTTGCGGTGAAAAATTAAAAAATCGCTTACAATCAATTTGTGGGCTTTTGCCGACATTCCACCTTCCAACTCTTGTGTTTGACATAACATCGGGCGAAGAACTTTTCGCCGTAATTGACCGATTCGACCAATTCAAACTTTTGGCTTCCGCGGGCATGAGATTCAACGTGGTAATAATGTATTCCGCGCAAAATGATGTCGTGCGCGAATTTATTTCCGCTTACACCAATCGCCGCGAAGCAAAAACTCTCGTTTCAATGGGCGTTTTCTTGTTTTTTGTAGACAGAACCACGGCTCCAATCGACGCAATTTATTATCTTTCCAAAATGCAAGAAGCAAGCACAAACCAAATAACGTTGTCTCAAAAAAATGCTGAATTGCCCGCGAATGAATTGCAAATAATTTCGCGCAAAGCCGTTTCATATTCGACCACAGATTTCAAAACCTTAACCACAAAATATCACCGCATAGCACAAACTTTGGACGTTTTGGACCAATTCGGAAACCCAATTCCAATCGGCTCCGACGCCATCGTAACCGAAATCCGAACCGCCCCCAAACAAAAACCCTTGACACGACGCGGCAAAAATGTTAAAGTACTCATACCAAACTTTTTCCAAAGGGGTGTGGCACAGTTGGTTAGCGCGACGCTCTGATAAGGCGTAGGTCACAAGTTCAAGTCTTGTCACCCCTACCATAAAAGTTTGGCAAGGGCGATTGGCTCAGTTGGTAGAGCACCTGCTTTGCAAGCAGGGGGTCAACGGTTCGAATCCGTTATCGTCCACCAAGCCAAAAATAGTTGTGAAAATCAGTTGACATTGTGCAAAGATTTGCATAACATTGTTGTATGGAAGGATACAAAGCATCATACCTCGGGCGCAAAGGCGACTTGGGCTTAACCGAACAAGGCGTTCAATTCACACCATTCAACAAAGGCGAAAGCGTCACAATTCCTTACGCCAATTTGGCAAAAGTCAACCCGCCAAACCCAATTGCAATCTTTTTCAAAATTCTTTGCTTTCCGTTTGTGGTTTTGTGGTTTATTCTTTGCATTTTTTCGCGCACAAGTTCCTATAATAACGGCACAGGTAGAGCGCCCGTCAAAATTTACACAAAAGACAGACATTGTTATGTGTTTTATACACGTTACAAGGGTAGATTGGTTCGCCAAATCCGCGACCATATTCAAGGGTGATATATGGGTTACAGTTCAAGAGGTTGGGATTTTTCGGGTTGGCGTCGTCATAGAACGGGTCGCAGTTCGGGCGGGTCTTTGGGTTTTGTTGGAAATATGATTATGTTGTTTTTGATTGCCGGTCTTTTTGCGGCAATTGGTTACATTTTTATTAAATACGGTTTTTGGCAAATTGGTGCTATTATGTTGGCTTGTGCGGCATTGCTTTATTCAATTTTGCCATTGTCAATATTTTTCAAAGTCAGAAAAATAAAACGATTGCGCAATGTTGTCCCGCCCGTTGTTGGGGCATGATTATTTTATTTCGCCGTGTTCTAATGTGCCTTTTTTGACATTGATTGTTGCAATTGATTGCGGAGTTTGAGGGATTTCTTTCAATGGGGCGGGCACAACCATGTTCGGTGTTTCTTTTAAAACTTTTGCAAAATCGGTTAAAAAAGCGGTGACCTTTTCATATGTGTCTCTGACGTTTTTGCCAACAAAGTAGGTGTAGAAATCTTCCGCCATGATTTTGGCAAGCACGGAATCTTTCGCACCGTTCGAGGCGCTCTTGTACGAAACAATGTAAGTTACGGTTTTGGGTCTTTTGACTTTTTTCATAATAATAATGTACATTAAAATTATTGACAAAGCAAGCAAATTGGTGTATAATTAAAACATGGATACAAAGAAACCCAAATATATGGCAAAGTTGCCAAAAGAATTGGTCAGTCATGACTTTTTATTTTGCAAAGAAAAAGACGGCAAAGTCACGCCACTTATGAACATTCCGAAGTTCACGGAAATCAAGGCAAAAGTTGTCGCTTTGCAAAATGAACCTAATTTTGACAAAAGGGAATTGGGCAAAAAAGCATTGGACGAACAATATCCGATTTTTGAAGGCAAGATTTTTGATGCGGTAAAAGAATTGGAGGCCGATGCGCACAAAACATTTCAAGAATTGGATGAAATTGACCAAACAATTTTCATGGAAACGCACAAAGATTTTTTCCAAAATTACTTGCCACAAAAAAATGCAAATAACATTGCTCAACCGCAAAGACAATTTGTGCCGCAACAAATGTCAAAATAAATCACAGTGTTTTGGTGTCGGCGACAGGACTTGAACCTGCAAAAATTGGTTTCTAAGACCAACGCGTGTGCCAATTTCGCCACGCCGACACGCTTTGGTGGGTCTGCCGCGGCTCGAACGCGGGACACCGTCATTAAAAGTGACGTGCTCTACCAACTGAGCTACAAACCCATTTGGGCAAAGCCCAAATGGGTTTGCAAGGTTCTTGCGAAGCAAGGTTCTTACAAAACCCGAGGACTTACCTAATAAAATTATAACATTATTTCTTGACAAGTCAAGAATTATTTTGTATATTATAAGTTATCGCATCTGCGGGTTGAATGTGATTTTGCTTCGACAAAATCACAACCACCCGCGTTTGCGTATCAAACGCGGGTGTAATTCAACGGTAGAATTCCAGCCTTCCAAGCTGATAGCGTGGGTTCGACTCCCACTACCCGCTCCAAATCAAAATCCCACATTTTCAAGTGTCAGCCCGCGCGGCGGTGCAATTGTGGTGTTTAGGCAAAGGATTTTTGCCGTCAAGATTCGAACCATGTGCTTTAAAAATCGGTCGCCGATAAAAGTCAGCCATATTTCGTCGCCGTTACGTTGTGAAATGTCGATTGAAATATTGCAAATCGGATTTCGGTCGGGGTCGGGGCAGAGATGAGAAAAGTTTGATGTTTCGCTGAATTGTTTTGCAAGTGTGCGCGCGTTTGTAATGTTGGGTTTTTGCAAGAGACGCAAATAGAACAAATCGCGGCTTCGGTCAGGTTTGCCAAAGTAGGTTTTATAGATATAGGTTTTGGATTTTGCGGCTTGGCGGGCGTTGAATTTGTCCATGATTTCGATTTTTTTGGCGCGAATGTCGGGCGGGAAAATATTGTTTAGGTCACGCAAAAGGCTCTCGGTCGGTAATTGTGCAAGGTTTTGTGGCAACAAAAAGCCGACGACCTGACCATTTGCATGAACGCCCGCGTCGGTTCGACCGGCGGCAACTACGGCGGTTTTTGTGCCGGAGTAAGCGGAAATTGCGCGTTCTAATTCGCCTTGGATTGTGCGCGCGCCCGCCAAAGTTTGAAACCCGCGAAAATTCGTTCCGACATAACTTAAAGTCAATTTCACGTGCATATTAAACCTTTCCAAATCGGCGTTTGCGTTTTTGAAATGCCGCGATGCATTTGTCAACGTGTTTTGGTTTCATCGACGGCCAATGGGGTTTTATAAAAAGGAATTCGCTATACGCCATTTGCCACAAAAGGAAATTGCTCACGCGTTGTTCGCCACTCGTTCTTACAATTAAATCGGGGTCGGGCAGGTCGGAACCGTAGAGATATTTTGCAAAAGTTTCTTCTGTGACGGGCTTTTTTGCGGCGATTGCTTTGTTTGCGGCTTGAACAATATCGGCGCGCCC
>Ga0268262_10001169_pt1 | contig 33356 bp, 30 predicted proteins | sample TergutNc150P3_FD_190354 | JGI IMG/M metagenome (GOLD analysis project Ga0268262, IMG submission 190354) | Nasutitermes corniger P3 segment gut microbial community from laboratory colony in Florida, USA - Nc150 P3 (SPAdes) (version 2) | ecosystem: Host-associated > Arthropoda: Insects >...
AGAAATAAGAGGAAAGCGCATTTACCGCCTTTGTTCCAACTCCGTTCAATCCTACGGATTTTTGAAAAGCCTCGCTATCGTACTTGCCGCCGGTATTCATTTTAGATACGCACTCAACCACTTTCCCAAGCGGAATGCCTCTACCCCAATCTCTTATTTTCGCAGAATGCTCTTTTATTTCAATGTCTATTCTTTTCCCTGCCCCCATAACAAATTCGTCTATGGAGTTGTCTATTATCTCTTTCACCAGCACGTAAATGCCGTCATCTGGGCTTTGCCCGTCTCCCAATTTGCCTATATACATTCCGGGGCGAGTTCTTATATGCTCGTTCCATTCTAGGCTTTTTATGCTGCTTTCATCGTATTTTACTGCCATTTGCGGGTAAGGTAGAAAAAAAGGTGACACCCGGATTCGAACCGGGGAATCACGGTTTTGCAGACCGTTCCCTTACCACTTGGGTATGTCACCAAGGCTTTAAAATATAGAAATTTTTGAAGATTTTGTCAAATGTTTGACAAAATTGCAAAAAAAAGCTATATTTACCCTACATTCCGGGAGGGATGGCCGAGTGGTTTAAGGCGCACGCTTGGAAAGCGTGTTTACTCACGTAACGAGGGTTCGAATCCCTCTCCCTCTTCTTGTGCATATAGATAGCAACTTTTTTTTGGATAATTTAACGCTTGGCGAAACCACGTTGAGCCAAAGCGAAAGTTCCCATATAGCCAGGGCTTTTAGGGCACACAAGGGCGATACCTTGACTTTATGCGATGGAAAGGGCAGATTTGCAGATGCAGAGCTTGCAGACATAGCTCAAAAAACTTGCAAGGTTTATATTAAAAGCATAAGCGAGCAAGAACCCCGTCCCCAAGTTCACTTGGCGATAGGCTGTTTATCAGATGGCGGCGAAGAGGAAATTGTATTTCACGCAGCGCAAATGCCGCTTGCTGCAATTCACCTGCTTAGAACGGAAAGGAGCCAAGAACCGAGGGATTCCGAACTAGGCAGGCTACGCCGCAGAATGGAGTCCAAAAGCCTTGTGGCACTCAAACAGAGCCGCAAATCTTGGCTCACAGAGATAAAAGCCCCTGTTTTCTTAAACGATTTTTTAGAGAATTTCAAAGGCAATTTAATAGTCTGCGACCAAATAGGCAACAGTTCATTGCCTGCTATAAGTTATCCATTATCGGTTGTAATAGGTCCCGAAGGCGGATTTTCTCACAACGAACTTGAAATTATGAAAAACAAAAATGCCGCCTTTCTATCACTTGGTCCCACAAGGCTGCGTACCATTAGCGCCCCTATTTTCGCCCTCGGAAGAATTGTACTATAAAACCAAAGATTAAACCGCCAAAGCCAAACCACATAAGGTCTTCAGCATCATCCACCACTTCTGGCACTGCTCCAAAAAATTGAGTGGCAAGCAAGCAGGCACCGGTGAACATTATCCAAAACACATTCCATTTGCGCCAAAAGCTGGCATCGCCTGGAATTTTAGGGAATAAACGCATTTGTATCTCCGATAAAAATTGAGGTTCCAAGTCCTAGCAAAACTAAAAAACTTATCGCTATATTTGCCAAAAAGAAATCCCTGTTCATGCAGTCCAAATCATTTGATTTTCTAAAAAGGTGCATATACAAAAGAGCCACGAAAATAACAGCAAAAGAGATTAACCAAGGCAGCCCTAAATTCCAATGAACTCCCGTGAATGTGGCAAGGAGCAGCATAGCTACGTGGCAAAAAAGGGAAATTCTCATGGATTTTTTAATTCCGAATTTCGCGGGTATTGAATGCAAACCCAAGGCTTTGTCGGATTCCATATCTTGGCTTGCATAAATTATATCAAAACCTGCCATCCAAAATGCTAGTATAATTCCAAGCATAACTGGAAAAAGCGCAGGCTCTCCCCTAACCGCAATCCAGGCTCCGAGCGGACTTGCTCCAATGGCAAAACCAAGCATAAAGTGGGAGAGAGAAGAAAAACGTTTCCAGAGCGAGTAAGAGAGCAAAAACAAAAACAGGGGCAAAGAGCAATAAAAAGCAAAGGGATTTAAAAGCCAAGCAAAGAAAACGAATGCGGCTCCGTTGAGCGCTATAAAAACAATCACACCGCTTTTTGACAATTTCCCTGCCGGCAAATGCCTTGAGGCTGTGCGCGGATTGAGCGAGTCAAATTTGGCATCTGCAAGCCTGTTGAATGCCATTGCTCCATTCCTCGCTGCAAACATGCAAGCCAAAATTAGCAAAAAAACTTTCAAGGAAGGCAGTCCGTTTGCGGCTGCGAGCATTGAGGCAAGCGCAAAAGGAAGCGCAAAGAGCGTGTGGCTCAAGCGAACCAATTTTGCGTATTCTGTTATTTTTGTGAAGGGCATTGCGTGTAAGGTAGAAATTTCTATATTGCAACTGCGCTTAAAACAGCATAAAATGAGAAACGTTGTATTTTTTTTCTTGGTTTTTTTTGGAATAGCATTTTCGCAAGATTCCTCCTCTGTTTTATTGCCCAAAGATTCCGTTTCTGTTGTTAAAGATTCTGCCACTGCTATTATAGATACTGCTTTTAAAGCCGCTCCTGTAGATACGGCGATTAAAGATACTACGGTTAAAGATACTACTGAAGCCGCTTCCAAAGATACAGCTTCTATAAGTTCCGCAAAAATAAAATCTGGGCTGCATTTTTTTGTCTCTGCCGGAGCGCATTTCATAACTTTCAAGGAACGTTCAACATTCCAAACACTTTTGATTTCCAAATTCAATGAATACGAAGATGATTATAAATTATATAAAGATTCTGGGAGTTATGCCGTACCCGTAAAACAGGATTTTGAAACAGTTAACTTGACTTTTCCAATATCAGCAGGCATAATATGGCAATTTAGCGAAGTGCATTCCCTGGGTTTAGGAGTAGGTTTTTTGTACAATACGGAATCCGTTATTTTGACAGACAAGGATAGCAAAAATCATAATTTTAAGTACACTATACAGGCATTTCCTGCTTTTGTTGAATATCGCCTGCTAATTTCCCCGAATTTAATCAGTTTAAGTGATAACGATTATTTTAGCCTATTCTTGCGCTACTATTGGCTACTTCCACCAACGGAAATTAAATCCTCTTGGGGCAAGGCAAAGGCAGATTTTGAGCCTAAGGGTAATGGATATGGAATATTTTTGGGTTATCGTTTTTGGGAATGGATGGGTTTATCTATTTTTGGCGAAATGGGTCTCGTAAGTTTAGACGCTAAATCCAGTACTGAAGACAGAATACTGGATTCTTGGAATTTAGGTGGCATATCTATTTTAATACGGGCATTGTTTTAGATTTCTATTTTCCTTCTATGAAAAAAGCTCTTATCACTGGCATCACAGGTCAGGACGGGTCGTTTTTAGCTGAGTTTTTGCTTGAAAAAAGTTATGAGGTTCACGGCATTATACGCCGTAGTAGCTCATTCAACACCGGTCGCATAGAGCACCTTTATTTAGACGAATGGGTGCGCGATATGAAGCAAAAGCGGCTTGTGAACCTGCACTACGGCGATATGACCGATTCCAGCTCACTGATTCGCATTTTGCAACTGGTTCAACCAGATGAAATATACAACCTCGCTGCGCAAAGCCACGTGAAAGTTTCTTTTGATGTGCCGGAATATACCGCAGAAGCAGATGCCATAGGAACGCTTCGCCTTTTAGAAGCGGTACGCATTTTGGGCATGGAAAAGAAAACCCGCATTTACCAAGCGAGCACAAGCGAACTTTACGGATTGGTCCAAGAAATTCCTCAAAAAGAAACCACTCCTTTTTATCCGCGTTCTCCTTATGGTGTTGCAAAACTCTACGGTTTTTGGATAACAAAAAATTACCGCGAGAGCTATGGGATGTATGCTGTAAACGGTATTCTCTTCAATCACGAGAGCGAGCGGCGTGGCGAAACTTTTGTGACCAGAAAAATCACGCTTGCGGCAGCACGAATTTCTTTGGGTTTGCAAAGCAAGCTGTATTTGGGAAATTTGGATTCCTTGCGGGACTGGGGATATGCAAGGGATTATGTTGAGTGTATGTGGCTAATTTTGCAGCACAAAGAACCCGAAGATTTTGTTATAGCCACAGGCGAGTACCATTCCGTTAGAGAGTTTGCAACCCTTGCATTCAAAAATGCTGGCATTGAAATCAAATGGGAAGGAAAGGGAGTGGAGGAAAAGGGCATTGACTCTAAAACAGGGAATGTTATTGTTGAGGTTGATCCAAAGTACTTTAGACCCGCAGAGGTTGAGCAGCTGCTAGGCGACCCAACTAAGGCTAAAACAGTTCTCGGTTGGAATCCTAAAAAAACCTCCTTTGAAGAATTGGTTAAGATAATGGTTGAAAACGATATTAAATTGGCTAAAAAAGAGCATGGAAAAAACATCTAAAATTTATATTGCTGGGCATCGCGGGCTTGTTGGCTCTGCAATTTGGCGTTCTTTGCAGAATAAGGGTTATGCAAATTTAATAGGCAAAAGCCACGCAGAACTTGACTTGCTCAACCCAAATGCAGTCAAGGATTTTTTTGACAAGGAAAAACCGGAATTTGTTGTTTTGGCTGCGGCAAAAGTTGGGGGAATAATTGCCAACAACACCTACCGTGCAGATTTTATCTATGAAAACCTGCAAATACAGCAAAATGTTATTGGGGAGAGTTTTAGGCACAATGTGAAAAAACTTCTGTTTTTGGGCAGCACCTGCATTTATCCCAAGAATGCTCCTCAGCCAATACCAGAAAATGCGCTTTTAACGGGCGAGTTGGAACAAACAAATGAGCCTTATGCCATAGCGAAAATTGCCGGCTTAAAAATGTGCGAGAGTTTTAATTTGCAATACGGCACAAACTATATAGCTGTTATGCCAACAAACCTCTATGGGCCAAACGACAATTTTCACCCAGAAAACAGCCACGTTTTGCCGGCGATGATTTACAAAATACATAAGGCAAAATGCGAAGGGGCAGATGTTTTGGAACTGTGGGGAACAGGCGAACCTATGCGCGAATTTTTGTGGAGCGAAGATATGGCAGATGCCTGTGTTTATTGCTTGGAAAACATAAATTACGCAGATGTCCAAAGCCATATAAATATAGGAACAGGAAAAGAAATAAGTATATCAAACTTGGCCGCACTCGTGGCAAAGATAATAGGCTACAATGGCAAAATTATTTTTGACAGCTCAAAACCAAATGGCACAATGCGCAAACTCTGCGATGTCAGTAAAATTCAATCTATGGGCTGGAGGCACAAAGTTGAGATTGAAGAAGGTGTTGAGAAATTGTACAAATGGTATTTAGAGAATGAAAGAAGATAGCCTTCCTTTGGAGGCACTTGAATTTTTGCGAAAAGCGGAAATACATCCTATTTTAGAAGAGTGTTTGCCCTTGCTAAAAGACCCTTTAAAACTATCCGATAAACTTTCCAAAAAATATAACCAGCAAGAGAGGCGCGCCCTAATTCATTATCTTGAAATTTTGCCAAAGTCAAGGAAAAAATTTTGTTTGCAAAACGTGGATTTAATTTGCGATAGGTTGGCTTTTGAACAGGCAACCGCGAGGGATATTTCTGAATACAAGGCGAAGATGTGGCAAAGCGGCGCTAAAATTGCCGATTTGTGTTGCGGTATGGGCGGGGATAGTTTTTGGCTGCCCAGCGGCATTGTTGCAAGCGGCGCAGACATTGCGCCAGAAAGGGTTTTGATGTTCAACGAGAATATGGAGCGTTTAAAGCAACCTCACAGGGCGGTTTTGCAAAATGCACTGGAAGCAAAGAACGGAGATTTTTTTTGCATAGACCCCGCAAGGCGAGAGGGACTGAATCCGAATTTTGAAAGCATCCTTGAACTCTCCAAAAAATTTCGCGGAGGAATGGTGAAACTCCCGCCCGCATTTCCAGAAGAAGAACTCCCAAAGGAGAGCGATATTCTTTACTTGGGAGATGCAAAAGATTGCAGGGAATGTCTTATGCTAACCGGTGTGTTTGGAAAAGGAATTATTAGAGCGGTTGCTATTTGCGAGGGAAAAACTTTTGAATGGCAATGCAAAAAAGATGAATTGCAAAATACGAGTTTGGATATAAAAAAATTGGGCAATTTTATTTTAGAGCCTGTTCCGGTTTTGGTTCGCAGTCACCTGTTTTTGAGCGAGGCAAAGAAATTTGGTTTTTGGCAAATAGATTCCACCCTTGCTTATCTCTCTTGCGAGGAACTTTCGCTTGAGCATAAAGGATTTGCAGCATACAAGGTTATAGACCAAAGCGGCCTTTCCACAAATAATGTAAAAGCTATGCTAAAAAAACACGGCATTGGAAAACTCACATTGAAAAAACGCGGAGTTGAGGTTGTTCCAGAAGCGGAAATTCACCGACTTTCTCCAAAAGGTGAAAAAGAAGGCGTTTTGTTTTATACAAGGATTTTAGGGGAAAAGCGGGCTATTTTGGCAAAGCAGCAAATTCAATAGTTACCAGCGTTGTAAATTGAGACCAATTTTGCGGTCTGGGTAGATAATGGGCATTTCCTCTTTTAAGTGTTTGAGCAACTCTCTTTTCTTTTTTTCGGAAGATTTACCAACAAGGGCATTTTGGACAATTAAAAAATCGTTGTGGCCGGTTTTGATACTTGCCTTTTTTTCGTATAAGTGCCAGCGTAATTGAAAATTCACATTTTGCTCTGGATCCACAGAAATGCAATCTTGCCACAAATCGTCTGATTCTTGCATCAAATACAATTCAGAAATAACGTCCATGAGCAGCAGAATTCTTGTTACATTGCGCAAACTCTCTTGCGTATCCATTGCTCCTTCCAATTTGTGCAAAGTCAAATTCCGGTTAAAAATCTCTTTAAAATTTTTTCTGTGGCATTCTTCAAAACTCATAAACAACACTCTAAAACCGTGCTTTAAATATCTTATATATTCTTTTGTTATATATTCTCTTTCATCATCGAGACCCTCTATATATTTTCTGGAATATTTGCCAAAAGTGTAGTAGAATTTATGCAGGCTCGTCAAAGACATATTTTCTTGCTTCATCCACCTTCTAAGGCTCGCTTCAACAACGGGCAATAGGGTTAAATATGCGCATACCCAGTCTGTGAGCACAGAAGAGAAAACCCCATATTCCAAAACAGGTATAAAAGGCTCAAATATTCTGGTTTTTTTATAGCGAAATTCCATTTGATATGCACGTTGCCAAGGGGAGAGAATAAGGTTGGTTATGTTATTTACAAGTAATTTCTCATTATTCTTTTTCTTGTACATTTTTCCAATGAATTCTTTTGTAATACATTGTTGGTATGGAGGAATGCAAAGAATGCTATTCCTCAACTCGGTATTGATTTCGCTCATGTCTTGCCAAAGCATAATTTGCTCACCGCCTCAAAATCGCTGAATAGTATATATTCGGATATTTTATCTATAAACTCTCTAGTCTCTTTTGTCCATTTCATTTTCTTTAAACTTTCAAGGGCGGTTTCAATGCTTTCTACATCATAAACTTCGCAGGCTACGCTTATTATTTGCAGCTGTTCTTTCAAATATGCCGGATTTTCGTCTGTATCTGCTCCTTGGTCTGCCCCCTCGTCTATCTTTGCTATTATATCTTTTAACTTGGCTATGAATGCAGGGGCTTCTGCCTCAATTTTATTTTTGTTTTGCTCTTTTCCGGATTTTTCCAACTCGGCTGCCAAATTTGATGTTTCTTTTTCGTTTATGTTTGCAAGGGCACTTTTCATAGCATGAACTTTTATTGTGAACCCACGCAAATCTTCGTCTGTTGCTTTGGCTATGTTTTCTAAAGTGGATTCAATAGCGGGCAGAAATTTTTTGGTGTCTTTTGCAAAAATGCCCAGCAAATCGGTTTTTGTTTGAGGAATTATATCCTTGCTTGTGCCTTGCTCCTGTTTTGCTTTTTCCACAACTTCTGGCGGTGCTTTATCGCGAACCCAAGTTTTTAGCACTTTGTTCAACTGCCTTATATCTATTGGCTTGGAAATAAAATCGTCAAAACCGTTTTTGAGAAACATATTCGCCTGCCCAGCCACCGCATTTGCTGTTAGTGCGATTATGGGTTTTTTGTAGCCCGTTTCCCTTATTTTTTTTGTCGTTTCAATGCCGTCCATTTCTGGCATCATGTGATCCATAAACACAATATCATAAACATTGCCTTCTTTTATTCTCTCAAGGGCTTCTATTCCGCTTGAAAGGAGTTCAATTTTCAAACCATAAGGTGTCATTAAACCCATTGCCACAGTTAGGTTGGTTTCCACATCGTCAACCACAAGCACGCTGCCATAGGGCATATATTCGCGAACTTTTTGAATTTCCTTTAGCTGGGATTCACCGGAAAAACGCAAACTTTGCAGATTCTCCGCGAGTTCCTTGCCAAGCGGCTCGCTGCCTGTGAGTGTTTGCGCAACACGCACGGTGAATACAGAACCTTTGCCCGCTTCGCTCTCAACAATGATTTTCCCGTCCATCATTTCAACAAGGCGTTTGGTTATGCTCATTCCAAGCCCTGTGCCTTCTACTGTGCGGTTGAGTTCCATGTTAAAGCGGGAATACTCGTCAAACAAACGCTCCACTTGTTCTTTGGTCATGCCCTGACCTGTGTCGCCTACGGTTATAACGAGGTTTATGGTTTCTTTGTCGCGAGGTGCTAAAGCAAAGGAAACATTCACTTGCCCTTCTTTTGTGTATTTAATGGCGTTTGAAAGCAGGTTGTTCAGAATCTGTTTAATGCGAAGTTCGTCTCCTAATAATTTTGCGGGCAAATTTTCTGCGACTTTGAGCGTGAATTCAATGGGCTTGCTGCCAATTCGCATAAGGTTCAACTGAACGGTGTCGTTGATTAGGCTGGCTGTGTCGTAGTTAATGGGGACAATTTCAAATTTTCCGGTTTCAATTTTAGAGAGGTCTAGAATATCGTTGATAATCCCAAGGAGCATATAACCGGAGTTATGTATTTTGCGGAATGTATTTTTTATCTCTGTTGGGGTTTCTTCTTTCAAAAGTTCAATTTCTGAAAAACCTATTATGGCATTCATGGGTGTGCGTATTTCGTGGCTTATGGTTGCTAAGAATTTTGTTTTAGAAGCGTTGGCGTTAATTGCGTTTATTTTGGCTTTCTCAGCTATGCGCGCTTCGTTGCGGAAACTTATAATGCCGAGCAAGCCGCTTATGAATACGATTATCACCGAGATAATCTGCAAGGCTATGAGTTTGAATACCATCTGTTCGGCGTGAACAATGTGTTTATCCTCTATATCCACACCCACAATGGCTTTTAAATTGCCTTTTTTATCGTACATCGGAGCATAAGAGGTGGAGAGTCCGTCCCAGTCCGCTTCGTAATTGCCAAGACCGGTGTATAGGGCTTTGCCCTGTTTTTTCACATCTTTGAGCAAGGGCAGTTTTTCGTAGCTGATAGGGGGAGTATCTAAACCCACCCGCGTTGAATCGTTGAAATCGTTGTCTATTATATATTGCAAATAATTTTCTTCGGGGCGAATAAAATAAACATAAGCGACATCGGATTCTTTTGCAAAGTCTCGCAGCCTTTCACGCAAATTTTTGTAAGACTGAGTTTGCATATCTTTTTCTTCGCGGTATTTGTCCAATTCATCAACGCTAACCATATCCACTAAGTGTTTTGCCACGGCAATGGAATGACGTTCAATGTTTTCTTTCATAATGCTCAAAGAAAAATCCACAAATTTGTTTGCAAAAAAGAGCGTTGCGCACACCACGGCAAAAGAGAATGTGAATAGAGATAGAGTTAAACGTTTCATTGAATATCCTTGCTTGTGTTTTTTACTATTTGCGCAAATTCTTCTTTAATTTCATTAAAAACATCAACTATGAGCGGGTCAAAAGCCGCTCCAGAATCTTTGGTAATAATCTCCGCAGCTTCATCGCAGGTAATGGCGGGTTTATATGGTCTCTCAGACACAAGTGCATCATACACATCCACAAGTGCCATTATTCGCCCTTGTAGCGGGATTTCTTCTTCTTGCAAACCTCGCGGATATCCTGTTCCGTCCCATTTTTCGTGATGGGCGCCGGCAAAAAGTTTGGCGTGGTACAAAAATAGGGAATCGCCTGTTTGGGCTATCATTTGCTCAATAATTTTTTCGCCTTCCGTGGTATGCCGCTTGATTTCGCTGTATTCTTCGTGGGTTAATTTACCCTGCTTGTTCAAAATCAATTCCGATACAACAATTTTTCCAACATCGTGCAAATGGGCAGCGCTAATTGCCGAATTCAAATCCCAATCGGCGAGTTCGTCTTGATAAACACCTCTGGCGAGCATGGCTTTAACTAAAACTTTTATGTATTGAGATATGCGAGTGATATGCCCAGCCGAAACTTTGTCGCGGCTTTCCACTATATTTGCAAATGTGAACACAATGCTTTTTTGCAGTTGCTCAATGCGCTCTGTTCTGTTTTTCACCAAATCGCCTATGCGCAAATGGTTTTTAATGCGGTTGAGCATAATCGGCGCAGAAAATGGCTTTGAAATAAAATCCACCGCACCTAGGGAAATCCCTTTTGCTTCTTTCTCTGCGTTTGCGGAGGAGCTTAAAAGCATAACGGGGATTCTTGCCGCATATTCATTTGCCATGAATTTTGCAAGTGCGGTTAAACCGTCCATTTCTGGCATTTCAATATCCAGCAAAATTATATCTGGAGTTGTTTCGGAGAGCAACCAAAACATTTTCTCTGCGGAAGGTATTGTTAAAACCTGATAACCGCCGCTCAAGGCTTGCTTCGCTGTTGCCAAGTCCTCTGCGTTGTCATCTACCACAAAAACTGTTTTCATAATGTTTGCCTATATTGATGTTATTTAAATTTAGAAATTTCTATATTGCATACGTTCTATTCAAAGGAGTTTATAAATGACAGCACAGGTCACTCTTATAGGTATGCTTGTATTAGGGGTAATAGCCCTTGTTTTGGTTTATTTTTTGGCAAGTTTCTTTAGCTTGTGGTTGCAGGCTTTGTTTTCAAAGGCAAGCGTGGGTATTTTTCAGTTGCTCGGAATGAGGCTCAGGAAGGTTAATCCGCGTATGATTGTTGAATCCAGGATTTTGAGCGTTAAAGCTGGTATTCCTGTGGAAACAAACTTGCTGGAGGCACATTACCTCTCTGGCGGCAATGTGCTGCGTGTTGTGCAGGCTGTTATAGCGGCAAACAAGGCAAATATAAATCTCTCTTTTGCAGAAAGTGCGGCTATAGACCTCGCTGGCAGAAACGTTCTTGAAGCCGTGCAAATGAGCGTTAATCCAAAAGTTATTACCACGCCAAAGGTGAGTGCGGTTGCCTTAGACGGCATTCAGTTGCAGGCTGTTACCAGAATCACCGTGCGAGCCAGCATTCGCAAGCTGGTTGGCGGCGCAGGCGAAGAAACTGTTATCGCTCGCGTGGGCGAGGGTATTGTTAGCTCCATAGGCAGTGCAAAAAATCACAAAGAGGTTTTGGAAAACCCAAATATGATTTCCAAAAAAGTGCTCGCCAGCGGCTTGGATGCTGGAACAGCTTTTGAAATACTTTCCATAGATATTGCAGATGTTGATGTTGGCCATAATATAGGGGCAATTCTGGAAACAGACCGCGCCGAGGCAGATAAAAAAATTGCTCAGGCAAAAGCCGAAGAGAGACGTGCAATGGCTGCTGCCGCCGAACAGGAAATGAAAGCGAGAGTTGTGGAAATGCAGGCAAAAGTTGTGGAAGCAGAGGCTCAAATTCCGCTTGCAATGGCAGATGCCTTGAAAAACGGGCGTATGGGAGTTATGGATTATTACAATTTGCAAAACATAAAAGCAGATACCCAAATGCGCACACAAATTTCCGGCGTTTCAGAAAAGGATTTGAAATAAAAAATGGAAACCCTCCTCATATTTATTATTATAGCTGCAATTCAAATGATTGCGGCATATAATAAACAGAAAAAAGAGGCTGCAAAAAAAGAAGCTCAAAAATACACTCCGCCCCCAGAAGCAACCGAGCCTATTCCAGATCCATTCAGAGAAATACGCGAATATATGGGACTTCCATCCAAAGAAGAACCTGAATTTGAACAAAAACATGAGCCAAAACACGAACCAAAGCACGAATATAAACACGAATCGAAGCACGAACCGAGACCAGCACTAGAACAAGAATTGCCGTACCACCACACACCATTACCCGCACATCCTGTAATTGTTGCTGACACACCGCCAAAAGGTAGGGGCGCGATTAATCGCGCCCCTACCAAATATCATTTTGATTTAAAAGACCCCGTGCGGGGCATTCTTTGGGCTGCAATTTTGCACGAGCCTCGTTACAAGGTTAAATGGGGACAGAGGTGATATGCTCTCCCTTGCCTCTTCACTTACAGACCTTGCCGTAGAAAAAATAGAGCTATTTATACTCGCACTCATACGCATTGCCACAATAGTTTTTTTGTTGCCTATGTTTTCTCAGAACTCTGTGCCAACAACAGTGAAAGCCGCAGTATCTCTTTTGCTCACCATCTTGGTATATCCGCAAATGCCTCTAGTGGGTTTTGCCATTGCAAATTCTCCGGTGTTCTTTTTTATGATAGTTTTGGAGCAGGTTTTTATAGGTATAATGATAGGTTTTGCGGCATCTTTTTTGTGGTATTTTATTGTTATGGGCGGCGAATGGATAGCGCGCGATATTGGGCTTATGCAGGGAACTATGAACCCCTTTACTGAATTTCAAAGCGATATTTTTTCCATAATTTTAACCATACTTTTAATAGTTTTGTTTTTGGCAAGCGGCGGTCATTACTTTTTTATACGGGTGCTGTTTGAATCTTTCCAATATATTCCCATAGGGAATTTTGTTTGGGACACTCGCAATTTTGCCTCTATTTTGATTTTGCTCTCCTGTAGTTCTTTTGTGGTTGCATTTCAGTTTGCGGCACCTGTTATGGGATCTATTTTTTTGTGTACCGTTTCTCTTGGGCTTATGAATAGGGTTATGCCTCAGTTGCAAGTTTGGATACTCGGTATTCCGGTGAAAGTATTTATAGGGGTAATAGTTTTAATCTATTCTATGCCTCTTATGGTGCAAATTTTCAATGCGAATTTTGAGCAGTTGCAAAGAGCCTTGTTTGCGATTTTACGGGTGGGTAGGGGATAAATGGCAGAAGACGAAGAAAAAACCGAAGACCCCACGTCAAAGAAAAAAGCAGATGCTCTTAAAAAGGGGCAAATAGGGCGCTCAATGGATTTATCCAATGCTATTTCTCTAATTGCTGCTTTGATAGGATTTTATTTTTTTGGGGGCGATTATGCCTCTAAGTGCAAAGAAATTATGCGTGAATTTTTCACAGGCTACATAGACTGGGAACCAACCATAACGAATTTTGCCTCGCTTTCCGTTCATATTCTTTATTTGGTTATGGGTTTGCTCGCTCCAATGCTTTTGTTTTTTTTGGTTGTTGGAGTTGTTGGAAATTTGTCTCAGGTCGGTTTGCATTTCACGCTAGAAAAATTGCGCCCAAAGCTCTCAAATGTTTTTTCTCTCTCAGGGTTAAAGCAGATGTTTGGGAAAAATGCGTGGATAGAGCTTTTTAAGGGCTTGGTTAAAATAACCATAGTTGGGATAATTGCATATACGGTGATAAAAAAACATTATGAAGATGTTTTATATATGGCAGATATGCAAATAGGGGTTTTCTGTGCTTATATGATAGATATTTTGGTTGAAATGCTTTTGAAAATACTGGTATTTTTAATAATACTTGGGATTATTGATTTGATTTATCAAAAGAGAAAAACCTTCAACGAAATGAAAATGTCTAAGCACGAAGTTAAAGACGAACATAAAAATTCCGAAGGCGATCCAAAAGTCATAGCGGCTCGCAAGCGGGCTATGTATCAAATGCACCAGCGGTTTATGATGAAAGAAGTTCCGAGTGCGACTGTGGTTATCACCAACCCCACTCACTTGGCAATAGCCTTGCGCTACGAGCGTGGCAAAGACCAAATTCCTCTTGTGGTTGCAAAGGGAGCAGACAAAACCGCCGAGCGCATAAAGGAGCTGGCAACAGAAAACGATGTGCCCATAGTTGAAAACAAGCCGCTTGCCCGCGCGATGTACGATGTTGTGGAAGTTGGCGACCCCTTGCCCAATGAATTTTTTGCAGCGGTTGCCGAGATTTTGGCTGTTATATTCCGGCAAAAAGAGGCCGCAGTGGGTTAGTTTTATGCAAAAAAATCAAAGATTTTCGGCAATTCATAACCGCAAGGCTTCGCATCAATACGAGGTTCTGGAATGTTTTGAGGTTGGGATTATGCTCGCTGGCTCAGAGGTTAAATCTATCAGGGAGGGGCGTATAAGCATTAGCGAATCTTGGGTGGATATTTCCGAGAAAGGCGAACTTTGGCTTGTGGGGTCGCACATAAACGAGTATATGCAGGCAAACCAATTCAACCATATTCCGGCAAGGCGAAGAAAACTTTTGGCCCACAAACACGAGATTGAAAAGATACAAAAAGCCATAGAAATAAAGGGTTTAACTATAATCCCATTAAAACTCTATTTCAAAAACCGCCACGCCAAACTTGAAATCGCCATCTGCCGCGGAAAAAAACAACACGACAAAAGGCAAGATTTGATAGAAAAGGATGATGTTAAGAGATTTTCAGAACAATAGAGCTTCTGGGATAGGCTTAAACGGGATTTATTTTTGTATATTTATGAGTAGGAACTTCGTGTTCCAGAGTCTCAGTTTTATATTCTCTAGCAATCGCGAAGGGTGATTGGGAGGATATAAAGCGTGAGGCTTTTTCCTTATCCTGCCAAGCTACAAGTTTATCACCGCTTTTGAACCAATTTTTTAATTCTGCGATATTATCTTTTGGATATACGCTTACTATGGAATTTATATCCATGCTGTTTTTCTTACCTAGGGCATCTTTATACATTTTTATAACTACTACAAAGTTATTCCCATTCTTGTCTTTCAAATCCGTTAGAATTATTTTTGCTCCATCGTTTTTAGTGCTATTAAAGACGGCTATAGGCTCATTTATTGTTTTTGGCAAGTCTTTTATATCTGCAATGTCAAATTGATGTTTGTTTTTATAATTCTCGCTTGCTTTATGCTCCAGCCTACCTGCTTTCAGTTCAATAGGCAAGTTTGGTATTCCTGCATTCTGTAGAACCTGCCCTGGCTTGCCTAGCTGATAGATATGTCCTTTTGGTAAAGTACCTTCTATCTGCTGTTTTAGCTCATAATTAAATTTGTCATTCATGGCTTATGCAAGATATAAAAAAAGCCCCCTCCCATTTCTGGGAGAGGGCTTTAACCCTACGGTTTAAAATTAACCTAGCAAACCTAGAACCGCTTGCGGTAAGCTGTTCGCTTGCGCCAACATGCTCGTGGAAGCCTGCACCATAATTTGATTTCTGGTGAAGTTTGTGGTTTCCGTTGCAAAGTCTGTATCGCGGATACGGCTTTCTGCGTCTTGGATGTTGTACTCCATAGAAGCGATGTTGTTTACGGTGTAGTCTAGACGGTTGATATAGGTACCTATAGCTGCGCGGTTACCGCTTATCACCTTGATGGTCTCTTGAAGCCTGTCTATGGCTCTCTGAGCACCTTCGCGGCTGTCTATGCTTTGAGCTTGCAAGCCCAAACCTTGGACATCAACAGAAACATAGTTCACCTTTATCTGGTTAGAGGTAGCACCACCCAAACCTGTTGAGTAGTTAGGACCAACGTGCAGAATCTCAGAAGACGCAGTGCCTGTAGCTATGTCTTTTTCAGCATAGATTTTGTAAGCGTCTTTGAGCTCGCCGATGGCTTTCTGCCAAGCAGCTACCTGGTCTTTTGCATTGCCTATACCTATTTTGCCAACATCAATTCCAAGCACAGCCTTTACGTCATTTTGTATCTCTGGAGAGGCTTTTGTGCCGAATATCCCGCCCAATTGAACCAAATCAGTAGTAGCATTTTTAAGTGCGTTTATGATATTGTCAAGAGAACTGATACCAGTGGGATCATAGTCTTTAACGCCTTTTGCATCCGAGTTAGTAATGCGACCAACTATATCATTAACCATCTTCTGCGCACCAGCTTTAATATCAGCCATTCCGTTACCCTGTGCTGAGTCAGATGCATCATATTTAGTCAAAGCATCATTGACTTCTCTCAAGAAGGAGTTTATGGATTGGAGTGTCTTAATGTTGTTGGCGGTTTGTTCTCCAGTAGCAAAACCATGAGCATTCATATAGGATATGGTATTGGTGTGCAAAAGGTCATTGGCAAGCTCATTCGCCACAACACCTGTAGCAGTCTTGAAACCAGTCAAGGCATCTTTTATGTTGCCATCGCTGAGTATTCCAGCTTCTGCTTCACCAGTTCCAGTGCTATTTTTCAATACACTGTTGAGATTTTTTATAACAGCATTTATAGTAGAAGCTCCGGTGCTGCCAGTATAAGTTGTCAAAGATGCAAATCCGCCATTCAAGTCCTGGCCAAAGTATTTGTAAATAACGTTAGCGGCTTCCAAAAAGCTGATTTCCTTGTTGAAAGGGTCAAGTTTTGTGGCAGCAAAGCTCTTGTTAGGATCAACATCAAAGAGCAACACGTTTTTGCCGTTATAGTCAGTATTTTTGGCTACACGGTCCATTTCCTTAGTCAGAGCTTGGAACTCGTCGTTAAGGTACATACGCTCGGTGCTGGTCAGAGTATCGTTGGCGGACTGTACAGCCAACTCCTTCTGCCTCTGCATCATGTTTGTTATTTCACCTAAGGCGCCTTCCGCTATTTGCAGTGCAGCTTGCCCGTCTTGAGAATTTCTTTTCGCTTTTGCCAAGCCGCGAATTTGAGTTCTCATTTGTTCACTCATAGCGAGGCCAGCAGCATCGTCTTGTGCACGATTAATTCTTAAGCCTGTTGAGAGTTTTTCGAGTGACTTGGTCATAGAGTTGTCATTTAGAAACAACGCTTGTTGTGTCACCATTGCGCGAATATTGTGGTTGATTTGCATAGAGTTAACCTCCGTGTAGGGTTCAAACCGTTGGCATCCTTGCCTTCGGTGTCAAACCCTTTCCGGCACTCGCCGGCAACTCAGGTTTGACATTTAGTTCTTTCTACTCAGAATTATAGGCTGTTTTTTAATCTGACTTTAACAATTTTGCCTGTTTATTTTTGCCCTTCAACAAATACTTTAACTTTCACTTCAACATCTCAAACAAAATGAAAAAAAATACTTTTATATAAAAAAAACGCTAAAGTTTTAAATGGAAAAATCCTATAACAAAAAATTTTTTTAAACTTAATTTTAGGGATAAGGGAAAAGAATATGAAAATTCCCTGCTCCTAGCGGGGTGGCAGCGTAGCTGACGGGGTGCGATTGAAGATAAAAATTTAAGAGCCGCAAGGCAAGGAAGCCCGAGATTTAAACGCTGCAAGGGAGCAAACTCTTTTACAAAACAATCACAACATTCGAGCGAGGTGACAATAATCGTTTTCCTGAACGACAAATGTACTTGAGTTAAATCCGTAGTGTTCAAACCTTAGACATCCTTGCCTTTGGTCTATTAGGGTTATAGGTTGTTTTCTAATTTTACTTTAGCAAATCAGCGCATTTATTTTTGTTCTTCAACAAATACTTTAACTATAACTTTAACGCTGTAAAAAAAGTGAAAAAAAGGTGCTTTTTAATGAAAAAAAACTAAAGTTCGCTATAGAAAAATCCTATAACAAACACAGAGAGCCTTATACTAATTCTAATTTAGAGCTAGGGATAAGGGAAAAGGGACAAGGGAAAAGAGTTTTGGACACACGCATATATAGCGTTCCAAGCACCCAAAAACCCCTAAATATGCTATAAGGCAAAAAAAATTGCCTTTTTTTAAAAATATGCTAAAGTTTAGCATAGAATATTCCTATAAATAAAACGAAAGAACCGATTGCCAAATTTGGGTTGCTGGCGAATGTCTGAAAAGAGTTTGGCGCCGCGTGCAAGGATGCTCGCGGTTTGAACACTACAAGGAGGTCAAACTCTATGCAAATCAATCACAACATTCGAGCAATGGTGACTCAGCAGTCGTTATTCCTGAACGACAACGCTATGACAAAGTCACTAGAAAAACTCTCAACAGGTCTAAGAATTAATCGTGCCCAAGACGATGCCGCTGGCCTTGCGATGAGCGAACAGATGAGAACCCAAATTCGCGGTTTGGGAAAAGCAAAGCGCAACGCCCAAGACGGCCAAGCTGCATTGCAGATAGCGGAAGGCGCTCTCGGCGAAATCACCAACATGATGCAAAGACAGAAAGAATTGGCAGTGCAATCTGCCAACGATACTCTGACCAGCACCGAGCGCATGTACCTTAACGATGAGTTCCAAGCTCTCACTAAGGAAGTAAACCGTGTAGCCAATAACACTGACTATAACGGCAAAAACGTGCTGCTCTTTGATGCCGACCCGAACAAGAGCTTTGGCGCAACTAAACTCAACCCTTATACCAAAGCGGTTGCGTATCAAGAGGCTGCCAACGTTATTTACAAGTACTTCGGTCAAGACCTAAATGGTGGTTTTTCATCTTTGACCACTACTTATACTAGCGGTGGAGCTGCTACCATAAATACCGCTATAAAAAGTATCAACACGGTATTGAAGAGTGGCACTGCTACTCCCGGTAAAGCAGAAGCTGGAATACTCAGTGATTCCACTACCAGCATAAAAGATATCTTGGATACATTCAGTGGTTTGGCTCGTACAGCTGGTCTGGGCGCTGACAAATTGCATACCAATATTTCACAGTGGATGACTGATAACACTTTTGCTGATGGAGATAAAAGCGCAGCCAATATGAAAACTCTCCAGTCCTTAAACGACTTTTTGAGAGAAATTGACGATGCTAAAATAAAGTATGATGCGGCTGTAAAAGGAGAAGGGGATAACAAAGAAGGTGCAAAACAAGAGTGGACTGACATAGTTACTCGCTCTAATGCTTCCCAATCCAATGTGGGTGCTAAAATCACTGGCACCGATACCACTGGTATCACCTCTCTTGACAATATCATAGCACAGCTAAGGGCAGCTGCTGCAGATGTAGGTCTGTTGAGTGGTGTATTCGGTTCAAAAGCCTCTTCCCAAATGCAATCTGACCTAAGGGATGTGCTTGGAATTGATGCCAGCAAAATGAGCACCGGTACTGATAAGGATAAAGTGACGGCTTGGCAAAAAATCATCACCGATGCCAAAAGCGCTTACAAAAACTATGCCGAAGCAGATATTGCTACAGGCACAGCAGGCTCTGAGGTATTGCACGTTGGTCCTAACTACTCAACAGGTTTGGGTGGTTCTGCAGCCAATCAAATCAAGGTGAACTACACCGCTATTGACGTTAAAGGCTTGGGCTTGCAAGCTCAGACCATTGACACCCGCGAAGGTGCCCAAAAAGCTATAGACAAGCTTCAGGAAACCATCAAGGTAGTGAGCGGTAACCGTGCTGCTATTGGTACATACATCAACCGTCTTGACTACACAGTCAACAACATTGCTTCTATGGAGTACAACATCCAAGATGCAGAAAGCCGTATCCGCGATACAGACTTTGCAACGGAAACCACAAACTTCACCAAGAATCAAATCATGGTGCAGGCTTCCACGAGCATGTTGGCACAGGCGAACAGCTTACCACAATCGGTTCTCGGATTGATTGGTTAATTATTTTAACCCGTAGGGTTATAAGGCTCTCCGTACTAAAGTGCGGGGGGCTTTTTTTGTTAGACAATTTTCATTTCTGTAATCCCAATCTGGATTCTTTGCCCCTCTTTCAGGGAGGTTTTTTTCTCCACTTGGGTTCCGTCTATAAAGGTGCCATTTGTGCTGCCGTGGTCTTCTATAAAAATGTCTTCGTTTTCAAAAAAAATTCTGCAATGCCTTGCAGAAATAAATTCGTCTGGTAAATATAAATCGCAATATGGGCTGCGCCCAATTAGCAAGCCGTTTTCTGGGATTTGAAGGGTTTGACGGCTCTCTTCTGGATATAAAATAGAAAGGGACGGCATTATTACTCAACAAAAACTGCTTCACCAGGACTCGAACCTGGAACCAACCGGTTAACAGCCGGTTGCTCTACCATTGAGCTATGAAGCATTGGTATGGGGGAAAATATAGAAAAGTAATTACTGACTAATTCATATTTAAGTGCTCTGGGACAAGGGACTAGGGACAGGGGATATGATTTTTCTTACAAAACTGCCTCAAAAACCATTTTTTCTGCATATTCATGTCCCTTATCCCATATCCCTTGTCCCAAACATTAAGTTAAACATTGCTTATTATATCTCCAAGTCACCGCTCCACACGGTTTTTAAGCCTTTTTCCGTTCTAAAAAGCAAAGAGCCGTCATTATTGACCGCCTCAATTATCCCCTCCAAAACAAAGCCCTCGTCTATGACTTTCGCCTTATGCCCTGTGAAACATCCCATTTTTTTCCACTCCTCAATAAAAGGCTCCAAGCCCTTTTCTCGCAAGGTCTCAAAATTCGCCTTGAATTTATGCAAAAATTCCTGTAAAATTGCGTTTTTATCAAAAATTTTGCCCGTTTCAATATACAAGCTCGTAGCCAAGCGGTCTAAGTTCGCAAAATCGGATTTTTCGGTATTCACATTCAAACCAATGCCGAGCGAAATGCGCTGCTCCGGCAATAACTCCGATATTATGCCGCATATCTTGTGCTTGTTCACCAAGATATCGTTTGGCCATTTTATGCTCGCTTCAATTCCTTTTTCCCTTAAAATTTCTGCAAGGGTTATGGCGGCTATTTGCGTGGTTGGAGCATAGTGTTCCGGCTTTAGGTTTTCGGTAGGCAAAAGAATGTTAAAGCAGAGATTTTTGCCTTTGGGCGCAAGCCAGAGCCTTCCGTGCCTGCCTCTCCCCATAGTTTGATTTTCTGCAACAACAACGGTCCAAGCCGGCAAGTTTGCAAAATTCTCCTTCACGTATTTGTGTGTGCTTTCGCATTCGTCAAGTTGAATGAGGTTCACTAATTGTTCCTCATTTCCACAACCGTTGGCATATTTTTTCCCAAGGCTTTTTCTTTTTTATACAACCTTCCGGTGCTATCATAATGAAATTGATCGCCAAAAAGTTCGCCTTCTTTGAAATTCAGCGAATCTTTCAATGTGCCGTTTCTGTACCAGCTTCTCCAAGCTCCTTCTTTTTTCCCGTCTTTCCAAAAACCCAGAACCAAAGGCTGCTTAGAATCTTTTGGATAATCCGCTGTGCTTTGCTTTGTTCCGTTTTCGTAAACTTCTATTCTGTAATATTCTCCGCTTCTCAGTTTGGTGCGAACTTCGCCATTCATTCTGTTGTTTCGCCAAGAGGAGTCTTCAAAAACTCCCGTGCCGTCTATAAATTCCGCCCTTGAAAGTGCCCGTCCTTGGTCGTCTAATCTGAGCCAAGCACCGTTTCTGATGCCAGAAATCCAATTCTCAATTTTTCGTATTTTTGAATTTGCAAAATACTCAACCCAGCTTCCGGTTCTAAGGCCGCTTTCAAACCTGCCTATTTTGCTGAGTGAGCCGCCAGGGTAATAGCTCATAAAAATTCCATTTGGTTTTCCAAAGTTGCATTCTTGGTAAATCAAAGGTTTGCCCTCACTGGAATAAGATTTAAAAAATCCAGTTTCGGTTGCATCGTGGCAGGAATTTTCCTCAATTAAAATATCTTTCTGAAATTTTTTCCAAACACCTACCGCAGTATCATTGCTATAAAATTGCTCACCGATAATATTCCCGTCTTCGTTCAAGATAGTCCATTTTCCGTGCTTGAGTCCCTTTTTGTAAAAACCCTTTGCATAAGGTACTCTCTCTTTTACAAAAAATGTCCATTTCCCTTCGCGCAGGGAATCTTTGTAATTGCCGCTTTCCACCACAAAACCTGTGACGCTCCATTTGCGGTAAGTTCCGTTTGGAACTCCGTTTGCAAAGGGCATTTCCTCTGCCTTTATGCCGTTTCTGTACCAAGAGTACCTAGCTAGTCTTTCTCCGTCTGGCGAAACATCGTAGGCTTCTTTGGGCGCATTGTTTTCAAAAACTTCCACAACTTCCAAGTGGTTAGGTTCGCAAGATAAAAGGAGTATGCAAACAAGCAAGCAAGTTATTCGAAGTGTTGCCATCCCTTAACCTCAATTTTTTTTCCACTTAAAAAAATTCCGCTTCCTTTTTTCGCCTTGCCTATTTTATATATGGGGAATTTTTTTGTGAGTTTCAGAATGCTTCCCCTTGCCGCTTCTCTCGCTGTGAATAATAAACAAAAATCCTCTGCGCTTTGCAAAATAGCCTTTTCCATTTTTTCCACTTCCAAACGAACTTTTGATTGCTCGGATATGTGCTGCAAACTCTCCGCAATGGAATCGCTTGTATCTATGCAGGCTCCAATGCCTTTTATTTTTGCGAGTTCTTTCCCCAAACTCAGCGGCGGATTCACGGTTATTGTACCTATATCTGAGCCGCTTGGCGAGCCTGCGAGCCACACGTCATCGCCTGCTTTTGCCGCGCTCCTCAACAAAATTTTGCTCTGCGCTTTGCCAAAAACCGTTATGGAAAAAACTCCTGAATTTCCGCCTGTGGTATCTCCGCCCAAAATTCTCACCTTGTGTTTTTTGCAAACCTTAACCGTTGTTTCTGCAATTTCGTCTCTTATTTTTTTGCTCCATTTTTTGTTCATGCAAACCGAAAAGAGAATTGCGCAAGATGTGCCGCCCATAGCGTTTATGTCGGAGAAGTTGGAGAGCAGGCATTTTTCCACCGCCTGCGAGGGGCTGCTCCAGTCCAGCCTAAAATGCGTTCCCTCTACGGCCATATCCGCAGAAATCAAGTATTTTCCAAAGACAAAGGCATCGTCCCCCGCCCCCTTAGCGAGCGAACCAGCTTTGGAGAGCAAGCCATTTATAAATTCAAATTCAGAGTTTAGCATAAACATCTTCTAGGGTCAATTCATTTTCTGCCATCATGCAAGCTGCGTAATAAAGTACTTGTGAAAGTTCTAAGGCGAGGGCATCTTTGCCTTCAAAGCGAGCCGCCATCCAAGATTCCGCTGCCTCTTCCACCAATTTTTTTCCAATGCCGTGCGAGCCTTTTTTAAAAAGCTCCGTTGTGCTTTTGCCTTCCGGCATTTTTTCTTTGCGGTCTTTCACCAAAGCGAAAATTTCTTCAAAGGTCATAGGGGTAAGATAGATAAAAATTAAACACTCTTAAAACTCTTCCTATGGATTTCGCATTGCCCAAATTTTCGTATGGCATCTAAATGTGCTTTTGTGCCATAGCCCTTGTGTTTTTCAAAGCCGTAATTGGGGAATTGCTCGGCAAATTTTACCATTAGCCTGTCTCTATGCACTTTTGCAAAAATAGAGGCAGCAGCTATGCAAGCCACCCTGCCATCCCCTTTCACTATGGGCATTTGCAAATCTTTGTCTATTTCCCTTATGTGCAAATTTCCATCCACCAAAATTTTATAGGGCAGATTTTTTTCTTTGAGTTCTGAAATTATCGGGGCAAGGGCACGCCTCATAGCCAAGAAGGTTGCGTTTAAAATTCCTATTTCGTCTATTTCCAATGCAGAGGCTTCGGCAATGGAATGGTATTTGCAATGATTTGGCAATTCTGCGAAAATTTGTTCGCGTTGTTTTTCGGTTAATTTTTTGGAATCGTTTAAAATTGATATTGCGGTTGTTGGGGTGGGGCAGACACGTAGGTCTGCCCCTACGGTGGCGGCGGCGATGACTGCCGCCGCCGCCACCACCGGACCTGCCAATGGACCTCGACCTGCCTCGTCAACGCCTATTAAAATATGGTCTTTGAAATGTTCGCTCAATGCTTGCTGCGCTTGGAAAAGGTTTAAATTTTTTGGCAAAATATCTAGCATTTTAAAAATTTAGTAAATGCTGATTTTACTATATTAGCATTAATGCACACTTTTCATATTCCTGTGATGGGCACGTCTTATACGGCAGATACACCTGCTAGGGTGGCTCCGTTTGGAATATCCTCCGTTGTATCTTTGGTTGACGATTTTCTGTTGGAGAGGTTTCGCAAAATTTATGCGGAAGAATATAAGTTAAAATATGAGCCTATTCCTTCAAAAGAACCAGACGGCAGAGCAAAAAGAATAACCGCATATCTAGATACTTTGGCAGAGGTGGTGAAGATTCGCTTTGAGTCCATAAAAAAACAACCTTTCTTTGCGAAAAACGAGAAAGCAAAATATTTTGAAATGCTACCAACGGGGCACCATTTGAGGAGTCTTTACCTAAAGCTGATGGGTATGAAAGATACTCCCTCAAAAGAGAGAGACGAAATAGAAACAACTTTGAACCACAGCATGAAAGAAGGCTCAATAGATGTAAACATAATGGTCAAGCTAGACCGCTTGCCTCCAAACCCACATGGCAAAGAACCTTTGAGTGATGAATTCACAGATGCGAAAACCGCATTGAAAGGCTATGCAAAATCCTCTTTGAAAAATTCCGCCATTGTTTTTAGCGCAGGCATAAACCAAAGCCTTTACAACTATATGGCGCAGTTCAAAGAATTTTACAGAAATGCCACAGGTGAAATAGGAAAAAGAATTATTATCAAGGCTTCGGATTTTCGCTCCGCTCTCATTCAGGGAAAATTTTTGGCGCGAAAAGGTTTGGAAGTGAGCGAGTACAGAATTGAGTCTGGGCTTAACTGCGGCGGTCACGCTTTTCCAAGTCAGGGAATGCTGCTCCCCACCATATTAAAAGAAATTCGCTCGCAACGCAGCCTTTTGCACCAGTTCAGAGAAACCGTTGTGAATTTTTACAAATCAAAAGGCTGGAACACCGAGGCGGCAAAAGAAGCCCCTCCACCGAGAATCACCGTTCAAGGCGGCATTGGAAATTACGGCGAAGATTTGAGAATGCTTGAATACTACGGAATGGACGGCACCGGCTGGGGAAGCCCATTTTTGCTTGTGCCAGAGGTTAGCCCCGTTGATAAAGAAACAAGGGAGCAGCTGGAAAAATCCACGCCCCAAGATTTGTATATGAGCGATGCTTCTCCCCTAGACATATATTTCAACAATTTGCGCGGTTCGGGTTCTGAAAAATATCAGCAAAGACAAATAGCAGCAGGGAAACCCGGCAGCCCTTGCGTGAAAGGATTTTTGCAAAACAACACGGAGTTCAGCGAAGCCCCAGTTTGCAAAGCGAGCCGCTTTTATCAAGAGCGCAAATTAAAGCAAATTGAAGAAAGCGATGCAAGCGAAGAGCAAAAAGAAAATTTGCGCAAAGATGTTTATGCAAAGCAGTGTATATGCGACCACCTTGGCAACAGCGGTTTAATTTTCTTCGGTGCAGAAAAAACAGAAGATGCTCCGCAAGCAATTTGCCCAGGCCCAAACATAGCTTGGTTCAACCGAAGCTACGATATGCAAGAGATGATAGACCACATTTACGGTCGCATAGCAGATTTAACTCCGCCGGAACGTCCGCACATGTTCGCAAAAGAAGTTGAGATGTACGGTAATTGGTTCGCTTTGCAAGTTGAAAAATTCAACGGCGATAAAGACCTCGCTGCTTGGCTAAAAACAGCCGCAAAAAATTTTGCCGAAGGCATGGATTATTGTTTGGAAGTAGCAAGCACAACGCCTTTCCCCGGCGAGAATCTCGCAAGCATTCCGCCGAGGGTTGAAATTGAAAAAGAAAGGTTGAGAGAGAACGTGCAAAAATTGACGGCTTAAGCCTATCCTTGTGGCTTGTGTTGCGCAAAGCTGTTGGCTAAAAATTACTATATTCTAGCTATGGTTAAAGGAAAAATCAAAGAAAAAGTCAAAGCAAGCGACAATGTTTTCGTTTATATCAGTAAAGATATAAAGGTGAATGGGGCATTACTCAAAAAGTATAGCGTTGGAATTATTGAAAGCAAAGGTAAAAAAGAGAGCAAAATTAATTTCATTTGGTTCAAAGAACCAATTGCAATTCCCAATGGTGATTATAAAATTTTTGACCCTCTAGAAACTGGGGATTTATTTTTGAAAAAAGTTTGCAATGTATGTCAAAGATTGCTGAACACTAAAACTTTCTCCGAAGGGCTTTCTTGCAAAGATTGCGAAAAAGTAATAGACGGAGTTAATTCGATTTCAAAGAAAAGAAAGGCACGGAAAAAAAGTAAATCAGAATTGGAATTTTACAGCTGCCCTGTTTGCAATAAAACAGCAACACCCAAATTGACAGGTAAAATAGCCTTAGACCATAGCCATAAAGACTTGCACGTTCGCGGTTGGGTTTGCGATAGCTGCAATACTGGCATTGGCAAGTTCAAAAATGAAATAATATTGTTTGAAAATGCTATAAAATTTTTGAGTTAATCCAAACTTTTGCCCTTGCCCCCTTCACTTCCTTGACAAATTTCGGCACTAAATAACCGGGCAAGTTTTCCTTTAATTCCCTGAAAATGGATTTGGCTCGCTTCATTGGAACTTCAAAATGCGCAGTGCCGAGAGCTTTGTCTAGTTGGTGCAAATAATATGGCAAAACTCCTTGGGAAAATAATTTTTCAAAAAGTTCGGTTAAAATTTTTGCACTATCATTTACGCCTTTTAAAAGTACGCTTTGGCTTAGAATAACAATGCCCATTTTTGTTAACGTGCGAAAAATTTTCTCGGATTTTTTATCCAGCTCATTTGGGTGATTCACGTGCGCCACGAAAATCAAAGGTTGGCTTCTTTGTTTGAATAAATGCAGCAATGTCTGTGTAAAGCGGCTTGGCAAAGCTACAGGCAGGCGAGTGTGAATGCGAATTTTCACATTTTTTGGAATGACTTTGAAAATTGCTTGCAGTTCATTGTTTCCCAGCATCAAAGGATCGCCACCGCTTAAAATAACTTCTTTTATGCTTTTGTCTTCTTTCAAAATTTTATGCAGGTTGGCGGGCAAATTTTGGATTTTTTTCTTTTCCATATTTTTTCTAAAACAAAATCTGCAATGCAAAGCACATTCATTGCTCGCCATAACCAATAATCGCCCCTTGTATTTTTGCAAAATTCCGTTTTCTATTTCTGCTTTTTTGTCCCCTGTGGGGTCGCATACAAAGCCATTTTTTTTAATGTTTTCTTTTTCGGAAAATTTAACCTGCATTTTCAACGGGCAATTTTTGCCAACTGAAAATTTAGAGGCAAAGCAAGCGGAGATTTTTTCGGGGAATAGCATTATTCAGGATAGATATCGTCAAAACAAGCACAGCAAAAATCGTCCGGCTGGCCGGTGCATTCTCTCATTCCCTTTACGCTTAAATAACCGAGGCTATCCACGCCCAGCATTTTTGCAACCTCAGCGGGCGCGAGTGCGGTTGCGATTAATTCCGCAGGGCTTGGGAAATCCATTCCATAGTTGCACGGATGTTCAACGGGTGGGCTTGCAACGCGAATGTGAACTTCTTTTGCCCCTGCGTTTCGTATCATTTTGCAGAGGATTTTCAGAGTTGTTCCGCGAACAATGGAATCGTCAACCAAGCACACTCTTCTATCTTTCAGCACTCCGTTTATTGTGTTGAATTTGAGTTTTACCCTTTGCTCGCGAACATTTTGAGAAGGGTCTATAAATGTTTTTCCTAGATAATGATTTCTCAAAAGCCCTATTTCAAATCTAATTCCGCTCTCTTGCGCATAGCCAAGCGCGGCGGTTGTGGAACTATCGGGGCAAGGAATTACTATGTCTGCATCTACAGGGTGTTCTTCTGCCAGTTTTTTTCCCATTTTTCTGCGAACCTTGTCTGCGCTTTGCTCATAAATTCTGCTGTCGGGGCGGGCAAAATAGACAAATTCAAAAATGCAATGAGCTTTTCGGTTTTTCTTCAACAGTTGCTCGGAGTGTATGCCGTCTTTATTTATAACCAAAAATTCGCCAGGTTGAATATCTTTAACGTAATCAACGCTGAGTAAATCAAATGCGCAAGACTCGCTTGCGAAAAACCACGAATCGTTTTTTTTGCCCATGCAAAGCGGCCTAAATCCAAAACCGTCTCTTGCAACATACATGGAATCCGGTGTTAAGAACAAAGCGCAAAAACTGCCTTTGAGTTTTTTCACGGCTGTGCGAATTGCATCTGTCAAGTTATCCGCTTTGGTGCGTGAAATTTCGTGCAAAATAACTTCGGCTGGGGAATTGCTTTGGAAAATATGTCCGCTTTCTCCCATTTCTGCACGAAGCTCGCCTGCATTGGTTATGCTGCCGTTGAGCACCACAGCCAAAAAACCCCACTTGCAAGTCACAAGCATAGGCTGTGCATTTGCAAGCGTGCGGTTATTCACAGTGCTGGATCTAACGTGGCCTATCGCAGCGATGCAGTTTTCGGCAATTTCGTCTAGTTTGCCGTCTTGAACAAAGCCAGCAACCAAGCCCATTGATTTGCGCACCCTAACCTTTTCTCCATTTGCGGCGGCAATGCCCGTGCTCTCTTGCCCTCTGTGCTGCAAAGCGTAAAGACCAGTGGAAACGTTGCGGACAATATTCACTCCATTGTAAATTCCCATTATTCCGCTTTCTTCATTGAGCTCGCCTATCATGTTTTCCTCTTTTTTCCAAATCCATTTTCCGTTCCATTCCAAAGCCTAACCATATTTGCCTTGTGTTTAACAATAACAAAAATCGCCACAATCTGAGATAAAATGAGAACGTAAATATTCATGCCATCGCACTCGTACACAAAACAAACCGCAGAAAGCACAGAGAGCATGGCACAAGCACCGATGCTTGCCACAGACACATATTTTGTCACCACAAACAAAAGCCCCCAAAAAGCAAAGCAGGTTAGAGCAAGCACAGGTTGCAAAGCGAGGAACACGCCGAGCGTGGTTAAAACTCCCTTTCCGCCCTTGAACCTAGCCAAGCAGGTGAAGCTATGCCCCAAAACCACAAGCATTCCGGCAAGAACCGGAAGCCACATATAAACTTCCGAGGTACCCTCGGCAGCATTTAATCGCATTGCTATAAAAGGTGCAAAAAAACCCTTTGCCAAATCAACCGCGATAACAGGCAGGGCAGGTTTCCACCCCAAAACTCTGAATACGTTTGTTAAACCAGCATTTTTGCTGCCGTATTCTCTTATATCTATTTTCTTGTAAATTCTTGCAACCCAAACCGCCGTTGGTATTGAGCCTAGCAAATAAGCTATCGGTAGCGCGAGAAGTGGATACATAGGGGAAATATAGAAAATGACAGGGTGAGTAAAATTGCCATTTTCTTATTGACAAAAAATGACAATTTTGTATATTTTTGTCAATAAGGAGTTATTATGGTTAATAGGGAATGTTATTTGGCAAAGCTTCGTTTATTGAAAGACAAAAATATAATCAAGGTCATTACTGGAATTAGACGTTCTGGCAAGTCCACGATATTGGAATTATTCAGAAAGGAACTTTTGAAATTCGGAGTCAAGAAATCAAATATAATTTTCATAAATTTTGAAGAAAGGGAGAATTTGCATTTGGTAAATTGGACGGTTCTTTACGATGAAATAAAAAAGAAAATCAATAAAAATGAGAATTATTATATTTTTTTGGATGAAATTCAAATGGTTGAAAATTTTGAAAAAATAGTGAATAGCCTATTTGTAAAGAAAAACATAGATTTATACATAACGGGTTCTAATGCCTTATTGTTATCTGGTGAATTATCAACATTGCTCACGGGTCGCTATATTGCCATAAACATAACTCCATATTCTTTTGCCGAATACAGAGAGGCTTTTAACAAAGAAACGAATACAGATAAATTATTCAGACAATATATGAATGTCAGCCATTTTCCAGAAGCTGTCAATATTTCGCAAACGGCTCCTGAACTGGTAAATGACTATATCCGTAGCATTTATGATACGGTGATAAACAAAGATATTTCGCAAAGGTATAAACTGCGTGTGACTGATAATTTGAGGCGTGTTATAGATTTTGTGTTTAACTCCATAGGTAGCCCGATTTCTGCATCAAATATAGCAAATGCTTTGAATAGAAATTCCGATAGAGAAATTTCCCACAACACAGTAAAAAATTATTTGGACTATCTATGCCAGTCTTTTGTGCTTTACAAAGCTAGGCGATACGATGTTAAAGGCAAAGAACTTTTGACAACCTGTGAAAAATATTATTTGGTAGATTTGGGGCTTAGGCAAATCACATCTGGAAATAAATTTGATTCTGAGTTAGGTCATAAATTGGAAAATTTAGTGTATTTTGAATTGCTCCGCAGGGGAGGAGAGGTTTTCGTAGGTAAAAACAAGGATAAAGAGATAGACTTTATTGTACAAAAGAATGCAAAGGAAAGAGAATATTACCAAGTTGCCTATACAGTTTCAGACGGAAATACTTTTAATAGGGAAATGGCAGCTTTCAAAAACATAAAAGATAACTATCCAAAATACTTAATAACTATGGATTTTGATAATTCTTCCATAAACGGAATAAAAAAGATAAATGCTATGGATTGGCTGTTGGGGCACGCTTGAGTATAAATAAATTTTCTACATTTAAAAAACCATAATAAATATGACCATCAGGAGGTTTTAAAATAATGTTTCGTTTATTTCTTATAGATTCGTCTGCGCTTGCTTTTCGTATGTTTTATGCTTATACCAGAAACCCGCTCAGGAATAGCAAGGGGCAACTTGTGTCGGTTTTGCACGGGTATTGGGGGGCAATACTTCGCATAGTGAAAAGCCACAAGCCGGATTATTTTGCGATTGTGCGCGATGTGTCTAGAAAAACTTTTAGAAACGAGCTTTATTCCGAATACAAAGCAACACGTGCCCCAATGCCTCCAGAGATGGTAGAGCAAATGCCGTATCTCAACGAATCCCTTGAAAAATGCGGAATACCAATTCTCGGTTGCGAGGGCTTTGAAGCAGACGATATAATGGCATCGGTTGCAAAACTTGCCGCAAAAAAAAATTACCTCGTGTATCTGGTGACCAAAGACAAAGATATGGCGCAAATTGTAAATTCCCAAATTCACATTTATCAAATTGAAAGCGGAGCAAAGGGAATAGATATTGGCGTTCAGCAGGTTAAAGATAAGTTTGGAGTTAGTCCAGAGCAAATAGTGGATTACCTCGCCCTTGTTGGGGATTCTTCCGACAATATTCCTGGGGTTCCAAAAATAGGCCCAAAGAGCGCGGTAGAGCTTTTAACAAAATTTGGGAATTTGGAAAACATTTACAATAATATTTCGGAACTGCCAAAAGCAAAACAGGAACTTTTAATCGCAGGCAAGGAGAAAGCTTTTTTGAGCAAGGAATTGGTGACCTTGAAAAGCGAGCACGACTTTGGCTACAAACCCGAAGATTTACGCTACAAAGGCTTAGACAAAGATGCTTTGTACAAATTATTCATAGATTATGAAATACCGAGCCTCATTCCATTGTTGCCAAGCGTTAGCGAATATCCATCCATATTTTTCGATTTGCAACCAAAATCAGAAAGAAACATTATTGATAGCGCAGAAGCCTTGCAAAAAATGGATGCGGATTTAAGCACCGCGAAAATTTTGGTTTTTTCACTTGAAAACGAAGCGATTACCATTAGCAAAAACGAAAATAAATATTACGAACTATCCAAAGACAAAACGCTCTTTGAAGAGTGGCTAAAGGAGATTTTAGCGAAGCAAGACGCAGAACTTGTGTTTTACAATGCGAAAAAGTTTTTTCATTATAATGAATTGAAGGAATGGCCTAGTGGCAAGATAATAGATGTTCTTTTTGCGCAGTGGCTTTTGAATCCGGGTGCGTATAACAAGAGCGAGCCAGAAAATGCCGCTTTGCTTTTTTCAAAATGGGAACAGAGCAGGGGAGAACTCAAAAAGAGAGACCTGTTTGGGCTTTTTGAAAATAGAGGAATGCCTTTGATAAAAGGCCTTTACGAAATGGAAAATCTTGGCATTTCAATAGACGATGAGGCGCTTGCCGCTCTCAATGCGGAATTTCAGAAAAAAATCGCAGAACTTGAAGAACAAATTTTTGAAATAGCAGGCGAAAATTTTAATTTAGCCTCGCACAAACAGCTTGCTAATATTTTGTACGAGAAACTAAAACTCCCTGTGCTCAAAAAAAATGCGAGCGGCCCAAGCACAGATGCAGAAACTTTGGAAATGCTCGCCGAAAGCACGGAATCCAATGCGATTTTGGGTTGCATTATGAGCTGGCGCGAACTTCAAAAACTGCAAGGCGGTTATACAGAAGCCCTGCCAAAATTGGTATCGCCCATAACAAACCGCATACACACAACCTTTTTGCCCTGGGGCACAGCCACAGGCAGGCTTTCTAGCGTGAATCCAAATTTGCAAAACATTCCTGTTAGAAGCGAAGAGGGCAAAAAGATAAGGGCGGCATTTGTTCCGAGCCAAAAAAACTGGAAGATAATCTCTGTTGATTATTCGCAAATAGAACTGAGAATGCTCGCTCATTTGAGCGGAGACCCGGAGCTGAAAAACGCCTTTTTAAAAGGGGAGGATGTCCACAGCATAACGGCTGCGAAAATTTTTGGGACAAGCGAGGTTAGCCACGAAATGAGGGCTGCCGCAAAGGTTGTGAATTTTGGGATAATTTATGGAATGAGCGCATTCAGGCTCGCAAAAGATTTGCACATTGCTCGCTCCAAAGCGGTGGAATTCATAAATGGGTATTTCAATTTTTACAGCAAGGTGAAGGAATATTTTGAGGAAGTTGTGAAAACCGCGAAAGAAAACGGCTTTGTAGAAACAATGGCAAAAAGGCGGCGTTATTTGCCCGAATTGAATGCGAGCGACCATCAGGAGCGAGCGGCAGCGGAGCGCGTAGCTATGAACACGCCAATTCAGGGCAGCGCGGCAGATTTGATTGTGGAAGCTATGCTTCGTTTGCAGAGCAAAATAAAAACCGAAAACTTGCCGCTTAGAATGCTTTTGCAAGTTCACGATGAACTTGTGTTTGAATGCCCTGCGGAAAAAGCGGTTGAGTTTTCGCAAATGATCAAGAGCGAAATGGAAAACGCTTTGCCTTTGGATGTTCCGATAGTTGCCAATGCTGGGGTGGGAAATAACTGGCTGGAAGCGGGGAAGTAGGGGCAACCCTCGCGGTTGCCCAAAATGTGAAATGATTTAGCGAATGTCTAGTTTTTATATTTCTGGTGGCGATATAATTTCTACTGGAAAAATAGATTCCATTGCATTTACAAGCGAAACCATGCGTCTAGTTTTTAATTTGACAAGGTGAGTAAAATTCCAGCTCAACAGAATTCCAATTTCATTTAATGCCGCAACCGCTACGTGCAAAGCATCGTCAAAATATTTTTCTGGGAAAATTCCTTGTTTTACAT